>OZSS01000781.1_pt1 | contig 15265 bp, 16 predicted proteins | sample 1779911 | NCBI WGS metagenome assembly OZSS01 (sample SAMEA2603589, study PRJEB24840) | metagenome | biome: Water; feature: Photic zone; material: Seawater sample | place: Mediterranean Sea | collected 2013-11-12 | depth 10 m | reverse complement strand
ATAACAAGTGCCTTACTATTGGACAAATTATCCAGTGCAACAACCTTGTGGCCAGCATTGAGTAGCTCAACAATTGCATGAGAACCGATAAATCCAGCACCGCCTGTTATAAAGAACTTTTTAGGCTTCATTACTAAAATTTCATTTTCGAAAAAACATGTTTTACCGAAGTTATAACATGATGTTGTTCAACTTCGCTCATACCATTAAAAAGAGGTAAAGAAACGCTACATTGATCAGCAATGTAAGCATTAGGAAAATCTTCGGATTTAATTTTATATTTTTCTTCGCCATTGCTTTCCCATAACGTTCCTTCGCCATCAAGATCTAATGCAGATTTTGTAATTACTTCAACCTTTTCGGCCACCATAAAAGCGGAGTAAAAACCAAGACCAAAATGGCCGATGATGCCCGAGTCTTTGGCTCCTTCTTTGTATTTTTCTAAAAACTCCTCAGCGCCAGAGAAAGCAACTTCGTTGATGTATTTGTTCACCTCGTCAGTGGTCATCCCCACCCCTTGGTCGATGATGTGGATTTTTTTACTTTTTTTGTCAATCTTAACTTCAATTCGGGGCGCTCCAATTTCTCCTTTTACCGCTCCGATGCTGCTCAGGTGTTGGAGTTTACTGATCGCATCAGTTGCATTTGAAATCAGTTCCCGTAAAAATATTTCGTGATCGCTATAAAGGAATTTCTTGATCAGCGGAAAAATATTCTCTACTGCTACGTTTATTTTGCCATTTGCCATTGTTATAATTTTATTATTTATGGACAAAAAAAATACCAAATTCAAAAAAATGACATATTGGCATTATTTAATGTTTAAGTTTTTTTTAGAATAAATAAACAAATTGTATTTTTACACAAAATATCAATAGAAAATGAGTCAAAAAGAGAACAAAGAGCGAATGGCCATTATGGCTGCTTTTATGGAGTATACTTTGGATCGAGATCAGTACCCTATGTCCGTTTATAAATTTTGTAAGGACACCAAAAAGGATGAAAAGCTGTTTTACAAGTATTTCGGATCTTTAAATGCAGTTAAGGCGATGGTATGGGAATCATTTTATGACAATGTGATGTCGCTTTTGGAGAAAGACGAGAACTTTAAAACTGCGACGCCAAAAGACAGGCTGCTGTCATTTTATTTTACTTTTTTTGAAGTGTTATTACTCAACAGGAGCTATGTGCTTTTTTCCCTTTCAGGTCAGGAGCGCATGATGGGTAAAATGGCTGATTTGGCTGCGTTAAAAAAAATGTTCAAAGCTTTTGCAACGGAACTAATAGAGGATGGGAATGAGAACAAGCCTTCCTATTTACAGCATCCCCCAAAGTTATTCTCAGAAGCGGCTTGGGTACAGCTTTGTTTTTTACTCAAATTTTGGACCGACGATACCTCTCCAGATTTTGAAAAAACAGATCAGGCCATAGAAAAGTCAGTTCAAACAGCTTTTGATGTGTTTGAGAACACCCCCCTTTCGGCCTTGGTTGATTTTGGGAAATTTTTGTGGAAAGAAAAATTCGCGGCCTCTTGAAGACATTAGATTATATCCCTACCAATAAAATTGCAAGAGCAGGGAATTTGGTGAGTACGGGTATAAAATTAGGGGGAAATTATCTAAAATACTACGGCGTAAAAGCGCTTAAAGGCCAGGACTCCAGGGCCCAACTGGATGAAGACAATGCCAAGGACATTTACAATTCGCTAAAAACACTCAAAGGAAGCGCACTCAAGGTGGCCCAGATGTTGAGTATGGAGAAAAACCTGTTGCCCAAAGCTTATGTAGAGCAATTCAGTTTGGCACAGTTTTCCGTTCCTCCTTTGTCATGGCCATTGGTAAAAAAAGTGGTCCGAAAAAATTTGGGCGCCAATCCCGAATCGGTTTTTGATACGTTTGCTGCCCAATCCGAAAATGCCGCCAGTATCGGTCAGGTACACCAGGCAACTAAAGATGGGAAAAAACTTGCTGTGAAAATTCAATATCCTGGGGTAGCAGACAGTATCAGTTCCGACTTGAGTTTGGTCAAACCCATCGCCCTAAAAATGTTTAACCTCAGGGGCCAAGATACCGACAAGTATTTTAAAGAGGTAGAAGATAAACTGTTGGAGGAGACCGATTACCAATTGGAGCTCCAGCAAAGTGAATGGATCGCGGAGCAGTGCAAAGTCATTCCTGATCTAAAATTTCCCAAATATTATCCAGCGTATTCCACCCAAAAAATATTGACCATGGATTGGATGGAAGGGCTGCACGTTTCTGAGTACATTGCCAAAGAAGTCCACAGTCAGGCCGATAACGACCGCCTGGGGCAAACCCTGTGGGATTTTTATATGTTTCAAATTCACCAACTCAAAAAGGTTCATGCCGACCCGCACCCCGGAAACTTTCTAATCGATAAGGAGTTGAATTTGGTGGCGCTGGATTTTGGTTGTGTAAAATCTATTCCAGATTCTTTTTACGGTCCCTACTTTGAATTGTCCGAATTGGAAATCGACGATAACCCAGACCGTTTTCAGTCCATACTAATGGAATTAGAAATCCTAAGACCAGATGATACCCCAGAGGAGTTGGCCTATTTTACGGCCCTGTTTGGAAGACTGATCAAAATATTAACGATGCCTTTCAGCCACCTTACCTTTGATTTTGGAGCGCCTGCTTTTTGGGACGAAATAAACGAACTCAGCCAATTGCTTTCTTCTGATCAAAAATTGAGAAAGATGAATGGCAACAGGGGGTCAAAACATTTTATCTACATGAATCGAACTTTTTTTGGGCTCTACACTTTGCTCAACGACCTCAATGCGAAAGTAGATACCGAATCCTTCAGAAAATATTGCTTATAAAATAATTATTTACATGTTGAGAAATATTAAAATTCTGTCCTTTCTCCTGGTATTAGTTTTTTTATTTTCCTGCTCCAAGGGCACAACAGATGATGACCTCCCTCAAGAAAAAACGATTTTTGAGACCATTTCCACCAGTATGGGATATTCATATCTTAGCTATGCCTTGCAGAAAACAGAGCTCGATGTTGTTTTGAGCGGTGCAGGCCCTCACACACTTTTTGCTCCAGACAATGATGCGTTCATCGTATTTTTAATGGAAAATGGATATTCTAGTGTTGAGGAAGTCCCTACCGACTTGCTAAGACAGCTCCTGCTCAATCATGTGATGGTGGGTCAAAAAGAGTATCGGAATTTTGTGACAGGCTATTTTCAGACCCAAGCCACCAGCGCTGTGAATGACCTTCCTCTGTCCCTTTACATCAATCAGGTCAGTATGCGTGTTAGGTTGAATGGTACGGCCAGAATTGTTCAAGGAAATGTCCGAACGACCAACGGGATCATCCATGCGGTGGATAATATTATCCCAATTCCCTCTCTGGTAACTTTTGTAGTGTCCGACCCTGAACTTTACAATCTTTCTCTCGCACTCACCCGAAGCGATTTAACGGAAGATTATATCGAGATCCTCAGCGCTGAAAATGCATCTGCTCCGTTTACTGTTTTTGCACCCACCAATCGGGCGTTTGTAAATGTATTATCGGAACTCGAGCTCTCCTATCTGATAGACATCGATGAGCCTACGCTCAAAGCGACTTTAGACCATCATGTGGTATTGGATTCGAATGTGCTTTCTGCAGACCTGACCGATAACCTAACCATTAGTACCCTCGGTGGAGAGCTCACTGCCAATGTTTCTGATGGGGCCTCACTGACCGATGGAAACTCCAGAACTGCCAACATTACCTTTCCGGACATCCAAGCCAACAACGGAGTGATGCACCTTATTGATAAAGTAATTCTTCCTTACTGATTTCGCTAAAAAAATATTTTCCCACAGTTAAAAACCCAGCGCAGTTATTCGCCTAATTTATGCGTTTTATCACTCCAATGGGCAATTCTATTTTTAAATCATATTTGGTTCAATTATCTTTATTTAAATTGCAATTAAAGAAACTGAACTATGTTTAAGTCGAAGATTACGGGAATGGGCATGTATGTGCCCGAGAATGAAATAACCAACCGAGATTTAACCGCATTGATGGACACTTCCCACGAGTGGATTTTGGAGAGAACGGGAATAGAATCTCGGCGCCATATAAAAAAAGGTGATGGGAATACCACCGCTACCATGGGAGTAAAGGCCTCCCAAATTGCTATTGAACGTTCCGGGATAGATAAAAACGACATAGACCTTATCCTTTTTGCAACCCTGAGTCCAGATTATTATTTTCCAGGATCTGGGGTCATTGTACAAAAAGAGTTGGACATCCCCACCTGTCCAGCCATGGACATTCGAAATCAGTGTTCGGGATTTATTTACGCTTTGTCCACTGCCGATCAGTTTATCAAAACGGGGATGTATAAAAACATCTTAATTATTGGATCTGAAAATCATTCAGGAGGCTTAGACATGACGACAAGAGGGAGAGGGGTGTCTGTGATTTTTGGCGATGGTGCTGGTGCTGTTGTTCTCAGTCGGTCCTCTTCGGAGGAAACTGGAATTCTCTCCACCCATTTGCATTCTGAAGGAAAATATGCCGAGGAGTTGTCCCTGATTGGTCCGAGTACTCGGCGCTGGGTTCCTGAGATTATGGCTGCCAATGATGCGGAGGATACCTCCTATTATCCCTACATGAACGGACAACTGGTATTTAAAAATGCTGTAGTTCGTTTTTCAGAGGTCATCATGGAGGGCTTACAAGAAAATCAAATGACCCCAGATCAAATAGACATGTTGATTCCCCACCAGGCCAATCTTAGGATTTCACAGTTCATACAAAAGAAATTTGGATTGACAGACGATCAGGTGTACAACAACATCATGCGTTATGGAAATACCACGGCGGGATCAATCCCCATAGCGATGACAGAAGCTTGGGAAGCGGGAAAAATTAAATCGGGAGATTTAGTGGTTTTGGCAGCTTTCGGTAGCGGTTTCACTTGGGGCAGTGCCTTGATCAGGTGGTAGTTTTTTTACTTTTGATGAGCAGCAATCCCACAAAAGTCAAAAGTCCATTGATGGGAAGTAATTCATAACCGATCTGATACCCACCTAATGCAGTGGGAGGGAGGTTACCCAACAATATGATTAAGAGTATGGACAGCGAAACAACATACCAAACTTTGCGGTCGTCGATCTGAAAAGGGGTGAAAATCCCAAAGGCGAACAAGCCCAGCAGTGGACCATAGGTATAGGAGGCGACCGTTAGTAAACCATCGATGACATTGCGGTCCAGTACATATTTAAATAAAATCACCACCACAATCAGCAGCACACTCATGCCCTGGTGGGTTTTTCTTCGTATGATCTTCTGCTGTTTTTCATCCTTTTGATCCCATTTCAAGAAGTCGATACAAAAAGAGGTGGTCAATGAGGTCAGCGCACTGTCGGCACTGCTGTAGGCTGCAGCTATAAGTCCCAATAAAAAGATAATGCCCACGCCAATTCCCAAGCCCCCATAGAGGGCAACTTCTGGAAATAATAGGTCACTTTTGGGACGGCCCTCCATCAAGGGCTTTGCGATGTCATTTTGTTCAGCAAACAGGAAGATCATCGCCCCTAATACCAAAAACATAAAAGTGACAACTACCAACACCAGGCTAAAAACAACCATATTGGTTTGGGCAGCTTTAAGGTTGATACAGGTGAGGTTTTTTTGCATCATGTCCTGGTCCAAGCCGGTCATGCAAATGGTGATGAACACACCACCGATAAATGATTTTAAGAAATGATTACGGGCCAAAAAATCATCGGTAACCCAGATTTCGGTCAATCGATCGAATCGCGGGTCTGAAAGGACCTCAAAAGGACTCAAGTTCAATTCATTACCGATATAATACAGGCTGAGACCCACCGCCATTAGCATCAACATTGTCTGCAGTGTATCGGTCCAAACAATGGTTTTGATGCCTCCTTTTTGGGTGTAGACCCAGATCAAAACAATGGAGAGGATTACGGTGATTTCAAAAGGGACACCCCAGGCGTCAAAAACAAATTGCTGCAACACAATGGCCACGAGAAAAAGGCGAAAACTGGCGCCCAAAACCCGAGAAATAAAAAAAGAAACCGCACCTACTTTGTGGCTGTTGTTTCCAAAACGCTTTTTTAAGTATTCGTAGATCGAAGTTAGTTTTTGCTTGTAGTAAACCGGGAGTAAAATAAAGGATACTATAAAATAACCCGCCCAATAGCCTAAAACTACCTGAAAATAGCTAAACCCTGAGTCGCCGACCCAGCCGGGAACAGAAATAAAGGTAACCCCAGAAAGAGAGGCTCCCACCATACCAAAGGCAACTAAATACCATGGAGAACTTCGGTTGGCTGTAAAAAAAGTTTGATTGTCTGCATTTATACTGGTGAAATAGGCAATACCCATCAAAACAGCAAAATACCCCAGTACAAGCATCAAAATGAAAGCAGGATTCATCATAATCTTCTCTAAAGATACAAATTCATTGCGGGGAATTATTGTTAAATTTACGCCATGGAGTATCCTTCAAAACTATTAGAAAATGCAGTCAATGAGATTGCCCAATTACCCGGTATTGGAAAAAGAACCGCCCTGCGCTTGGCGTTGCATTTGCTGAAACAACCCAAGGAAAATACCCTTGAATTAGCAAGTGCTTTAAATGATTTAAGGGAACACATCAACTTTTGTTCTTCCTGTCACAACCTGTCCGACCTGCCGCTCTGCGAAATATGTTCCAATCCTGCCCGAGACGGATCACTCCTTTGTGTTGTAGAAGACATTAGAGATGTTATTGCTATAGAAAATACGGGACAGTACAAGGGATATTATCATGTTTTGGGGGGGATTATATCTCCGATTGACGGCATTGGCCCTCAAGATCTCAATTTAGATTCTTTAGAAAACAAAGTAAAAGAAGGTACGATAAAAGAAATTATTTTCGCTTTGAGTGCTACCATGGAGGCCGATACTACCAACTTTTACCTGTATAAAATCTTGTCGCCCTACACCGTAAAAACCTCTGCGATTGCGAGGGGAATACCTGTAGGAGACGAACTGGAGTACACTGACGAGGTAACCTTGGGGAGGAGTATTCTCAAAAGAGTTCCCTACGAAAACTCCATAGCCAGTAAATAGGGACGGCACGTATTCCCTAAACCAAAAACCCTTAATTGCGCTATAAATTTGGTAATTTTGTACTTTCTTAAAAAATGGGAAAACACTTTTTAAAACTCCCCAAAATGGGAGAGAGCGTGATCGAGGCTACTTTAACCAAGTGGCTCAAAGAGGTGGGTGACCCCATTGAAGTCGATGACGTTATCGTTGAAATTGCCACAGACAAAGTGGATTCTGATGTACCGAGTGAAGTCAGTGGTATCCTGATTGAAAAGAAGTTTTCTGAAAACGATGTGGTGCAGATTGGAGAGGTTATGGCGGTGATACGAACCGATGGGGATACGCCAGAAGTTGAATCGGCAGCGCCTGCTTTTGAGGAGGTAGAGGAGAAAGAAGAGGCTATAGAATTCGAGCCTGTTGCCGAGGAAAAGCCCCAGGATACTCCCCCTGTGGAGGTGCCTACCTATGCCCTTCAAGATCCGAGTCCCGAATTTGAAAAAAATCCTGAGCCATTCCCAGCATCTTCCAATGCGAACGAATTTTACTCTCCTTTGGTAAAAAGTATTGCCCGAGCGGAGCAGATTTCAGCAGCCGAATTAAAGCAAATTAAGGGAACGGGAAAAAACAGCAGAATTACCAAAAAAGATATTCTCTCATTTTTGGAGCAGAGAAAAGAAGTAGTGTTAAAGCCTCAAGCCCCTCAAGCGGTTGCCTATCAAAAGCCTGAGGCTCGGAGAAAAGCGGAGGACCAGATCATAGAAATGTCGAGAATGGCCAAGCTGACGGCCAGTCATATGATCAACAGCAAGCAAACTTCTGCCCACGTTCAGTCATTTATCGAAGCAGATTTGACCAATTTATGGGATTGGCGGGAAAAAGTAAAAAATGATTTTTATGAAAGGGAGGGCGAGAAATTGACTTTTACCCCTTTGTTGATTACGGCCCTGATCAAGGCGCTAAAAGATTTTCCCTTGCTCAATAGTTCTGTGGATGGTGATACTATTGTTCAAAAGAAAGCCATTAATATTGGCATGGCGGCCGCCATGGCCGATGGAAACTTAATTGTTCCTGTGATCAAAAATGCAGATCATTTAAATTTAGTGGGCTTGGCAAAATCTGTCAATGACTTGGCGATGCGTGCCAGGAAGCAACAGCTCAAACCCGATGAGGTAACCGACGGAACTTTTACTTTCACCAATATTGGAAACTTTGGGTCGCTAACAGGTACCCCAATTATCAACCAACCACAAGTAGGTATAGTGGCTGTGGGCGTTATCAGAAAGATGCCCGCCGTGATTGAAACCTCTCAAGGAGACTCCATTGCCATCCGTAAAAAAATGATCATTTCTCACAGTTATGACCACCGAATCATCAATGGTGCCATGGGGGGGCAATTCATCAAAAGTATGGCAGATTACTTAGAGCAATGGGATGAAAACCATACACTTTAAATATTGAAACCAAGGTCCTGCAACATGAAAAAAGCTCTTTTGATTTGTAGACAGACTGAAAAATAAAAAAAATGAAATTAAAACTCACCAGACCCCTCTGTTTTTTTGATTTAGAGACCACAGGAGTGAAGATTGCCAGTGATCGCATAGTAGAAATGGCGGTGTTAAAGCTACATCCCAGTGGGGAAAAAGAAGAAAAGGTATGGCGCGTCAACCCGGAATGTCCAATCCCAGCCCAGGCCTCTGCTGTTCACGGCATCTACGATAAAGATGTTGCTGATGAACCCAATTTCAGGGCCCTATCCAAGGCGATTTACACTTTTATAAAGGATTCAGATTTGGCAGGGTATAATTCTGACCGGTTTGATATCCCCCTTTTGGCTGAAGAAATGCTCCGGGCAGAAATAGATTTTGATATGGCTGATTTTAAGACCATTGATGTACAAACCATTTTTCACAAAATGGAACAACGTACTTTAACCGCTGCTCTTAAGTTTTATTGTGATGAAGAACTGGTCAACGCCCACGCAGCCATGGCAGATACTAAAGCCACCCACGATGTGCTGATCGCCCAGTTGGATCGCTATGCGGAATTGGGAACGGATGTAGACGCCTTAAACGAATTTACCTTACGAAAAAAAGCGGCAGACTTCGCTGGTTTTATTGTCTACAATAAGGAAGGACAAGAGTGTTTTTCTTTTGGAAAGCACAAAGGGAAAACAGTGGACAGTGTTTTGGAACAAGAGCCAGGCTATTTCGGTTGGCTGCTCAATGCTGACTTTCCGCTATATACCAAAAAAGTCCTTACTGCCATCCGCCTGAGGAAGTTGAATACTTAATTTTTTTTTGTGAAGATTATTTGTATCGGCAGGAATTATGCCCAACATGCCGCGGAATTAGGGAACGAAAAACCCGATACGCCTGTTATTTTTTTAAAGCCCGACACGGCCATTCTTCAAAAAAGAAACCCTTTTTACATCCCCCATTTTTCAGATCAGGTACACCACGAGGTTGAAGTATTGGTGAAGATTAATAAGATTGGGAAACACATCGACGCCCAATTTGCGCCAAAATACTATCAGGAGATCGGACTGGGGATAGATTTTACCGCGCGTGATCTCCAGCAATCATTAAAAGAAAAAGGACTTCCTTGGGAGAAGGCAAAGGCCTTTGACGGATCTGCACTCATTGGAAACTGGTACGATAAAAATAAATTTGAGGACATCAATAACCTCAATTTTGAACTCTTAAAAAATGGTGTTTCAGTACAACAAGGCAATACCGCTCATATGCTTTGGGGCATTGATGCGCTGATTGCTGAAGTTTCAAAATTTTTTACTTTAAAAGTTGGTGATGTAATCTTTACAGGAACTCCTGCTGGAGTGGGTAAAGTTTCCGAAAATGACCTATTGGAAGGTTATTTGGAGGAAGAAAAAGCATTTAATATAAAAGTTAAATAGTGTGAAAGCAGAATTGGTAAGTATAGGAGACGAGATCCTAATTGGACAGATCGTCAATACTAACGCGGTATTCTTGGCAAAAGAATTGAACCGTATTGGGGTAGAGGTCGCTCAGATCAGCAGCATCTCAGACCAAAAAGATAAGATCATCGACGCATTGGATCAGGCCAGAGAACGCGCCGATATAATTATCATGACGGGAGGACTGGGTCCAACGAAAGACGACCTTACCAAACACACCCTTTGTGCATATTTTGACGATCATTTGGTAAAGAACGAGCAGGTTTTAGAGCACATCGAAAATATTTTTAAGAAATATGTCACCACCCCGATCAGTGATATGAACCGCGAACAGGCGCTATTGCCTTCTCGTGCTGACTTGCTTCACAATCAGTTTGGGACAGCTCCGGGGATGTGGTTTATGGACCGAGGGCAAGTTTTTATTTCCCTCCCTGGTGTTCCCTTCGAAATGGAAGCCTTGATGAAAAACGCTGTGTTGCCCAAGATTCAGCAACAGTTTGTGCTGCCAAAGCTCTATCACAAGACCTTATTGACCTATGGCTTGGGTGAAAGTGCAATTGCCGAGCGGATAGAAAAGTGGGAGAATGCGCTGCCAGCATCTATAAAGCTGGCCTACCTCCCCAGTTTTGGACGGGTGCGTTTGCGGCTCTCTACAAAAGGACCTCGTTTGGAAGCCTTGATAAAGCAGGTGGACATGCAAATTAAAAAAGTAATCCCACTGATAGATGACATCTATTACGGTTCGGAAGCAGACGAACCCATTGAAAATTTGGTGGCCAAAAAAATGACCGAATTAGGCCTTAGTCTTTCCTGTGCTGAAAGTTGTACAGGAGGGGAAATTGCAGCACGGTTGACGGCCATAGCTGGCGCTTCTGTTTTTTTTTATGGGAGTACCGTTACCTATGCAACGGGTTCCAAAATCGATCTCTTAGCCGTTAAGGAAAGCACCATAGAAAAGCACGGAGTTGTGAGTGCAGCGGTTGCGAAGGAAATGGCCCAGGGTGCACAGCAGAAGTACCGCAGCGACTACGCCCTCGCTACAACGGGAAATGCTGGGCCCTCCAAAGGTGATAATAAAAAGGAAATAGGGACAGTTTTTATTGCTCTAGCAACCCCCGATGATGTTTATGACTATTCATTTAATATGGGAAATAGCCGAACACGAGTAATCAATAAAAGTGTTAACCAAGCCTTTGAAATATTATATAAAGCACTATTAAAACACAAAGTCTAATAATTCTTGAAATATTTTGTAACTACTCAAAAAAGTGTAAATTTGCATCCTGTAAAAATCACCTATAATCATGTCTAGAGTCTGCGACATCACGGGAAAAAGAGTAATGTATGGAAACAATGTTTCCCATGCCATGAACAAAACGAGAAGACGCTTTGACATTAATTTGATCAAAAAACGTTTTTATATCCCTGAGGAAGACAAATGGATTACTTTGAAGGTAAAAGCATCCTTGCTTAAAACCATCAACAAAAAAGGGATCAGCGCAGTTCTTAAGGAAGCCAAAGCGCAAGGTATTTTATAAGTATTATCATGGCGAAGAAAGGAAACAGAGTTCAAGTAATATTAGAGTGTACAGAGCACAAAGAGTCTGGAAAACCAGGAACGTCCCGGTACATCACCACCAAGAATAAAAAAAATTCACCCGATCGATTGGAAGTCAAAAAATTCAATCCCATTTTGAATCGTATGACCCTTCATAAAGAAATCAAATAATCATGGCAAAAAAATCAGTAGCTACGCTTCAGACCGATTCAAAAAGGTTGACCAAAGCCATTAAAATGGTAAAAAAAGAAGGTTCCAGTTCTTATTCCTTTGTAGAAACCATTGTTGCGCCTGCTATGGCCAACGATTGGTTGAGTAAGAAATAATTTTTACGCCTGTCCAAAATATAAGCTACTTTTACAGTAGCTTTTTTTATTGCTACAAACATGAGTTTTTTAAAATCAGTATTCAATTCAGAGAAAAAGGAGCAATTAAACAAAGGGCTTTCAACCACAAAAAAGTCCTTTTTTTCCAAATTGGGAAAGGCCGTTGCTGGAAAGTCAACCATTGATGCTGACTTGTTAGACGAACTGGAGGAAGTTTTTATCCGCTCTGATGTGGGTGTAGACACTACTTTAAAAATCGTTGATGCTTTGGAGGCCAGAGTAGCCAAGGACAAGTATCTGGGGACAACAGAATTATCACAAATTTTAAGATCAGAAATCACTACAATGCTGGAGCGGCACAATGCCGAAGAAGTAAAGGGATTTGATGTTCCACTACCGCACCAACCTCATGTCGTCATGGTTGTTGGGGTAAACGGAGTAGGAAAAACTACCACGATAGGCAAATTGGCCCATCACTATAAAAGAGGAGGTAAAAAAGTTTTACTAGGGGCTGCAGATACCTTTCGCGCTGGCGCCATAGACCAACTTCAAATCTGGGCCGACCGTGCGGATGTTGATCTTGTAAAACAACAGATGGGAAGTGACCCAGCTTCCGTGGCCTTCGACAGCCTCCAGTCTGCCGTTGCCCAAAAAAGCGATTTGGTTATCATCGACACTGCGGGGAGATTACACAACAAGGTCAATTTGATGAACGAATTGACAAAAGTTAAAAAAGTAATGGACAAAGTCATTCCCGATGCACCTCACGAGGTATTGCTGGTTTTGGATGGCTCCACAGGTCAAAATGCTTTTGAACAAGCCAAGCAGTTTACGGCAGCCACAGAGGTCACGGCTTTGGCTATCACCAAGCTGGATGGAACAGCCAAAGGAGGCGTTGTGATGGGTATATCCGATCAGTTTCAAATCCCCGTCAAGTACATTGGTGTTGGAGAGGGTTTGGAAGACTTACAGCTTTTCCATGCCGAAACTTTTGTAGGGAGTTTCTTCAGTTAACACAGCCTCATGAAAATCATAAAAACTACTTTATTTGTACTGGCCGTTCTCTATGGATTATTCATCATTGGTCCAGAGGTAGCGTCCCCCGATATCGAGCGTCCTTTGCCTATTATTGATCAGGAGCTGAGCAGCCTAAAAAAATGGATTTCAGACAAAGAGGCTGCCCTGACCAATATCAAACCCAACAATGCCTCTCAGTTAGAGTTTTATGATTCGATTCCTAAAAAGACCGCTTACAGTGTATTGTATTTACACGGATTTTCAGCCAGTATTGGCGAAGGAGACCCCGTCCACAGGAATATCGCTAAAGCATTGAAAGCTAATCTATACTTACCACGTCTAAGTGATCACGGTTTGATGGAAGAAGAGCCCCTGTTACAATTTACGGGACAGAAATATATTGACAGTGCTAAAGAGGCCTTGGCCATCGCCAAAAAAATTGGAGAAAAAGTTATCCTAATCTCCTCTTCTACAGGGGGAACCCTCTCGTTAATTCTAGGGAATGATCCTGATATCGCTGCACTGTTGCTCTTTGGTCCCAATGTAGAAATATACAATCCTGATGCCAAGCTACTGACCCTACCTTGGGGCTTGTATTTGGCAAGAGCTGTTGTAAAAAGTAAGTACCATATCATGGATAATATTACCCCAAAAAAGAGAAATTATTGGACCACCCGTTACCGGCTGGAGTCAACCATTCATTTGCAAAAAATGGTAGAGGTCAGCATGCAAACCGAAATATTTAACAGAGTAACAGCACCGGTATTCATGGGGTATTATTATAAAAGCGAGGAGGAAAAAGATGAGGTGGTTTCCATTCCCGCCATGTTAAAAATGTTTGATGAACTGGGGACCCCGGCAGGTAAAAAACAAAAAATGACTTTTCCTGATGCAGGAGACCACGTTATTATTTCCCACTTGACTACCGATAAGTATCACCAAGCCGAAGAAGCTTCACTGGATTTTTTAAAAAACCAGTTGGGGGTTGTAATAAATTAAACACAGACCATTGAGAACAAAAAGTACCAAGCGCAATAAAATTAACGTCATCACCATGGGGTGTTCCAAAAACCTTTATGATTCAGAGGTGTTGATGGGGCAACTCAAGGCCAACGACAAGGCTGTTGTCCATGAGCAAGAGGGTAATGTAGTGGTGGTGAACACCTGCGGATTTATTGACAACGCAAAGGAGGAGTCGATCAATACCATTTTAGAGCAAATTAAAAAGAAGGAATCTGGTGCCATTGATCAACTTTTTGTTACGGGTTGCCTGAGTGAGCGCTATAAACCCGATTTAGAGCGGGAGATGCCAGAGGTAGATGCCTATTTTGGAACCACAGACCTCCCGCAATTACTCAAAGCACTGGGGGCAAATTACAAACACGAATTGATTGGAGAACGCCTTACCACCACCCCCAAAAACTATGCTTATTTCAAAGTCTCGGAGGGATGTGACCGTCCTTGTTCCTTTTGTGCAATTCCTTTGATGCGGGGAAAACACAGGTCAACACCCATAGAGGAATTGGTGAAACGCGCTGAAAAATTAGCACAAAACGGAGTCAAGGAATTGTTGTTGATCGCTCAAGATTTAACCTATTACGGATTGGATTTGTACCAAAAAAGACGCTTGGCCGACTTGCTTCTCGCTTTGGTCCAGGTGAACGGAATTGAGTGGATACGACTTCACTATGCTTTTCCAACTGGTTTTCCCATGGAAGTGATTGAGGTGATGAAAAACGAACCTAAGGTCTGTAACTATTTGGACATACCACTGCAACACATTTCCGATCCTATTCTAAAATCGATGCGAAGGGGAACGACCCAAGAAAAAACCACCGAACTCATACATAAAATACGAAATATACTTCCTGAAATTGCATTGAGAACAACCCTGATTGTCGGTTACCCTGGAGAAACGGAGTCAGATTTTAATACGCTCAAGCAATGGGTAAAAAAGATGAGATTTGAACGGCTTGGATGCTTTACTTACAGCCATGAGGAAAATACCCATGCGCATTCTTTGGTCGACGATGTGCCGCAACAGATCAAGCAGGAACGGGCCAATGAGATCATGAAGATCCAATCAGAAATTTCGTGGGAGCACAATCAAAAGAAAACGGGTAAAGTATTCCGCTGTGTAATCGATCGCAAGCAAGGGGACCACTACGTGGGACGAACGGAAATAGATTCTCCTGATGTGGACAATGAGGTGTTGATTGACGCCAAAAAGTACTATCTGAAGCTCGGTGATTTTACCGAGGTAAAAATCGATAAAGCCACAGATTTTGACTTGTATGGAAGTCCTGTCAAGAATGTTTCTCTTAATGATTGAAAATCCTT
>OZSS01000780.1_pt1 | contig 15273 bp, 16 predicted proteins | sample 1779911 | NCBI WGS metagenome assembly OZSS01 (sample SAMEA2603589, study PRJEB24840) | metagenome | biome: Water; feature: Photic zone; material: Seawater sample | place: Mediterranean Sea | collected 2013-11-12 | depth 10 m | reverse complement strand
ACCTCCACGAGTTATAAAGGGCTTAACTTGTATCCTTAGATCAACCGAATCATAAATATTTTTAAATCTTTGAGAAATCGAATACAATTTTTGATTCTTTTTAATAAGCGGTTGGTATATCCAGTCCCAGGTGAAGTTCTCTACCAGGGTACATTTTACCTTTAATAATTTAGCTACCTCGATTCCAATGGGTGAGATATCGCAGATGACATGACAGGTTTCACTTTTAAGGAGAAAATCAAAAAGATTTTTTAGGCCATTGGTTGTGTCTTCTAAGTATTTATGGAGTAAAGATACCGTCTCATCTAGATCAAAATGAAATGAGTCGGTTTGAACGAATCCAATATCAGTTCGGATTTGATAGTTCTTGAAATCAACGGAAGCTTGAAGGTTATTCGTCCAAAAAAGATCAGGAAGATTGCTTACAATTATGAATTTGAACTCTTTATTTTCCGAATGAATCTCATTGATGATGGCCACGCTTCTAGTTGCGTGACCAAATCCGTGAGAGGAAACGAAATAGGCAATGGTTTGAGATACATCTTTCAACGAATTAAATCCGAAATAACATCTCTAAATAACTTTGCATTTGCTCGGATATTTCATACCCAGAACTAGTTTTTTCGACCAGCTTTCTACATGGTTTCGAACTACCCCTTAAATCATAGCTTAAGATTTTAAAAGTTGATGAAGATAGCTTAGGCTCAAGGCTGGGTTCTATTCTAACTGGAACGCCAAAGGGTCCAAATGAACAATCCCAGGAACTTGCGGAAGCATTAAAATTTGGGCATAGGGAAGGATATCTCTGGGCAAAGTCTGTTGGCTTTTTGCTTTGAACTCTTACTTTCAGAATGACTGGTAAGGAATTAAGATAATCAAGAGGCTGGAGAAATGTTTTTTTTCTGTATTCGGAAAAAAAAATGCAATGGATCAATGCCAACTAAATTAAATCCACTATAGTTACCATGCCTATTGCTTGTCTTGAAGCCCTTTTTATCAAACCAAGCCTGAAACTGATTGGTCAATCTCAACCCGATCTCAAAATGAAGGTGCGATCTAATTAACGGGATTTTAAAAGAAGATGAATTCCCCATCCTTCCTAATGGCATAGCTTCACTCATTTTTACTCCAATTTTTATAGAGGGGGAAATTTCCGCAAGATGAGCATATAATGTATAGATGGACGGGACGACATTTGGGTGTTCCATGACAATATACTTCCCATAGGCGCTATGGCCTGAATTATAATTCACATAGGTTACAATACCTGCGAGAGCTGAAAATACTTGGTCCTGGGCCTGCCCACTTTTGAGTCTTTTAACCGGAAATAAATCAACGCCTTCGTGGAACTTATATCCGTTATTGCGGACACAGCCAAAGGCACCTGAGGAAAATGCTTTGTCGGGTCCCGTTTTTTGAAGAAAGGTAGAATATCCTAAACCTTGAGCAAAAGAAGGATTCGGTGTTGGCCAAGATAAGCGAAATTCAGGGGCAGGGGAGGATTTGAGAAAGTGAAAGGCTTGCAGGCTTAAGAATAAAAACAGCAACCGAGTCATCGCTTTTCTTTCTTCAGTTCAGCTTGTAGATAAACGATGGATTGCCCAAGCTGCTCGTAGAGAAACCTGGCTTCTTGCTCATTCATTCTAGTTGATAAAATGAAAGGTAAAACGCCATTAGAAATAGTCCTTTCTATGGGATGGATTCCTAAGACTTGACCATTGGCTACCAGTTGTAACCTTCTTCCTAAGTTACTGGATGTCTCCTTCTGCACATAAAAAGAACTTCTTCTGTCCAGGCTCAACCAGATTGCAAATACCCTATCTTTTTCATCATCGGAGAAAATATTTTGAACGGTACCGATTTGAACACCTTTTATATCATATTCGTCGAATAATGGAATCGGAGAAGATCCTTCCATGTATATCTTAGGTCGCATGGTAATTTTTGATTGATCGAAATTACGCTCCCTACAGGACTGAATTCCAAGCACAAGAACCACAATCGAAAAACGAAAAAATATTTTGGAGGAACACATAAAAGAGCTTGTTTCTTCTTAGTTTACTAACAATCCATTATTAAATAAAGATTGGTTGTATAAAGTATGAAGGTTTACATTATTCAATTAAATGGAAGAGAGCGAGGAATTAACAACTAAAAAGACAATAAATGGCATAGCTTCTATGGTTATGGATTTGCAACCTAAACTTGTCGCTAGTTTTGATCCCAATGAGGGTGATAAGTTGATTAAGTCGGTAAACCTTATGGTTCATTCTATGCAGCTTCTTGAAATCCCGCTTCTGGTAACTGAACAAGCGCCTGAAAAACTAGGTCATACTCTGCCCCAAGTTTTTGATGGGTTGCCCAACCCTATGTTTTTCCAAAAGGATACTTTTTCAGCCTTTGGCTCCGAATCCTTTTGTCAATGGGTTGAAGATCACGAAATTGAACAATTACTTTTATCAGGTGTTGAAACTTCCATCTGTATCTACCTTACTGCTTTAGATGCCATATCCAGGAATCTTGGGGTTACTATTCTTTCTGATTGTGTGGCCTCAAGAAGATCAGATGATGGTGCTGATGCCCTTAGAGAGCTAAGAGATGCAGGGGTCCATATTTTAGGCGTTGAGACCGTACTATACTCTATCATGCGTTCTTCCTCGCATCCAAAATTTAGGGGAATCTCAAAATTAGTTAGAGCAAGGTAGTCATTAATTTCCTTATAACATGCTTGCCACCACCACATCTGCCACTCTTCTAGGGGTTCAAGCCTTAGAGGTAACCGTGGAAGCCAACGGGGGAGAAAAAGGAGAACCTCGTTGTATCTTGGTTGGACTCCCTGATGCAACCGTCAAGGAATCGATGGATCGCGTTTTTTCTTCCATGTCAAATTCCGGTTTTACTCATCCTCGTACAAAGGTAACTATTAATTTAGCTCCGGGAGATTTGAAGAAAGAGGGAGCTTCTTTTGACTTGCCCATTGCCTTAACTCTCTTGTCTGCAATTGGTAGCCTTGAATCCTCCAAATTGAATGATTTTGTTCTTGCGGGGGAGCTTGGTTTATCGGGAGAGATTCGGAAGATACGTGGTGCACTTGCGATGGCTATGATGGCTCGTGAAATAGGTAAGAAAGGCATCGTCTTACCCAAGGAATCAGCGTGGGAAGCCTCCTTGGTTGAAGGCATATCTGTATACCCAGTTGAGTCTTTGTCTGAAGCTGTTGACTTCTTCTCAGGTAAACAACCAATTTCGCCCTTACAAAAGGAAGAGAGTCCTTACCTTGTATCTTCGACCCGAAAGCACCCGTTGGATTTCAGTGAAATCAAAGGGCAATTGAAACTTAAAAGGGCAGTGGAGGTTGCAGTTGCTGGGGGGCATAATTTGCTAATGCTTGGCCCACCCGGATCTGGGAAATCAATGGTGGCAAAAAGAATTCCATCCATTCTACCACCTCCCACTCTGGATGAATACCTTGAGGTTTTGAATATTTTTTCGATCGGTGGTCTCTCATCAAGTTTGCATGGAAATGGAATGGGAAGACCGATTCGTTGTCCCCATCACACAATCAGCGATGTCGGGCTTCTCGGTGGAGGCACCAAGCCCGGTCCTGGTGAAATTTCTTTGGCTCACAATGGTATTCTTTTTATGGATGAATTACCTGAGTTTAAAAGGTCAGCCTTAGAAGTTTTAAGGCAACCACTTGAAGATGGTGAAGTTACGATTTCAAGAAGTGCAGGAAAGGTTACTTTGCCTTGTGAGTTTATGTTAGTATCGGCAATGAATCCTTGCCCTTGCGGATATCTCGGAGATGAATCAAAAACTTGCCGTTGCTCCATTCCTCAAATTCAAAGGTATCGGAACAAGATAAGTGGTCCTCTTCTCGACCGAATTGACATTCATGTCGAGGCACCGGCAGTGAAAATTGAAGAGTTGAGGTCTGGTGCAAAAGGCGAATCTTCCAGTCAGGTTGGAGTGCGTATTGCCGCATGCAGGGAAAGGCAGAGCCAAAGATTTGCTCTTGGATCGTGCAAAACAAATTCTGGGATGACCGAGAAATTAATGGAAGAACATTGTGTCATCTCCGATGAAAACATTAAACTTCTCACCATGGCCATGGAGCGCCTCTCTTTATCAGCGCGTGCCTATGGAAAAATATTAAAAGTATCTAGGACCATAGCTGATATTGAATGTTCAGAGGATATAGAAAAAGAACATTTGCTTGAAGCTATTCAATACCGTGATTTAGACCGATTTTTGAACTAAAAACTTTACATTTTATCTTCTCCCTATTTTATTTATTAAATTAACCCATAAACCTTATAAATTATGAACATAGCAGAGGACACGAGTATTAAAGATCTTCAACGATTAAAAAAGAAAATTGAAAAGCAGATAAATGCTAAAAAAAATAAGAAGGTTAAGAAGGAAAATTTTTACAATCATATCAAAGATGATCATAAAAAACATCTTCGCGGTGATGGTCGTAAGCTTTTTAGAAGTGTTGTGGACTACTTGGAATGTTACATCAATGGCTTGCCACCTATTGCCAAGTCTGAGTTTTATACCCGTTTTGGCGTAGAGAGTAAGAGAAAGAAAATAACCCCTGAAGTTGTCTCAGAGGTTAAGGGTTTGCTTAATAGTGGAAAAACACTCAAGGAAGCTTCGGAGGTAGTCGGTGTTTCCATTGCTAGTTGCCAAAAAATTAAAAAAGGCGACTACGACTCCTAAATAGAAACCGGTTTTATATTTTGTTTTTTTGCTTTGGTACGCAAAATAAAAGGAATTTATTATTTAAATCGTGCCGAGGCTATTGACTATTTAATTCAAGCTTATTCCCTCAAGTGGTGTAACACTCGATGGTCTTCCGGACAGGTTAGGATAAGTTGGGAAACTTCAGCAGGAAAGCTAAATACCATGCGGGTTCTTGCTTACAAGACTCCAGGGAGTAAAAAAATCAGATTGAAAAAAGATGAGTTGGACGCTTTTTTCGGAGCTTGAAACCTATAAGAGGTTAGTATTTAGGTCGTTGGTTTAAAGCTCGTCTTCATCCTCGGGAATATCAAGCTTGTGCATAGTGGTATCTTCCCCTTTTGAGTCGACGGTGATAACCTTGATGATTTTGCAATCCTTACCTTGAGCTTGAAATCTTTTGGGTTCTCCATCAGGTCCAATAATTTGAAGAAGACCTGGCTTCTTATTGATCTCGACACATTCAAGTAGGTCTTTGCCATTATATCCCTCTTCATGGGATGTGGAATAAAGTCCATCGGGGTGAACAAAACAAACAATTCTACCATATCTTATTGTAGCCCCACGCTTGTGGCGCACCACATCACCCTTCTCGAATGTTTTCTTGGCAAATAATTGTTTTCTTGGGGTATAAAGTTTTAATTTGGATCTTTTGGTTCTAAAACTTCGCATGCCATCCGAGCCCTTTTCTAAAGGAACCAATTCATCTGGATGGATTTCCACGCACTCCATCGTTGGATCACCGGGATTATCATCAAGGATCATCAGGACCTCACCGCATCTTTTCTTGCCCTTTGAGGACACGGTCTCTTTGACGTGATCGCCAATTTCAATAGCTTTTTTCTTTTTTTTCTTTTTAGTGGAAAGGCTCATGATTAGTAAACTATTTCATGGAACCGGTTAATGCCAATCTTTTTTGCCTGCATTCAGAACAAATACAAAATTTTCCATGTCCAAAGTCTCCGGGTATATTCAAATCTTCGATATTTATACTCTCCTCTTTTTCTTTTGTTTCCGATTGAGATAAAGTCCCTTCCTGTTTGGCTAACTCCCGCTCTTTCCTTTGTTGCTCTCTTAATTCGATGATTTTTTTACCCATCTCAAACCTGAAAGCAACGCATTGCTTGAAGTCCGTCTTTTCCATATCAATGTTTGCTTGTAATTTCGAAGACTCAGAAGGGGAGACCAGCAGGGTAGTGCCCCTGATTGCTTTGGCCACGACTTCTTTACCAGCTGCAAATGGGGTTGAGGCCATCACTTCATTTTGTTTTCCGATCAACTTGAAGACAATTTCTTCCTCAATGCTGACATTTTTCAGAGGGAAAACAGAACGCGGTATATTTTCCCAATGATTCACCGCCTTTAATAATTCATCCGAAAAACTTGGTTCTGTAGGAGTTGATTCTTGAATTATGTGGGGCTCAGGTTTCTCGGGAATCATTTTAGGTTCCGAAGGAGATGGTGGCACTATGGGTGCTTTGGCAATTTCTTTTGTCGGAAGGGGGGATGGTGGATCGGCCTCCGCTTTGGATACTATATCTTTCGATTCCTTTGTATTTAGCTCTTCAACTTCAGGTTCGGGTTGCTGAGGTTCGCAGCTAAAGAACAATAAAAAGGTTAGGAAAATAAAAAATTTATAAATTTGCATTGTATTGTCCCACTAAAATGAGATGTATATTGCAAGAACATAAGATTTTTAAAGGATTTCTTTCAAGTGGTAATTTTCAACCTTAAAATATGAATAAAACAAAGCTGATATTGTTTAATCTTCTTTTTTGGAAATTAACGGCCGTAATATCGTTGATTTTCGAAACCAGAGAGGTGTTTATTACTCTAATTGCATCGGTAGGAGTGTTACTGAATTTATTTGCTTTACTTCAAAATCTTTGGAGCAACCGGGGGAAAGTAGAAAAAATTGAACCAATGAGCGAAGAAAAAGCTGCGGTAATGAGTGATCTCGATAATGAACTCAAAAGAAGGAAGAATGAGGACGTTATTCTCCGTAACTAAAAATGTATAGGATTTCTCCCATTGATTCTTCCCGTCTACCGCCTGGTATTCCTTTCATAATAGGCAATGAAGCGGCAGAGAGGTTTTCATTTTATGGAATGCGCAGCATTTTGCTGGCTTATATGACTTTGTACTTAGTTCAACCAGATGGAACAAACCATATGTTTGGAACCAAAGAAGCTGAGGCTTGGATTCATTTATTTGTGGGTTCAGCATATTTCTTTCCTATTTTGGGAGGTATTTTAGCAGATGCTTATTGGGGTAAATTCAAGACTATCATGCTGCTTTCCATTTGTTATTGCCTGGGGCATGCTTGTTTAGCGTTTATGGGCGTCTGGGGAGACTCGCGAGTCTGGTTGTTGTTTGGGCTTAGCTTAATAGCCCTAGGCTCCGGAGGTATTAAGCCTTGCGTCTCTTCCCATGTCGGTGATCAATTCTGTAAAAGAAACAAACATCTAATCTCGAAGGTTTTTGGTTGGTTTTATTTTTCGATTAATTTTGGTGCTTTTATGTCCGGTTTACTTACGCCTTTTTTGCTGGAAGCCGCCCGTATTGAAGGGTCTCTTGGTGAACTCATTTATCCCTATGTTTCAGAAATAGTTGGACAAAAGGAGGCTGGGGAAACCATTTTCGGTCCTCATTATGCTTTTGGTTTGCCTGGGGTTCTGATGGCGATTGCAACGTTTGTATTCTGGATGGGAAGAAAAGACTTTGCTCATATTCCACCCCGTGGAAAAGCATTTTTTGTCGATACTTTTTCTAAGGAAAATATGCTAATCTTAGCACGATTAGCCTCTATATTTTCTTTTGTAATTCTTTTCTGGGCCTTGTTTGATCAAATTGGAACTCTCTGGCAAGTACAAGCCCGTGAGCTTGACCGAACCTTACCTGATTGGATTCCTTTATTTGGTGGTATGGAAATGCTTGCTGCCCAGGTCTCTGCAGTTTGGAATCCATTATTTATTTTGCTTTTGATACCATTTTTTTCATATTTCATCTACCCCTTTTTAGGAAGATTTATAGAAATTACCCCCCTAGCTAAGATTGCGGCGGGCTTATGGGTTGCGGGATTGGCTTTTGCTATGGTGTCCATTATTCAAATTCAAGTCGATGCTGGTTATACTCCAAGTGTATTCTGGCAAGTTCTAGCTTGCCTGGTTCTTACTGCTGCGGAGGTACTCGTATCGATTACATGCTTGGAGTTTGCCTACACCCAAGCCCCACATTCGATGAAGTCAGTGATTATGGCTCTTTTTCTTTTGACTGTATCTCTCGGGAACTATCTAGCTTCGGGGCTTAAATTCCTGCTGGTTGATAGTCAAGGGCAACCCCTACTGCTCGGTGCGGACGAGTTTTGGTTTTGGACAATTCTTGTCTGCATAGCTGCATTTTCTTTTAAATTTGTTGCCTCGCGATATGAGGAGATCGATCACTTTCAATAAGTGATAGGATCGATTAGGTAATTTTTATATCTCTTACGAATGCACAACCATCGAGTCTGGATATTCTTGAGATAATTTTCTTTTTTATAAAAGAAAGCTCCTGTTTTACAGGTCCATTTGCTGCCCGTAAGAAAAGAGTTCCATTCGAACTAAGTTTTTCGGGTGCACACCGAGATGATAATTTAGTTCCCACAATTTTATTCCACTCCTGAGAAATGACTTGTTCAGGTGAATTTTTAGTACCAATGGACCATTCATCCCAAATCTTTTCAATCACATCTGAGATGGAGGAAGGGGACGATAAAAACATGGTATTGTCCGAAGCAGGTAATTTCATGAATTCTGCGACCAAGTCAATTTGAGGTGCCTTATTTTTCTTTCTGAAGCCCATATTTATTTAACAAAGCAAAAATATACTTCTGTATGGAAGTCAATGATGTTAGATAATTCTTATGATTGTAAAACCAAGAATTAAAGGTTTCGTATGTATAACCGCACACCCTCATGGATGTTTTGAGAATGTAATCGATCAAATTAGCCATGCTGAAAAAAATCCTACCGTGAACATGAAGAAGCCAAAAAGAGTCTTGGTTATTGGTGCCTCAACCGGTTATGGTCTTTCTAGTCGAATTTCAGCATCTTTTTCTGCCCAAGCAGAAACCTTGGGGGTTTATTTTGAAAGACCACCCAAGGAGGATAAACCTGCAAGCCCTGGATTTTACAATTCCTTAGCTTTTTCTAAATTAGCGAGAGAAAAGGGGATCGCCACTCTAGATGTAAATGGCGATGCATTTTCGGATGAATGCAAGGAGGAAGTGATTATGAAAGCCAAGGAAATGGGCCAATTCGATTTAATCATATATAGCCTGGCTTCTCCGCGAAGAACAGATCCGAAAGATGGTACTACATATCGGGCTTGCTTGAAACCAATCGGATCCATTTACAAAAATAAAACTCTCAATACGGACAAGGAAGAGGTTAAAGAAATCGTTATAAACCCCGCGACTGAGGATGAAGTTTATAGCACCGAGCGTGTCATGGGTGGCGATGACTGGTGCAGTTGGACAGAAAAGCTTCTAGAGGCAGACCTTTTGGCACCTGGCTGTTTGAACCTCGCTTACTCCTACATCGGTCCTGAAGTGACCCGGGCGATTTATCGAAATGGTACCATAGGAAAGGCGAAGGAGCATTTAGAGCAAAGCGGACGCAAGCTGGACACTTTATTGAGTGAGTCGGTGAATGGGCGTTCCTTCGTTTCGGTTAACAAAGCAGTGGTAACCCAGGCAAGTTCAGCTATTCCGGTTGTCCCACTTTATGTTTCTATCCTGTTCAAGATCATGAGGGCAGCTGGTTCCCATGAAGGTTGTATCGAACAGACTACCCGTTTATTCAATCGCTTCCTTTATGAGGGTGCCCCTGAGATTCCTCTTGATGAACATAATAGAATTCGACTGGATGATTGGGAAATGGAAGATTCAATTCAGCAAGAAATTATCAAATTATGGCCTCAAGTTAATTCAGAAAACCTTCATGCATTAACTGCTTTTTCGGATTACCAAAAGGAGTTTTTAAAACTATTTGGATTCGGCCATTCCAGAGTCGATTATGAGAAGGAAGTCGATTTGATCAATCCATTCTAAGTTTTTCGGATCAAGAAAAAAACGGGGGAGTTTTCCTTCACCGAAGCCTCGATCCTTTGATGCTCTAGTGTGTTCTGTTGAATCCAGTGAGTGATCCCATTGAATTCATCTTTTCCTCCGGGGTGACCTCGGTAGGAAATGACTGAGATGATACCATCGTTCGTGAGCCAAGCGTAGGCTTCCTTTATTGCCTGAAGCGATTTTTGGGCCTCTGTAATCACCGACTTGTCCGAGCCTGGCAAATATCCCAAATTGAATGTAAAAGCACGAATTTGACCTTTCAGGCTACGAGGAAGATGCACTGGAAACCTAGTGTGGCAGTCCCTAATCAATTTGAAATTCTGATATTTACCGCTCTGAGTAAGCAAGCGTTGAGTACTTGAAATAGCATCCTCTTGAATATCAAAGCCGTAAACTTTTCCTTGCAGACCAACCAACTTGGAGAGCTGGAGCGAGTCCCAGCCGTTTCCTATGGTCATATCGACGCAGCAATCATTGAGTTGAACTACTTGACTCCATGCTTGATGAGCTTTTTCGGTAAGTTTCATATCTATCCTTACGATTAACTTTGAAATCTATTTAAGTTTAGGTGATCGGGTAGGGGTTTTTTTTCTAATATAAATTCGACTAGTTTCAGCGCGTAGAGTGGAATCGTAGTAGCCCCTCTTGATCCAAAGCCGTTGAAGATTATGACCTTTTGGTTTTGGGGGTGCGGACCGATGATGGGGTTTCGATCCCGGGTTCCATTTCGAACGCCACTACCATGGAACAGGAGTTCCAATGAATTAAGATTTAAGAAATCCAAGTCATTTAATATTTTTTTCTTTCCCTCGACAGTTGGCCCTTTTTCAAGACTTGAATGATCCCATGTTGAGCCAGCTAAGAAACTGGTCGAACTTTGAGGGATTGACCAGGTGCCGTTACTGGCGGCAAATGAAAGCTTTTTTTCGATCTCCAGAATCTCTCCGCGTACGGGTGCAAAGGGAAGGTAAGAAAACCATGGATTCTGAGCAGATCTAAAACCTTCACAGAATATGATGATATCGTAACCTTGATCATCATAATTATGGGAACCCTGTTTCCATTGATCAGATTCAATCAATGAATGTTTAGAGAATTCTAAAAAGGATTGAATTCGAAATCCTAAGCATTATGTAAGTCCGATCCCAAAAGGAGCTTTCATCGTGATCTCTTAAGGAGCAATAAATTCTGCTTTTTCATAGAAATTAGAAATCTTGCTTGGATTAGATTTCCAAATATTTGCCTGTTCCTGATTTCTGAAAATTCGATGGAGTGATAGATTTTCATAAAAAGATTCTCCAAACTTTCGAGAAAAGAAATCATTGAGTTTACGAATTGCCTGCAAACATTTCTCAATATCAAAGGGAGGGTTGAGCTTGGGCCCAATGAGGGGATTTACTAATCCTGCGGCAATAGGACTGGCATGATGGGGTAGGTCAGCTTCAGCTACATGTACAGTTGTCCCGTGCTTTGCAAAGGTTTGAGCAAGGATAGCACCAGCTAACCCATGTCCTACTATCAAAATCCTATTATTCAAAATTGAGAAATATGGTGTAAATCATGTTGCGACTAATTATTAAATACGCGAGTCTCTTTACCTTGAAAGTTAGAATTTCTGTTATCTTAATTGTAATATTTTTAATGGTACTTTTCTTGAGTACCGAGCAGGGCCAATTTTCTAAATCCATTCTTCAGTCTAAAGATGAGGGATTCAATCGGGATGGTTTCGTGAAAGAAGATAAATCCATCATACTTTCAATCGAGAATGAAAGTACGAAGATAGAATCTTCGCAGCCATTAGATATCGCTGATTTCTTGAGCAGTAAAAAGTTTCATGATTTTTCATTACGATTTTCCTCTCCTCGGAAAATGAGTGATTTTTTAGAAAATATAGACAATAAAGGGCTCCGTTTACTTGCCTCATTGCCTCAGATTTCTACCGCCCGTCTTCGGGTTATTGATCCGGCTCTTGCATCTCGGTTTCTTCAAGAGGAAGATTCCATATCTAGGTTGGAGATAAATCAGCCTATATATCAGCCGAGAGAACCCCGGCTTTCTGAGAAAATAAATAGCTCAAAACTTGTTCGGACTGTAGGAGAATCCCTAGGTTTAGATGAGGAAAGACTTGATTGGGGTAGGGGCGTAACACTCGCAGTGCTTGATTCTGGTGTTGATTTTTCTCATCCTTCGTTGTCGCATGTTGATCATGAGCAAATCTCTCTTATACAAAGCTCCGAATCGGTTGGGAGAGCTAATGGTCATGGTACTGCAATAAGCTCGATCATTGCCGGAATTACAGAAGATTTCCAAGGAGTAGCCCCGAGTGCAAAAATATTGTCGATTCAAGTTCTTGACGAACAAGGTGTCGGGGATGTTTTCACTTTAGCGGAAGCTATTGTGACTGCTGTAGATAAGGGTAGTGAGGTAATAAATCTAAGCTTAGGAGGAGATACTCCGAGCTCTGTTCTCCATAGTGCGATCAAGTATGCGTCCTCCAAAGATGTCCTAATGGTAGCTGCTAGCGGAAATGATGGGTTCCGGGGTGTTTCTTATCCAGCTCGTTATGATGAAGTAATTGGAGTTGGAGCCCTCGACAGTGATGAACGAGTGGCAAATTTCTCCAACTATGGAGAGGGAATTGATATTGTGGCTCCTGGAGTCGGTATACTTAGTGCCTGGGCAGAAGATGAATATACTTTGTTTGATGGTACATCATCGGCAGCTGCCGTAGTAACCGGTGCTTTAGTTTCTGAAATATCAAGGAGTCAAGGGGTATCCTCTAGTCAGATTAAAGATTTGATACTTAAACTAACTAATGAAATCGATAAACCAGGTTTTGATGAATCAAGCGGAAATGGAGCCTTGAATCTAAACAGGGTCATCCATCGTAACACTGTAGATTACAACGATGGAGCTGTGGTTGGCTATTATTTTCCACCTGAGAATTTAAAGAATCTTGGTTCGAGTGGCACCGTTCCTTTTACCGTGACGGTACAAAACCAAGGGACTTCATGGATAAACAGTATGAATTTGAATGTTGAATACCGTGGTTTGTCCAAAAATTACTTCTTTTCTAACCTAAGCCCTGGCCAAACTCGCAGTGAGCAATTGTTTATTGAAGTGGGAAAAGGGAAAGAAGGCTTTGAAATTAGAAGTTCCTTGGAACTTAATGATCAAGTTGACAAAAACCCAAGGAATAATCTTCGTAGCAGTATGCTGAAATTGCCGACAAGAGAATAAATCAAGCAGCGTTGCGCTTGTTTACGGGAATGTTGGAAATCTTGGGCTTGGATTTACCTTTTACTACACCCGCAGAAATCACAACTTGAACCGGATCTTCAATAGATGGTAGATCATACATGATATCGAGCATGATATCTTCCATGATCGATCTTAAGGCCCGGGCACCCGTTTTCATAAGCAGTGCTTTCTCCGCTATAGCTAGGATTGCTTCCCGAGTAAATCGAAGTTCCGCACCCTCCATAAGGAAAAGCTTTTGGTACTGTTTCAACAAAGAATTCTTGGTGTCACGAAGAACTTTCACGAGTTCGGCACGGCTTAGTTCCTCTAAGAGGGAGAGGACAGGTAAGCGTCCAATAAATTCTGGTATGAGACCGTACTTAACCAAATCCTCGGGCCTTACTTCAGCCAGAAGTTCAGCAGTTTCTTTGGGATTTTCAGAAGAAAAGCCAAGTGTTTTTGAACTTATTCGTTGTTCAATAATTTGATCTAAGTCAACAAAAGCACCGCCGCAGATAAAAAGAATGTTGGCGGTGTCGAGTTGAATGTATTCCTGGTTCGGGTGCTTGCGTCCTCCCTGCGGGGGAACATTACAAATAGTACCCTCTAAAATTTTAAGTAAGGCTTGTTGCACGCCTTCACCGGAGACATCGCGGGTAATGGAAACATTGTCGGTCTTTCTTCCAATTTTATCGATTTCATCCACATAAATGATTCCACATTGAGCTTTTTCAACATCCTGGTCAGCAGACTGCAAAAGCCTCAGCACAATATTTTCTACATCATCACCCACATAACCAGCTTCGGTTAAGGTTGTTGCATCAGCTATTGCAAAGGGCACATCCAATAATTTTGCTAATGTTCTGGCTAAATAAGTCTTTCCACTTCCAGTTGGTCCTATGAGTAAAACATTACTTTTTTCAATTTCAATATCATCCAATTCCCCACTCATAAAAGACTTTGCGTTGTCGGTGGTTCCAATTCCAAGCTCAGAGGAGAGTCTTTTATAGTGGTTGTGAACGGCGACGGAAAGTACCTTCTTGGCATGTTCTTGCCCGATTACATGGCGATCCAAGTGTTCTTTGATTGCTTGTGGCTTTTGTAAGTTAAAGAACGGTTTTGCTGAAGAAGTCTTCTTCTTCTTTTCCTGCTCACCAAGTTCACGGTCTACAATCGTCTTACAGACTCGAACGCAAGAATCACAAATAAATACATTCGCTGGCCCAGCTATCATTTTTTTTACTTCTTGCTGTGGCTTTCCACAGAAGGAACAAAAATTGATTTTTGAAGGCTTGGCCAAAACGACTTATTTTGCAGGTTTTTGAGAAATTACTTCATCGACGAGACCGTAATCCTTCGCCTCATCGGCGGTCATGTAGTAATCGCGGTCCGAGTCTTTTTCAATCTGCTCAACTTCTTTTCCGCTGTGCTTGGATAGAATGTCATTGATGGTTTTTCTCCACCTCAGGATCTCTTTTGCAGCGATCGAAATATCAGAAGTTTGTCCACCTGCTCCACCACTAGGTTGGTGGATCATTACCCTGCTATTGGGCAGTGCATACCTCTTGCCCGGGGTGCCCGCTGAAAGCAAAACAGTGCTCATACTTGCCGTCATGCCAATACAGTAGGTAACAATATCGCACTGCATAAAATTCAAAGTGTCGTAGATTGCCATCCCGTCCGAAACGCTGCCACCGGGTGAATTGATGTAGACATGGATATCTTTTTTTGGATCTTCCATTTGCAGAAATAAGAGTTGGGCAATGATGGAATTAGCCACGAAGTCATCGATCGGCGTTCCAATAAAAACAATTCGGTCTCGCAAGAGCCGACTGTAGATATCCCAAGATCGCTCTTGGCGACCTTCTCTTTCATAAACATGTGGTAGTGGTAAGTAAGCTCCCATAATTAATATTCGTATTAGTTTGTAGGCTCTCCTTCAATTTCGCAAACTTTCTCGGTTCCCATTGAGGCTACGAGTTCGAGTGTTTTATCATGCAGAATATCCAGTCGAAAGCGGTTTAGTCTAACTCGATCCTGAGACAACTCCTTCACATATTCTGCAGGGTCTTTTCTCAACATCATTGCTTCTCTAGTTGCAGCTTGAGCAAGATCTTCATTTTTAACTTCTACTTTTTCCTTTTCGGCAATTCTTCCAAGGGGAATAGTTAATT
>OZSS01000779.1_pt1 | contig 15281 bp, 19 predicted proteins | sample 1779911 | NCBI WGS metagenome assembly OZSS01 (sample SAMEA2603589, study PRJEB24840) | metagenome | biome: Water; feature: Photic zone; material: Seawater sample | place: Mediterranean Sea | collected 2013-11-12 | depth 10 m | reverse complement strand
TAAATTACCAAATTAGGACGGATAAACCCTCTTTAGATCAACTGGTAAAATTAGATTCTTATGCATAGTTGGGGTTATATTATTATTTTTCCTAATTTTAATTTAAATGCTAATGTCTTTCATGTTTCTATAATGGGTTTTATTATGGGGATTGCATCTTATAGCGCTTATAACCTAACAAATCAGGCAACAATTGAAAATTGGCCTTCTGTAGTAACTATTGTTGATACATTATGGGGAGGGTTTGTCACTTCTTTTGCTAGCTATTGTACTTACAGTATTATCAGGTATTTTAACTAATTCAGGTATACACAATATAAAATATAAAAACATGATCTCTACTAGCTATATACAAAGATTCCTGTTAATACTAATGTAGCACCTACCAAACCAAGACCTTCTGCTATTACCAGAACTCTATTCTTTATTAAATATCCGTAACATAGCCAGTGTATAAGGAGTATTATACATATAATGTATGCTGTTGCAGAAACATCCTCAGCTGACTTTGTATAATATATTTTCCAGGCCTGAATAAAATGCATTGATTGACCAAGTACTACAATCCATGACATATATGTTTCTAATATTTTGTTTTTATTCATAAGGTTCTGTCATTTTATTAATCTAAATGTAAGATTTATTCTTGGTGCTAATATATTTTTTCTTTTTGGTATAGAGTGCAGATACTGCTCTTGAGTATCACCTTTCATTATCAACAAACTTCGATTCTCCAATAGTATTTTTTTTATTATTTTTGTTTTTTTATGTTTAAATAGCATCTCTCTATCACTCCCTATGCTAAGGGAAGCAATAATAGGTTCTATTCCTAATGATTTTTCGTTATCGCTATGCCAACCCATGTAATCATTACCGCTATTATAGTAATTTAACAATACAAAGTTAAATTTGTAATGCGTGTATTCTTCTATCTTGCGTTTAATATGTTTTATCTCTGCGCTCCACCCATCTGTTTTATGTACTTTGCCCGAATATTTATAATTTAAATTATAATCACCACACCAATAGACTTTTCTCGGGCACTTTATCTCCTTGCCAAAAATAGTTATATATTCTTCTTTCCAAGGGATGTTATACAAAAGAAAGTTATGTATCTCTTGAGCTTCTTTATTATCAATAAATTCTTTGTAATAATCTATTTCCAAGTCTTTCATTTCTGGTTTCTGTATTAAACGACATAGTGTAAAATATAAATATATAAAATAGGCTTATACAATGAATGTGTACAAAATATCTAAATACTTAAATTATAAGCTCGCAGCTTGGGTCGTGTCATTTCAAATTATTGGAATATATATAGGCTTAAGTACCGAATCTGCTATGAATCCCTGGTACATAGAACTAAACAGATCATCTCTTACTCCACCTGGATACATATTCAGTATTGTATGGCCTTTGCTGTACATCAGTTTAGCAATATTTGGATATAATCTTAATAAAACAAAAAATTCTAAGTCCACGTCTGCATTATACATTATTTATTGGATACAAATGCTATTGAATTGGTCGTGGAGTTATATTTTCTTTAATCTAAAAATGACCTTCATTGCGTTAGCGCTCTTGGCTTCTATTGTCTTAATTAATTTTATCATTATCTTTCGTTTAATCAAACTACATAACAAAAATTGGTATATTATTATACCCTACTTGTTATGGATATGCTTTGCCTTATATTTAAATATAATAATTGTTATAAGTAACTGAGGTATTATGAATATACTAATTACCGGAGGAACTGGTTTTATTGGTTCAGCTCTTGTTAATTCTCTTATAAACAACAAAAACTTCAACTTGATAATTATGTCAAGACAAAACCTGAAGATAAAAGGCATAAGCTTGATAAGCTCTACTAGAGAAATTAACTTAAAAGAGAAGGTGGACGTTATAATAAATCTTGCGGGTGCAACAATTAACAAGAGATGGAGCAATAGTTATAAAAGAGAATTAATAAATAGTAGACTGAAAATAACGAAGGATATCATATCCTTAATAAAGAGATTAAAAACAAAGCCCAGTTTGCTAATTAGCGCATCTGCAATAGGCTATTATGGATCACAAAATAATAGTCATATAGATGAATCCTCTTCGTATGTTGAAGATTTTGCTCACAAGTTATGTAGTGTATGGGAGTTAGAAGCAAAAAAAGCAGAGAATTTTGGCGTAAGAACTTGTATCACCAGACTAGGAGTTGTATTGGGAAATAACGGCGGAGCGCTAAAAGAAATGTTACCTGCATTTAAATGGGGTTTTGGTGGAATAATTGGCTCTGGAAATCAATGGTTTTCTTGGGTGCATATAGAAGATGTTATAAATGTATTTAAATTTCTAATTAATAACAAAGGTCAAAGAGGTATATTCAACTTAACTTCGCCTAACCCTGTTAGCAATTTAAAATTAACTAGGGCTATCGGTGAATCCTTGAATAGACCTACTATATTTACTATACCGGCTTTTGTTATTAGACTAATATTTGGAGAAATGGGTGAATGCTTATTACTTAAAGGATCGGCAGTATATCCATCAAAACTACTCAAAGGCAAGTATCAATTTAAATACCAATTTATAGATAAAGCATTAGATGATATACTAAAAGCATAACCAAATCATCTATTAATAATGTACATTATACACAAAGAGATGTTATGCGAACAATGACTAAAGCTTTTTATTATTTGATTTATGCTGGCACAATACCATTTATCTTGTGCAGCATATGTTTTAGCGCCGGCATTAAAAGTATATATCTACTTGGATCAGTTGACAAAATATTGAGCGCGTATGGATTAGTAATTTTGTCATTTTTATCAGGCTCTCATTGGGGGCAACATCTATACATTAATAGGAGAATATGGGGTTGCACCCTACCGGTTTTAAGTAATATTATAGCGGTTTTGCTCTGTTTTAGCTTCTTAGTTCTCAGCTTTAAGGAGCTGGTAGCAATATTTGTTGCTGCATTTATTATTTTACTCATTATTGATCATCGCCTTTTTCAAATGCACTTGATTAGCGATCATTACTTTCAAACACGTTGCTTTGTATCAGCAATTGTTATTATTTCTCTTATTATCTCAGGAGCTCTATCATGATAAAAATTGCTATCATAGGAGCTGGCTTATCAGGTATAACCTTTGCTCATCTATTGCAAGATTATGCTGATATTACGCTTTTTGAAAAAGCTCGTGGCGTGGGAGGACGTATGTCAACTAGACGCGCAGAGCCATATTTTTTTGACCATGGAACGCAATATTTTACAGCTAGAACACAACGCTTTCAGGATTTTATTCAGATTTTAATAGGCAAAGGTATCATCGAACGGTGGAATGCGCGCTATGTAAAATTTATAGGCAATCAGATTATTGAAAAACGAAACTGGCTTGATGAAGAGCCGCGATATGTTGGCGTTCCAGGCATGAGTTATATAGCTAAATTTTTAGCGCAAGGACTGAATATTCATTGTAACAAAAGGATTACTTCCTTAAACCGCCAAGGAACGTGGCAATTAATAGACGAGGAAGGACAGCAATCTCAGGGTTTTGACTGGGTGATATGTACAGCTCCGCCACCACAAGCAGTCGATTTACTACCTGATTCCTTCAAGTATCATGCTGATATTCAAGTCATCAAGATGCGCTCCTGCTTTTCATTGATGCTTGGTTTTGAACAAAATATTACCCTCGATTTTGAGGCAGCTCATGTTACTGATTCAGATTTGAGCTGGATTGCAGTCAATAGCCATAAACCACAGCGACCGGATCTTTTTACCTTAATGGTTCATTCATCTGAGGATTATGCCGAGGCACATATCGATGATGATCGTGACCAAGTTATAAAGCATTTAATCAACGAGACCAGTCATATTATTGGGCGGGATGTAAGCCAGGCAAATTATAAAAATATTCACGGTTGGCGATATGCAAACAACGCGGACAAAAAGCAAAAAAGCTCTGTATTTATAGATCAAGACCTTAAATTAGCAGCCTGTGGCGACTGGTGTCTTGGTGGGCGCGTGGAAGGTGCTTTTACTTCAGCTTACAACTTAACAAAATATATAAAAGAGAATAGATTGTGATTTTTAATCCAAAAAATATTGCTATTTTGGGTGCATCTGGCGCTATTGGAAGCGCATTTACAACCCTTTTGTCTCAAAAACATTCAAACGCAAGAATGTTTGCATTTTCTAGAAATAGTACAACATATAAGATTGATTATAGCAGCGAAGATTCAATTGCCGCAGCGGCTGAAATTGCAGCAAAAGAAAGGCCTTTAGATTTAGTTATTGTAGCTAATGGCATACTTCATGATAAAGACTTAATACCAGAAAAGTCTTTACGAGATTTATCCGCCAGAAAACTGCATCGTATTTTTGAAGTTAATACGGTTACGCCCGCTCTTATAGCTAAACACTTTCTGCCCAAGCTCAATAAAGAACGACCATCAATCTTTGCTACTCTCTCTGCGCGCGTAGGCAGTATCTCAGATAATCAGCTTGGTGGGTGGTATGCTTATCGTTCTTCAAAAGCTGCTTTAAATATGATAATTAAAAGTGCTGCCATCGAGTTTAGCAGACGCAATAAGCAAGCTATTATCATTGGGCTTCATCCGGGCACTGTTGACAGTTATTTATCCAAGCCGTTTCAACGAAATATTGCAGATGGCAAGCTTTTTACACCTGAATATTCGGCTAAAAAGCTATTGGAAGTTTTGGAAAATCTCAGCCCAGAGCAAACAGGTAAATGTTTTGCATGGGACGGTAAGGAGGTCTTGCCGTAAATGCATATTGTTTGGTTTAAAAGAGATTTACGTATATATGATCATGAAGCTTTGACTCAAGCTGCTAAACATGGCCCCGTTTTGCCTATTTATATTCTTGAACCAGATCTATGGCACCAACCTGATATGAGCTATCGGCATTATTTGTTTTTACAGGATTGTTTATCTGAGCTTAGCCAAGCTTTAGGAGAGCTGGGTCAAAAATTAATTATAAAAGTAGGCAACGCAGTGGATGTGTTGGAAGAATTGCATGAATGTCATTCTATTGAAAGCCTATGGTCTCATCAAGAAACATGGAATGGCTGGACTTACGAGCGCGACAAAGCAGTCAAACGCTGGTGCAAATCACACAATATTTTATGGCATGAGCCAGTCCAAAATGGTGTGGTACGTCGGTTAGATGATCGCGATGGCTGGGCAGCACGTTGGTATCACCAGATGAAGCAGCCTCTTATCAATAAGCACGTAAAACTTCAAACAATAGAGGAAGTAACCGATGTTTTGCCAAGCTATCGCGAATTCGGCCTTAGTGAGGATGGAGTGCGTGATTTACAAAAAGGTGGGCGCATTGAAGGACTCAAAGTACTAAATAGCTTTCTATATGAGCGTGGAGAAAAGTATGCGAAGGAGATGTCATCACCTGTAACAGCCTTTGCGAGCTGTTCACGGCTCTCGGTTTATCTAGCTTTTGGCACATTATCAATGCGTGAAGTGTTTCAAGCCTGCGAGAAGCGCAATAATGAAATTAAACAAATGCCTCGTGGACAGAAGGGGAAATGGCCAAGCACCATGCGCTCTTTTTTAGGGCGGTTGCGCTGGCACTGTCACTTCATACAAAAGCTTGAAGATGAGCCGCGTATTGAGTTTGAAAATATGCACCCTGCTTATGATGGGTTGCGTGAAAATGATTTCAACGCAGTGTATTTTGAATCTTGGAAAGCTGGCATGACAGGATACCCGATGGTAGATGCTTGCATGCGGGCTTTAACAGCTACAGGTTGGCTAAATTTCCGCATGCGCGCCATGGTAATGAGTTTTGCAAGCTACCACCTCTGGCTACACTGGCGAAAACCAGCATTACATTTAGCTAATTTATTTACCGACTATGAACCAGGCATTCATTATAGCCAAGTCCAAATGCAGTCAGGCACAACAGGAATCAACGCGATTCGCACTTATAATCCTATTAAGCAAGGGGTTGATCAAGATCCGGAAGGTGTATTTATTCGCCACTGGATTCCAGAACTACGTAATATAGATCAGGCATTTATCCACACCCCGTGGCAAGCTGCCTCACAGATGAATGGCTACCCTATGCCCATCATTGATGAAAAAACAGCACGAAAAGCTGCCGCAGATAAGCTTTATCGCCTGAGAAAAAATAACACCACCCATAAGGAATTAGCAAAGAAAATTGTAAGCAAACATGGTAGCCGAAAGTCTAGCTTGCCAAGAACCGCGAGTAAGAAAAAAATAAAAAATGTCCTTCAAGGAGAGTTACCACTATGACAAAAAAGATTGCAATCCATTGGTTTCGTCAAGACTTAAGAGTAGCTGATAACCCAGCATTAACAAATGCTACAGAGAATGATGAAGTTATCCCTATCTATATTTTAGATGATGATAATGCAGGAAACTATGCTATGGGGAGCGCAAGTCGTTTTTGGCTTCATCATTCATTAAAAGCACTGGACGCATCATTGAACAATAGTTTATCTGTATACCGTGGAAATCCACAAAGAATTCTAGATGATATTACAAAGCGCTTTGATGTTAAAGCAGTTTATTGGAATAGATGTTATGAACCATGGCGTATTAGTCGTGACACTTGTATTAAGGAAAACCTCATAGAGCAAAGAATAAAGGTTAGTACATCTAATGGCTCATTATTGTGGGAACCTTGGAATGTTACAAAAGATGATAGTACTCCCTATAAAGTTTTTACTCCATTTTATCGCAAAGGCTGTTTAAATAACGAAAATCCCCGAGCCCCTATATCAAAGCCAGAGTGTGTTAAATATATTCGTGATCCAAGACAAGTCAGCATCGAGGGTCTAGAACTCTTGCCAAAAGCGCCATGGAATAAACAACTTGAGCCTCATTGGGATATTGGTGAGGAAGGTGCTGTTAGACGATTTAAAGATTTTCTTGATAAGGGTATTGCTTTTTATAAGGAAGGTAGAAATATTCCGTCAAAACCTTATGTATCTCGTTTATCACCCCACCTCCATTTTGGAGAGGTGTCACCTAATCAGCTATGGCATGGTATTAAAAATATTAGTGATGACAAGCATGTTGAACACTTTTGCAGCGAACTAGGTTGGCGTGAGTTTTCTTATAGTCAACTTTATTATAATCCAGACCTACCTAGGAAAAACCTACAATCAAAGTTTGATGCTTTTCCATGGAGAGAAGATACGAATCACTTAAATGCATGGCAAACAGGAAAGACTGGTGTACCTATGGTGGATGCTGGTATGCGTGAATTATGGCAAACAGGTTATATGCATAATCGAGTACGGATGATCGTTGGCTCATTTTTGGTAAAAAACCTAAGGCTAGACTGGAGTCATGGGGAGAGTTGGTTTTGGGATACGCTTGTTGATGCCGATCTTGCTAATAATAGCGCAAGCTGGCAATGGATTGCAGGCTGTGGGGCTGATGCTGCTCCTTACTTTCGTATCTTTAATCCGGTTACGCAAGGGCATAAATTCGATCCCGATGGCAAATATGTTCGTAAATATATTCCCGAAATTGCTTCCCTGCCTAATAAATACCTTTTTAGCCCATGGGAAGCCTCAGAGGCAATTTTAAAACAATCCGGCATAGAGCTAGGATCAACATACCCAAGACCAATTGTAGATCTGAAAGAATCAAGGGAATTGGCTCTAACAGCTTTTAAATCACTAAAACAAGGGACTTTATGAGTAGTATGCGGCTTATTTTGTGGGATCAGCTCTCAGAGTCTATCTCAAGTCTTAAAGGATATAATGCCGACACGGATGTAATTTTTATGTGCGAGGTTGATAGCGAAGCAACTTATGTAAAACATCACAAAAAGAAAATTACTTTTTTGTTGTCGGCTATGAGGCATTTTGCGAAATCGCTCAAACAAAAATGTTACAAGATTGAATATATTAAATTAGATAATCCTTCTAATACAGGCTCATTAAAAAGCGAAGTAAAACGTATTATACACAAATATAACCTTGATAGTGTCATTGTAACACATCCAGGTGAGTATCGAGTTCTAAAGGATATAAAAAGCTTAGAGGATGAGTTAAATATTTATATTCAAATAAGAGAAGATGATCGCTTTTTGTGTACCAACGATGAGTTTGCCTCTTGGGCATCAAGCCGCAAAGAGATTCGCATGGAATATTTCTACCGCAAAATGCGTAAGAAATACAAAATCTTAATGGATGGCGACAATCCAATAGGTGGTCAATGGAATTTTGACGCAGAAAATCGTAAACCCCCAAAAAAAGGACTAGCTATACCTGATCACTATATTGCTGAGATTGATGATATAACACAAGAAGTCATGTCTTTAGTTTCCAATCGATTTAATAATCATTTTGGAGACATAGAGCCCTTTTATTTTGCTGTCACTCGTACTCACGCATTAAACGCTCTAAACCAATTTATTGAGCAAAGATTACCTAATTTTGGAGATTATCAGGATGCTATGATCCAAGGTGAGCCCTGGATGTATCACTCACACATAAGCTTTTATCTAAATTGTGGTTTGCTTCTTCCTCTTGAATGTGTCAAAGCCGCAGAAAAGGCCTATGATCAGCAAAAAGCTCCTCTTAATGCAGTTGAAGGGTTTATTCGTCAAATCATTGGATGGCGTGAATACATACGTGGTATTTACTGGTTAAAAATGCCAGGTTATTCAAACCAGAACTTCCTAGAAGCCGACAGAAGACTACCAGATTTTTATTGGACAGCTAATACTCAAATGAACTGCCTAAGGCAGTGCGTTCTTGAAACAAAACAAAATGCTTATGCTCACCACATTCAACGCCTTATGGTACTTGGTAATTTTGCATTAATTGCTGGCATTAATCCCAAGGAAGTTAATGAGTGGTTTTGGATTGTTTACGCTGATGCATATGAATGGGTAGAACTTCCAAATGTATCGGGAATGATATTATTTGCTGATGGTGGTTATTTGGCTAGTAAGCCTTATGCAGCTGGAGGTAGCTATATAAATAAAATGTCGGATTACTGCAAAGATTGTAGCTATAAGGTGAGTAAAAAGAATGGCTCTGACTCTTGTCCGTTTAATTACCTTTATTGGGATTTTTTGGATCGTAATCGTAAAAAGCTATCGGGGAATCATCGTATCGGAATGATGTATAGAACATTTGAACGTATGGATGAAGAGAAACAAAAAGCAATTCGGGAGGATAGCAAAAGATTTTTAAGTAGTATAGAATGAGAAAGAAGTCTGATTTACTGACTAAAATATGCACTGTTTGTGAAAAACCTTTTTTATGGCGTAAGAAATGGTCAAAAGATTGGAATGAGGTAAAATATTGCTCTAAAAAATGCGGTAACAATAAAAATGTTAAATAGTATGATTACAGTCTTTTATGATGGAAAATGTAGCTTATGTTCAAAAGAAATAAAATATTATCGTAATATTGCCCCTGTTGAAACTTTCTACTGGCTAGACATCACAACCCCAGCTGGTGCTGATAAGCTTAAGAAAGAAGGTATTCCTTTATCAGAAGGTTTCAAACTACTGCATACTAAGGATGAAGAGGGTTTAGTGCATACTGGACTAGATTCCTTCATTTTGATCTGGAAACAATTAAAAGGCTGGAAAGTTTTAGCCTTGTTTGTTTGCTTACCGATCATACGTCAGATTGCTAGTATTTTATATCGCTGCTTTGCTAGATGGAGATTTAAACGATTGAAACATTGTCAGGTGGAGGCAGAGAAGGAGTGATGATATTAATTTTTGGAGCATTATTAGGTTTTATCTCTGTTGCCTTTGGGGCATATGCAGAACATGGCCTGAGTAAAATTGTAACAGATGAAAATTTTCGTTTTTTAATGACCGCCGTGCGCTATAATCAGGTAAATGCCGTTGTAACAGTCGCTATAGGTCTAGCATTATTGGATGGTAAGAAATATTCTAACCTTCGTATTCTCAAGTTTAGCGGTCTCCTATTTGTCTTAGGCACCGTCCTGTTCAGCTTTAGCATCTACCTTTCGGTATCACTTGATGTTCCTGCCTTAGTAAAAATTACACCATTAGGTGGAATGACAATCATGGCGGCGTGGATTTTACTTTTAGTAACAGGTGTGTTTGGGATAAAAAAACTATGAGGTTACCTCTAGTAACCTTTTTAATATTTATGAATGGATCTATAAATGGCACAAGACAAAGCAAAAAATATACTTGGTACCGATCTGCAACACTGTTGCATAGAGCCAATGACGGGGTTCTTTAGAGATGGGTACTGTAATACAAGCCATATGGATCAGGGAACTCATGTGGTCTGTGCTGTGGTAACGGAAGAGTTTTTAAGGTTCACCAAATCGCGTAATAATGACCTTAGCACCCAACGACCAGAGTTCCAGTTTCCTGGTTTAAAAAAAGGTGACAGCTGGTGTTTGTGCGCCTTGCGATGGAAAGAAGCATATGAAGCAGGTGTAGCACCCCCAGTCAAACCTGAAGCAACACACGAGAAAGTCTTGGAATTTATATCCAGAGAAGTATTAGAACAGTACTACATGCAATAGGTAAAATAAATATGAATAAAATTCTCGATACAATTCATCACACCGCAATACAAGTGAAAGATATAGCCACAGCTGTTATATGGTATACAGAACACTTTGCATGCGAGATTGAATATCAAGACGATAGCTGGGCTGTCCTGAAATTTGCTAATACATCTATAGCGCTGGTTCTCCCTGAACAGCATCCTTATCATTTTGCAATTATAGCAGACGATCTTAGTCCATACGGCAGTGCCACTCTTCATCGTGATGGTACTAAGTCAGTTTATATTAAAGATGCCGATGGAAACAATATTGAGATGCTTAGATTACCAAATGATGAATATGATGCATTATGAAAAAGAAATGGTTTATAATTTCCGTAATTGCTGGAATTGTTCTTATCGGTATAATCACATTGGGACCTATTATGAGTAACGTAGAAGTACCAAGCTATAAAGTAGTTAACACCGCAAATAATATTGAGGTTAGACAGTATAGCCCAATGATCGTTGCAGAAGTCCAGATTAAAGGACAGCGAAAAGATGCTATTGGTGATGGCTTCCGTCTGTTAGCAGATTATATCTTCGGTAATAATATAACCCACAAGAATATTGCGATGACAGCGCCAGTACAGCAGCAGAAAATTGATAATACGTGGAGAATTAGCTTCATCATGCCTTCGGAATATAAGATGAACACATTACCCACACCAATCAGTGAACTTATTACACTCAAAGAGGTTCTAGCAAAGATGTTTGCAGTAATAACATTTAATGGTCGAAACTCTGATAAAAATCTAAAAAAACATGAGGAGAAACTAATAGAGTATACAAAGTCTCAAAATTTATTGGTAAGGGGTGAGCCCAAATATGCCTTCTACAATCCACCATGGACATTACCATTTATGCGCCGGAATGAGGTAATGATTGAAGTTATAAGTCAATGAAAATTAACCTACCCTTCTGCATATCCAACATATTTTCCTTCTGTAAAAACTATACGGATGACTAGTGTCTGAATGAAAAGGCATTTTTTGAAAAAAACTTTAAAAGTTATAGCATGTTGAAAATTATTTTTTCCATAAATCTAGAAAAATTAATTGCAATATATAGACTGAAAAACCAGACAAGAAATATCGTAAGAATTTAATGCATTTCATATCTATAGTAGTTCATGTTATAAGCATTTTATATGCTTATATTAACTTTGATAAAATGGATAGCAATTATTGACTTATTTCCGTTGGTGGTTTCTTGAAAAATCTACTTTTGTAAAAAGTTCAATAAAACCCTCGTTTTTTTGGACGGGGATTTCAAATAAAAAAGAACAGGTTCTTAGCAAAAACATTAATAAAAGATTATAATCTTTCAAAAACTAGTATGTATGGTCATCTGCAACAATAAAGTAACAACATTATGTTTAAGAATTATATCAAGAAGTTTATTAAAACAATATTTGGTAATCACAGTCCCGCTACGTGGTGGTTCATATATTCTGGTTTAGCTCTTTGCTTTATCCTTATAAATCTTGGATATTTTGATCCAGTTATTAGATTTCTAGACTCAGAGTTATTAACCTTTAGATTTGCTACTGTATCTTTCTCTATATATAAGCTTCTTAAATCGGCAACATTACTGATTATATTTTTCTGGATAGCTCAATCTCTACACAAAACCGTAGAAAATAACATAAAGAAAATATCTAAGATAAAATCTGCAAATAAAGCCATACTTGCTAAGATTTTTCAGATATTCATATATTTTATATTCTTCATTATCGTCCTTGACCTACATGGTATGGACTTATCTGCATTTGCATTCCTTGGTGGTGCTGTAGGTATTGGTGTTGGTTTTGGATTACAAAAAATTACTTCCAATTTTCTAAGCGGTCTTATATTGCTTTTTGAACAATCAATAAAAGAGGGAGATTTAATAGAAATCAGTAATGGTATATATGGTTTTATAAAACATACTGGTGCAAGACATACATTAGTTGAAACATTTAACGGACAAGAAATTATGATTCCAAATGATGAGTTTATAACCAATAGAGTCACTAACTGGACTCATTCAAATAATCGTGGGCGCATAGAAATCAAAATTGGTATATCTTACGACTCAGATATAGAGACTGCTCGCAGCTTAATGATCAAATCTGCAAGTAATCATAAAAACTACTATAAAGCTATAGAACCAAAATGTCATGTAACAGAATTTGCCAATAGCTCAATTGAATTATTGCTCTTCTTTTGGGTAGAGAATATTGCAGATAAAAGGATAGAAACAAAAAGTGATGTTATGCGCTCGATTTGGAATAACTTCAAGGAGAATAATATTGTTATACCATTTCCTCAATATGATGTACATGTTAAGAAGTAAACAAGAAAACTAGGAAAATAGCATGAGCTAGCTATATATAAATGACAGAACAGAACCAAAAAGAATATTTATCTGGAAATATAGAAAGAATTACTTACCACAACGAAGATAATGGCTTTTGTGTTCTGCGTGTTAAGGTCAAAGGTCATAAAGACTTAGTAACAGTTACTGGTAACTCCCCTACCCTATCTGCTGGAGAATATATCAAATGCAGTGGCATTTGGTTTAATGATCGTAATTATGGAAAACAATTTAAAGCTGATTTTCTAAAAGCACTTCCTCCTGATACGCTAGAGGGAATAGAGAAATATTTAGGCTCTGGTCTAATCAAAGGCATAGGTGCGCATTTTGCCAAGAAATTAGTCTCTGCATTTGGTGATAAGGTATTTGACATTATAGAGGAAAAGCCAGAGTTATTATCTACACTAGAGGGAATAGGAAAAGTTAGGGCAAATAGTATCTGCAATAACTGGAAAGACCAGAAGATTGTTAGAGAAATCATGATTTTTCTTCAATCTCATGGAGTTGGTACTACAAGAGCAACGAGAATATTTAAGACTTATGGGGAAGATGCTATCGCTATTGTATCAAAGAATCCCTATCAACTAGCAAAAGACATAAGAGGTATAGGATTTATCTCTGCTGATACCATTGCAGGTAATCTTGGCATCGCCAAAGACTCTTTAATTAGAGCAAGGGCTGGCTTATCTCATATATTACTAGAAGCAACATCAAGTGGTCATTGCGCCCTCCCCTTAAATACATTAGTAGAAAATACTCAAAAATTACTAAAAATAGATTCTGGTCTTGTGGAGCTTGCTATAGAAAAAGAGATAGAGTTAAAAACTCTTATTCCAGATGTTATTGGAGATAAATCTTGTATATTCCTTGCAAGCTATCACTTTTATGAAAAGCAGATTGCAAAGATTCTATTGTCTATTACCAAAGATGATGTTTCTTGGGCAGGTGATAATCTAGATGAATTAATACCAGATATAGAGCATAAACTAAATATCACTCTTGCTGATAATCAAAAGGAAGCCATCTCTAAAGCTATATCTAATAAGCTAATGGTAATAACAGGTGGTCCTGGCACTGGCAAGACCACCTTAGTACAAACTCTAATCAAAATATTAGAATTAAAAGCACTTAATGTTAAACTATGCGCACCAACCGGTAGAGCTGCAAAGCGCCTCAGCGAAACGACTGGATTAGAAGCAACCACCATACACAGGCTACTTGAAATAGACCCCACTCAAGGTGGATTTAAATATAATGAAGAGAACAGGCTTTCTTGCGACTACCTTATAGTAGATGAAAGCTCTATGATTGATGTAACTTTGTTCTTTGCCTTAATAAAGGCTCTACCAGAAAATGCAGGCTTATTGCTAGTTGGTGATGTTGATCAGTTACCTTCTGTTGGTGCTGGGCAAGTACTAAAAGATATTATTAACTCTAATATGGTTACAACTGTTAGGCTCAATCAGATTTTCAGGCAATCTGCAACAAGTGATATTATCACTAATGCTCATAATGTTAATAAGGGAATATTACCTAACTTAAGTACACATAAAGAAAATAGCGATTTTTATTTTATAGAAGCAGAAACCGGTGATGATATTATTAATAAGATAATTACGATGACTTGCCAAAGAATACCAAAGAAGTTTAATCTAGACCCTGTAAATGACATACAGTTATTATGTCCTATGCAAAGAGGAGGTAGCGGAGCAAGATTACTAAACTCCGAACTGCAAAAAGCATTAAACCCTAATTACCAAGAAGGAATTGCAAAATTTGGACAGGTTTTTGCAGTTGGTGACAAAGTAATGCAAATGGAAAATAACTACGACAAGGATACTTATAACGGAGATATTGGTATAATCAGTGCAATTGATAGAGATGAGCAAGAAATAGTAATTGATTTTTATGGAAACAAGGTGCCATATGATTATGCAGATTTAGATCAAATCACCCTATCCTATGCAACTACTATACATAAATCCCAAGGTTCTGAATATCCAGCTATTATAATACCTATTACTATGCAAAGCTATATGATGCTGAGGCGTAATCTGATCTATACAGCAATTACCAGAGGCAAAAAGCTAGTAATAGTTATCGGAGAGAAAAAAGCATTTGCCATGGCTGTGCGTGATAGTAAAAGCTCTAACCGATATTCAAAATTAAAAGACTGGTTGCAGTTAGTAACATGATTTTTTAATATGTCATCATGTATGACAAAACGAACCGATCAAAATATAGCTTACATTAGGGCTTTTTATATCTAAAATTAACCCGAACTATGTATAAGAGAAGGGCTGCATAGGAGGTGTTATTGGGGTATTCTGTATTTTTCAATCTAAAGAA
>OZSS01000778.1_pt1 | contig 15287 bp, 16 predicted proteins | sample 1779911 | NCBI WGS metagenome assembly OZSS01 (sample SAMEA2603589, study PRJEB24840) | metagenome | biome: Water; feature: Photic zone; material: Seawater sample | place: Mediterranean Sea | collected 2013-11-12 | depth 10 m | reverse complement strand
AAACATGTGTGATCTCGCCGACAACTCCACTGTATTCTTCAAATATTAGGTCCCTAAGCACTGGGCTCCTCTGGACCAGCAATGCCTTGTGTGCAAGGAGAACTTTGCCGCTTACAAGCAACATGCAATCCACACGGCCTCTTTGGTCAAATACGGAGGCCGAGGAGTCCCGGGAATAAAGCCCGGACGCCAGTGACTCATCATCACTCCCGGTCTCACTAGCTGTCTTTGGATGAGGTGTCACTCCAAACACAGCCTTTCGGTATAGCGTGGCCATACTTTCCGCCACCAACTCGTCAACAAGTAAGACGAAAATGCGAGTACCAGCAGATGCTACCAATGACGCACGGCGAGTTGCTATCGTTTCCAGCCACACTCCACTTGGACATCTAGGTGAAGAAACTACAAGATCGCCGAAGTTCATTTTGGTGGATGACTCAATACCTTCTTTATCTCTATTCGTTTCCTTCCCATTGTCAGGCTCTTCAGAAGTCTTTGCCTCCGCTGTCCCAACTTCGACGTTCAACTCATCTTCATGTTCCTCACTCACGAATCGAGGGATCGTTAAGCCAGCTCCCCAAAGATAAACTTGACCAGATGTAGTAAGAAAAGTAGAATGCATGTCTCCCGCGGAGACGGCGGATACTTTCACATCTCCCGACAGGGGAATTTTCCTTGGCGCTGCCCATCTAGACGTCCAGTTCATGAGCTCGTAGGGTACCATAACTCTACTAGCTTTGGCACTCTGGGAATAGATGAAGTTCACCCTCTCGGCCCATTCTCCTCCAAGCTCAACATCCGCATGCCCCAGACATGCAGCACCCCGAGCTCCCCAAGACCAAACTCCACCTCGCTCATCAACTGCCAGAGAATGATAGGATCCTGCACAAACTGAAACTACAGGCACAAAATCGGCATTAGACTTACAGAATGGATGAACACCAACTGGTTTAGTATATGACAACAGAAACCCAGAGTGATGGACCCCTGTCCCCAACTGACCACATACATTCTGACCCCAACTGTATAACTCTCCGTCTCCAGCGATGCAGAGAGTATGGGCCTCACCACAAGCCACACCTCGTACATTGTAGAGGCCTGGAATATACTGGGGCCGAAGAGCAAATCTAGCAAGCTATTGTACAAACGAAAAGGCTGATGGGACAAATATTTTGCAATGGTAAACAATTACATATCCATTCCTTACCTTGGACTCTTTACGAGTGTATCGCGTTCCAGTCTCGATATTAGGGGTCTTTCCCAAACCCAATCGCCCATGCTGCCACAATCCCCATACAGCAAGTCGGCCAGATTTCATTACCGCAGCAGTAAAGCCAGCTCCACATGCAACCGAAGAGACCAAACACTATGAAAGAAAAAATAAATAATGCGGGAGGAAAAGTTTGAAAAATTATGGTAATATCATCCCTACTTAAGGCCAAAGCGACAACTGAATTGTACCTGATCCTCAGAGCTTAACCCATCGTCATCTTCCGCTTGCTGTTCTTCCCTTCTAAATTCATCGGGAATGCTGTCGAAATCAACAGGGAAGGTATCGACTATTTCAGGAGAATAAACAGAATTCTTAACACGCCCTAGACCGGTACAGTAGGCGACCCCCCAACAGTATAACTTTCCACCTTTCTCTGCAAATAGAAAAATAAACGAGAAAGAGATAATACAGGGGGAAATGTTTGATGCTACCACAGACAAATAGGCAGAGATATTTACCGATAGCCATTGAATGAGATCCAATACTGCCAGACCCCGCGGCAACCGATACAAAATTTATAGTTCCCTCTTCCACATCAGGTACCATGACCAATTCAAATGAATTACGCAGCACGTTGTCTCCTACACCCAATGCCCCCTCTGTATTTTCTCCACAGGCGTATATGCTCCCTGCATAAAATTGAAGTTAGGTAATGATCTATTGTCCGTTCTTACTCATTTAAGCATACAAACAAATAACAAAAACTAACAAATCAAAACCTAGGAATGAAAGAATAAGAGTGTGTCTAGGAGAGCATGCTATTTGCTTGATCCGTTCCAATGCTAGCGACTTAGGTATGGGCAGTGGGTACGGTGAATAGTTTCCCCCCCTCGGCAGTCCCAAAGCATAATCCTCATTATCGCCCCATCCTACCAACACACACAAGAGTGATCAATTTCCTAGTTTAAATGGTATCATAGACAAGATAATGAATTTAAACCTATCAACTCTGAACAGTAAGCCGAATTGACGTTGTGATAAGCCAGGGGGGGTGCACGACGGGGATTGGAGTTTCTCGCAGACGCGTCTACATGCATGGATACTCCTCTATCGTATAAATCTCCCCAGACATCCTCCAAAAGCTGATCAAAATTTTGGGCCTCTCTTTCTCTTTCATCGTAAAGTATGTACATGCCGATATCCTCCTTTTTGCATTCTTTAGGAGGAGGCAGCGGTACATCCTGTCAATAAAGAACATAAATTGAGAACAGCGACATGAGACACTTCTTCATTTCTAATGTGTATTGTCCTTCAAAACTGCTTCTACCTGCACTTCCCTGTTGGAGTCAGCTACAGCAATGTCAAGATCGTCAAGTTCTTTCTGGCTCAACAAATACCTCTTCAAGTAACAGAGCTCCAAATTCTCGCTTAAACCTCGAGTGAATTCGTTTCCCCACTCAATCTCATCGAATGTGATGGTTGATAGAAGAGGAAAACATATGCGCACCCAGAAGAATAGCTGGCCAGAAGATGAGTCCTTACCCGTAAATATCTTTACCTGAGAAGAGAGAGTGTCTCAGCATATTAAGTATGATAATAAAAAGCAAGCAAGAAATAGAAATAAAATGCAATAAAATCACAAAGCTGATACAACTGATACAGTTACCTCTCTAAAAGTGAGTGAGCTCTCCACTTTTGCTTTAAGATCAGGATACCTATCGGCCAAAGTTGCCTTCGCGATCTCTACTGAGAGCTGACATTCCCACATACAAACTCTTCACAGTTATGAGGTAAAATGTAATGAACGAAAATGAACATTAGATCATTTGAAATTCATTAAAGTTTAAAATATTTGACAATATTCACTTTCATAGATTGATAAACCTAAAAATAAATGAAGTAAAACGGTTTGCATCTGCATTACTCATTGCACCGTCCAGAGTGAGCAGAGAGCGACTTAAGATTGAGCGAAAATCGTTCTTTGCAGTATTCCAGCTCAAACGACCTTTATAAATTCTAATAAACTCATTGCTAAAATTGTATCCACTTATGGAGTAAGGAGAAAAGAAAATCTTGCGTTTCTCTATAGCCTCCTCTACTGAGGCAATCGTGGGACAAGTAGGACTGCCTGCTGGTATCACAGGAGTGCCTAATTGGAGCAAATACGGCATAACAGGACACACATTCAAAATAAAATCGCTTAATTTGATTTATCAAATTGAGTGAAAATATTGCAATACCTAAGTGCACCAGATATCTACGGTCCCGAAGTCGTTGCTCCGGAGGTTGGTATGCACTTTCCTCTTCCTCGGGAGTTTCCGGTTCTAAAGCATTCTGATCAGACTGATGTTCCACCTCTTTGACGGCGCTTCTTCCGGCTTCTACAAGACGTTCGATTAGCTGCCTTGTTGTTTCGATGATTCCAACAGTACTAGTGACCGAGGGGTGATGAGAAGATGTGGATGACGAGGAAGGAGCAGTGGCGTCAGACTTCACATTGATCTCCTTTTCATCCACGGTGTGAAGGTAGTCCACCACGAGCTCTGAAAGAACTGTGGCATGGCTATCTACCGGCGCAACGTACTTAAATGCGGCACTCTCTACATCTTCTCCATCAACTAATTCATCTGCTTTCCTTTCACCGATCTCAGTAGTGACATTCGCTAATACCTGGGCGATCTCAACGCGATTGTCAAGAATATCGTAAATCGCGTCATATTGATCCATGGGTTATAAAATAGCACAAGTTGTGGATGAATATTCTGGATCCTCAATGCTACTTTCCATCCCCTTGAGCTCTCTTCGCCTGCGCCTCCCTCTGCTGGCATGGGGCAGCAGGCAGTAAAGGCGTTCGTTGTGAGAGAAGTAATGAAAAACAGAAATTGATTTCGAAAAATTAAAAAAAAAAAAAGATTGCTATCAACACCAAAAAACCCTTTTTTCTGCTGCTGTCAAGGATACAAAAGAGCATATGTTCATATTGTATGATGAAGTATCCTTTGAAATCTTTGATTTTTGGTTGCAAGAATTTTGTTCATTTGCCGATTTTGATTGCCATCATATATCATCACATTTAGCTTCATTTTTCTTTTTTTCTTTTGTCCCCCTGCTCTCTCTCTCCTCTCCCTCTCCTCTCTCTCCCTCTCCTTCACTCTCTCTCTCTCTCTCCCTCTCCTCTCTCTCTCTCCCTTCTCCCTCGGTTGTTTCTCCACACGATCGTTGGTGAATCGGATGCCAAACCGCGAGATTGACTTGACTATTGCTGCGATATAAAGGATTTTATCGAAAGACACTTTATAGCACAAAAAGAACGACTGTGTGTGTGGCTTAAAGTACAGCGTACATGGAGTAAGTAGCTGTGATAAAGACTGGAGTCATGCTGTTTTCAGCAAAAGGGAAGACGCAATGGTCCGAGGTCCTCAGTCATAGACGCACCTCCCAGAATCCAGCTATAAAGCAAGGGGGTATCTTAGACAATCCACTATATGTTTTTCTTGTCCTGCTAGCCGTTGTGTTCTTCCTGTTTCTTGGTTTGGAATCCAACCCACCAAAGAAACTTCATGTACATCTCGATAAAGAGGCAAAGCGCTTGAGACAAAATCTTACTATTCCAGCGCCACGATCATCGTCAATAGGGACAGCTGCTGACTCAGTGTACAAATGTCCAGCTGATTCTTCTTTTCTCGGATGTGAGCTCTGTCGAATTAAAAAGGTACATGCATATTTGTTTACTTACTTGTACCAAAATGTTTATTCTCAACTTACTTGGGTAGGAGGATGGCAATATGCTAGAGAAGGATACTCAACTCCTTGTGAAGTCACAAACCCAAGCAGCGTTTGATAACATTTATAAGAAGAAGATTTGGGGTGAGGGTGGTCTGGGTTCAGGCGTGGGTAGTACGGTCGAGAATGCTGAGGGAGCAACTTATGCCCTTCGCATGATACTCTATAAGTACGCCATCACGAAATTGATGGATGCACCTTGTGGAGCGCTTGCATGGACAGAGGTACTTATTGTTATCACTATGTGATTGCACCGTTTTCGCATAGTCTCGACTCTGAACCTCTTATACTATCAGGCATTTGTGAGATCTATGAGGAAGGAAATACCATGCTTTACCTATGTAGGTGTGGATATTGTACCGAGTGTGATTGAGGACAACAAGAGGCTATTTCCCGATGAACCTTACGTATCCTTTTTTGTACGAGATATTTCTGATCCAAATCAGTTATTGCCAGTAGGTTAGGTTACAAACGCACATATTTTGGCTCACATAGACAAATTACCTGTTGATTTTCCCTCTTCAATTTTGTAATGGTATTGGGTTTAACCCATCATATGTAGGGCAAGATATAATATTAAGTAGGGATGCCCTACAACATCTCTCGATGCCTTTGATTCGTTCGTCGATTCGAAGCTATTGCTTGAGCAATGCAACTTATCTGCTCGTGGGAAGCTATATCTCTGCCAAGAAAAACAAAAATCGTAATATTCAGACAGGGTATGCTTTTAGTATAAATTTATTAGCACCACCTTTCGACTTTCCACAGCCTCTAGAGATTTATAATGAGAGAACTCGGGATGGAAAATATTTATTACTCTATCGCCTGCATCCCGATCTCTGTTCCGCTGCGAATGTAATTAAATTCATGAACGCGGAAAATTCTGAAGTATAGGTGAAAGTGTACAATCCCCAAACAAATGTCATGCGTTTCAGTCCAATTATGAAGTAGTCACTAAGGAGCTAAACAAACTTACTACATTTTTAATTCAGTTTTTACAAATTTTAACTCTACTATTGAAATTATTTAAATTATTTTAAAAAGAAATTTAATTGCAGATTACAAAAATTTATCCATATATCCATATATATGCATTAGAGTAGTAGTATCAGTTAGGAAAGTACTCTATATAATGTGTATATTACTATTGGTCCGTGAAATGTATAATGACATTTCACGGAACAACTATTACTATTACTTTAAAATTTGAGTTTTGAATTTTTGGAAATCTTGCAGCTTGCAGTTGCGTACATTCAAAAAGAAAAGAAATACAAATAGAAGTAATATGTATGAAGCGCATAAGATTTATTTTAAATTGAAATAGGCTAACAACTAACAACTAATGACTAACAACAACAACAACAACAACAACAACAACAACAACAACAATAACAACAACAACAACAACAATAACAACAACAATAACAACAACAACAACAACAATAATAATAATAATAATAATGTTGTTTAAATTATATAATTATAAGTCATGGTTGTAATAAGCATTCAAAGTTACATATAGGCTAACTAATAGCTACTACGTAACAGTAATAGTTGATCCGTGAATAATAGTAATAGTACTGTCGACCGTATAACCGGAGAAATAATTAGAGGAAACAAAAAAATTTGGTGCAAAATTGGTTCGGCCCTGCATAATCAATCAAAAATCGGAAGTCCATGTGCCCTCGACGACTTCGAGAGCGAAGGCGCTTGGACTTTCGATTTTTGATGCAATGTTTCCTTCTCACTTTATGATGCATTAAGTGTTACTAATTGTTTCTTCGAAATGCAATTAATTATAGAAAAAGCTACATTGATGTGTACACTTGTAATAAAGTGTACACAATAATTTTACACTATTTTGCATATTTTCGGGAAATGCAACTTTTCCTGTTATAGATACGGTCGACAGTATGCATCCCTTTTATCTCTGATATCCTATATTTCTACTTCCTACTGTTCTACAACTGTAGTGGTGGTCTTTCTAGAATTACAGCTCTATAAAAAGCAGCAAGTAAGTAACAAGCTTAGATTAGATTTAAAAATGTTGAAAAATGGTTTTACTATGATTAGAGAAAACGTGAGAGTGGTTTTGTCGTTTCACTCATATTAGATATTAGACCAAAAATGGTGTTTTTGTTTCTTACTCGGATTAGACTTTGATTATACATTTGTTAACTTGAATGATTATATAGAAATAAATGATTTGAAGATGGAACCATTTTTGATGGATATATTGCCAGAAATTGAATGAATTAACGAACAAAAATACTACGGGAAAGTCTACAGAAGTTGGAGGGCAAATTATTAAACAAATGAACCCTTTTGCTATGAAGCAATACATATATATTTTGTATGTAATTTTTGGATCTATGAAGTATTATCACCACCCCGAAGATGCGAACCAAAGTGACCATTCGGCTCCAACAAATTGATATTGTTTGAACCCACATAAGTTTGTGCCATATTTACAATCGCAGCAGTCAAAGAAGCCTCACCATGATGATATACTGAGTGCTCAGACACATATCCTGAAAACAGAGCCACCTTGATTTCCGATGTAAGTTTTCTTTTGAATGCCGCATATAAGATTTTGCGTAAAGATATTTTCAAGCCATCTATGGCGTTGGGAATCGAACGAGCACAATCGTAAGAATCATGTAATGTATAATGTATAGACTCTATCTAAATTTAATGTGATTGCGGTAAAAGTAAGAGTAAGAGTAAGAGTAAAACTGAAGGTAATCAGTTTTAGTTTTAGTTTTAGTTTTAGTTTTAGTTTTAGTTTTAGCCCTTTTAGTTTCAGTACTCAGAGCTTAAAAGTAATGTTGGAGGAATGTTGTTTCGCCAGCTATAACTTGCTCCGGATCTTGACAGTCGACATTGAATCCTCTCTGATTTAACTTCCAAGTCCTGTAGTCTGATACCTTTTCTGTTGCGAATGGCAATACCTTCGTCTGTACGGGCATCCATCGCAATTAATCAGACTGTGTCGGTGAAAGGGGTAGAAAGATGGACTCCTGAAGTAGATTGCTCGCGTACACTAAACTAAAAACTAGAGACAGAAACTGTGCCTGTCGTTGTACTCAGTCTAATCAATTGTGGCGGAGGGGCAGGCACCGCGTGAGAGCGGGGTTTGCTCCTCGCATCGCCAAAAATGAGAGGAGAGTGAGCGAAATGAACGGATACTTCTTCCATAATAGGAAGAATGAAAAATCCATATATATTGGTACTTGTATAATTAATTGTCAAATAACTACATTCCTCCATCAAGTAAAGGTACTTCAGTAATGTCTACTATTATCAATCATTACTATTACTAATCTAATACTATAGCTGAGGTATTATGTGGTTCGTGAAATGTAAAATACATTTCACGGAACATTATGTAGTAGTAGTAGTAGTAGTATCAAAAGTAAATTACTACTTACTACTTACTATTGAAGTACTGAAGTAGAAAGTAAAACGTAAGAAATGAAAATCAAATCCACTTTCTCATAACACCGTACAGCATGTCAATGTAGAAAAAAATAACCACAATATTACAATTATTTTTTACTTGAAGGACCAACCAGCGCCCCAGATTCCAAATCATCTATACCATTATCTTCATAAGCATCTTTCACATTAATATGGAAGGGTCCAGTATCATCTTTCTGCACGAAAAAATGCGGCGCTAGAGAACTTGTGAAGTTCGTATAGCTGCTTTCTGATTCATTCATGCTAAGTGTCGTGAAGCTGCCTGAGCTAGAAGTCCGCGGTAGGCGGCGTATTGGTGCCCCAGGTCTACGTGGAGAGTTGAAGACTCCTCTATTGTTGTAAGGACTCCAAAGAGTTGGACCATTGGTGGTCTTGTCCAGTATGAGTTCATGCCTCCTGGCCATTTCTAACCTCATCATCAAGTAAGATATCTCATTGCGTAGTATCCAGCCAGGGAAAATTATGTAGGCGATAAAGCCTGCGATAAATGCTGGTATGAAACCCCAACTGTGTACATCGAAGTGTCGTGCGCTCGAATGTATTTCAATTGCGTAGTAGATCATCTGGAATAAAAATAGTGTGAGTATGTTGCGTGATGAAAAGATCTACGGATGATGGGTACCTGCAAGAGAATTAAGGAAATATTGGCAATCATTCCAAGAATTGGTGTACATCGATGCTTCTCAACCATTCCCACGGCGTACAGAAGCACAAGAGGTCCAATAACTAAAGAAAGCAGCCCTCTACTTACTACAAGGTATCCATCATTAGTAATGTAACGTGAATCATAAGAACCCATTCGATTCCAAGCATCTGAAAGCAGAGAAGATCCATTCTCTGAGGCTGGCCAAGTTGAAAATATGACATAGGTACCACTGTAAAACACACTGAATAGCCCCAAACAGACAGCCCAAAAAAGTATCACCCTTTCTCGCAGCGTCAAAGACAGAGGAGCTGGTGCTCCTAGACTAAGAAGTCGAAAACTTCTCTTTGAGCGCGGCAAAGCTGAATGTTTTTCAAACAGATTATCGAGATGCAGCATGGTAACAGCAAGATGATAGGCTGAAACCATAGATATTACTAGAAGCATCATCACGAAACAGCAAATGACACCAGTCACTAGCAGTTGAGAGAGTATTGTCATTTGACAATCACTTACTGTCTGATCTCCCAGCCAGAGATTACCAGCCATATAATCTTCAGTAATAAGGCTATTAGCATCCTCAACGATACCAAAACTATTATATGCCGCGTATATAAGAATTGCAACGCCTACTGGTAAGCTCATAAGATAAACAAATGAAACAACACTTCTTCTTCTTGTGTGTGTAGCCCAGAGGGTAGTGAAGGTTGCGATGAGGATGTAAACACCACAGTATATCAATCCAAAGCATTGAAAAACTGTGCGAGTAAAATTGATCACTGCTAAGTAGTGAAGTGCGTAAATGCCGTAGCAAAGCATTACAGCGGCAGTGAGCATGGATACGTAAGAGCTGACATTAAGCACCTGCTTCAATTGTTTTTTGCTCTCGAGGAGCTTCTGCTGCTCGAATTCATCGTGATCAGATTCAGTGCGACCATACATAACCTTACTTTCTGATTCATTTCCATATCGTTGCCGCAAACGTCGCTCATAAAGTATGGAAACTAGCAATGGTAGTAAAGCAAACAAAATTACAAACAAACATGAGATACCCATCACGAGATTATATTGTCTAATACGTCCTAAGTGACTGGCATATTGTTCCTCCAATACATTAATTTCCGAGTTGAAAAAATACAAAACCATCAAAGAGAATAGAAGCAGGGTGAAAGCTACCATCACAACAATATACACAATGAGCAATGCGTGATTCCGATTGTTTACGGCAATATAACCTGTAAAACTAATGATTTCAACAAAACAAGAAGTAAAAATCATTAGAATCCCACCCCACATTGCTGCATTATTGGAAGATTTGGATTCCATTGTGGAACTAGAAACAAAGGACAAGTCTACACTTGCTATGATGATGAAGACCATCGTGATGCACATGTGGAAGAGAATCGAACGAGTCAGGAACCTTGCCATGGAAATCGTAGACCATCCGTATAATTTACCAGCCAAAGATTCAGTTTTTGATGCGGTCATTTGGTAATTATTTCGATGAGGGTCTAAAATGCGTTGTAAAAAAGTGATTTCCTGGTGCCAGCCGTGGTAGAGAGAGCCAGAGGTTATGGAAGAAGATGCAATCGTAGAAAAGGGATCTACGTTCGGCTTTATTTCCAATGCACCCCCCCCCTGTGCATCGATTGGCAACGAGTCTTCTTCAATTTCGATTCTGGAACTTGTACTTCCGCTTTCCTGGGAAGCTAACCCCGTCTTCCCATTCACTATCGTACTGATCTGGCTATCTGCCACTCGTGAATGTTTGTTTTTGCCACTTCGCTCCAAGGCTTCCTCTACATTTCTGGCTTGCACTATCTCTTCATATGGGTGCCTTGTTGAATTCAATTCAGGTAAGGTACCTCCATAATTGGATGGCATGTTCTCTAGACCAATAGCCTCATCCAGGCGTGCCTTCCACTGATCCTCTTTGCAACCAAATATCTCAATCTTGCTGGCCACCACAGGATCCAGAAATGCCCGCACCCCCCTCCAAACCAAGGGAAACACTGCTGGAGTATTAATGATGAAAAATCTCCCAAGGGTTTCTGGGTATTGAGTCTGGTCTATTTTAGCAATCCCCTTTACAATGTTTAAGAAGTCACGAGTGACCTGAGATAGCACCATGTGCTTTACATCAATAACCGCAGTCAATGTTTCTACTATGTAACCCACGCGAAGCGATTGCCGCTTACACATCTCCATGCAAGCCTCCTGTTCCCAGACATGATACTTCATCAGCGCATCGATAGATGTGACTTTAAGCAATTTGCTACAATCGAAATGACCGTATTGTTTATACATCACTGGCCGCCCCAGTTTATCGAATCCACAATGCCAATGTGGAAACAGACAGGTGATCTCACCTAGATCAGATACTCCTAGAATTTCTTCTGGTCTGCAAGCAAGTATGTCTTGCACACCCATGTCCTGTCTCCACTTTAGGTTCGATTGAATATGCAAGCAAGTTTTGTCAAAGGAGAACTTGTTTGCCCGTAAATAGCGCAAAAGCAGCAATGTGGGATGCAGCGTCTGTGAAGAGAGGGAAAGTATTTCGATATTCTGACTGATGATCCTGAAAGAACATTAAGGGATGGGGGGAGGAATGGTGTTAGTATCATTGAAAGGCCAGTCATCGCATGACATAAACTTCAAGCTCTCACCAGCTTTGCAAGCTCTGCAACACCTCAATTTGATCTGCGTTCAAATTATTCAAAAAGCCAGGTGAAGTGCTGTAGAGAGAACCAGCAGGATAGGACAACGTAGAACTATCATAACCTGATTGATGGCAAATGAGATAAAGTGCCGGAGTAAATTACGTGGACTATGAAGGTCACTAACCTGTAATGAAATCGTCATGCAATTCTTCATCCATGACGTAAACTTTTCTTCACTAAGGAAGTAAATAGACTGGACTATCGCATTAGACTAACAACATGACAGATGTTGTGACGCAAGTGGAGGGATATGCGAGAAGTCCCCTGGCCCTTGAGCGTGACCGAGCGGCCAATCCCATCAACATCATACATACGAGAATATGTCTTATGTCGACTCTCTTGTACTTGTACTCTTAATCATACATACGAGAATATGTCTTATGTCGACTCTCTTGTACTTGTACTCTTAGTCATACATACGAGAATGTGTCATATCATGCAGATTTACATAGACTATTCGAAGATTAATGTAATTAAAACAATGAATAACTATTTTAGATACGACATTGAAGACATGAGTAATTTTAGAATGTTACAAATGCCTAAAACTGAACATGACAAAGTGACACAAAATATGAAGATTGATGTATTAGAAGGTGGTCCGTGAAATGTATACGGGGCCACCCGTATACATTTCACGGAACAGAAGCATTTGTGGAATTTTATGTATTAAATACTTCATAAAATGAAGTATGTGCGAATAACCATTTAAAAGAAAACACTAAACGATTTCAAATACCAGAAGATGATTTAAATGTGAAAAAAAACACCAGCACAAATATACAGTGACATGCTCGGCTGGAGTGCTATAAATCAAACAAAGTATAATTGCAACAAAGTTAAGTTTGCTGTAAGACTTGGGCGTTTGAATATTGATAGTATAAGCGACGGGATGCACTCAAATAAAGGTAAATATCGCACATTCCATATCGGTAAAATCGAAACGAATTTTGACATGGATTTAACTTTTATCGGCAAAGAAGAAAATGAAGATACTGATAATGAGAAAAACGATGATTATAAAACAGAAAATTAATAAAAACCGGTAAAAAAGAATTTAATTGTCCAATAAACACATCAAGCAATGTATTAATTGTCGCTGGTTTGAAAAGGGTATACTCCCTATATTCTGCAATAGCTATTTTTTCAGGTTTCTTCTGCAAATGGCATTCTTTTTTGCGTTTGCTTATTCTCTCTTTATTTTTCACATAATATATGGCTTTGGCTTTATTAGTACTAGAGGAGGCGTTATATTTTTCCTTATTGTTTTCTTGTCATTTGTAAATATTTGGCTTATTCTCTTCGTAGGCTGTTCTAGTATCAGTGTTCATCGTATATGTATTAAGACAAAATTGTTTATAAATACTTTTTTTTGTTATGTCAAAACTTTTCCAATCGCTTAAAATTATATTCAAGCGTGTAAAATTATTTTTACATGTAGATAATCAATGTAATTTTCCAAGATTTGTATTTGGTGCTCGTACATGTTTTCAAACTCTAGGGATAAAAGAATCATTTCAAAGAGCATTTCACGCGAATCTATTTCCTACTCGTATTTGGCAATTTCATTGCCTCTTCAAAATACATCAAATCTGAGATAGGGGATAGGGAACAATATATTGCAATATTATTGTACCTACCCTCCCACTCAATACTATTGCAAAATTCTAACGAACCTCCATGCATTACAATACTATATACTGTTGCAATATTGCAATAGTATATAGACTAGTATACATAGGTGTACTTATACAGTATCTAGGTGGTATATAGTTATATAGTTTGCAATAGTATTGCAATACAATGTGATGCTAGCTAGTAATGTTACATATGAGTACAAACATTACTAGACTCCATCAACCATATCATTTGGACAATAGCGTCGCTGGTCTATATTGATAAATAGAGATAACGCTTTGATCCATAATTTATGCGCATCGCTGGTCTATATGTTATATAGAGTTAATGCGCATAGAGTAATTCAAGTAGTATATCTTTAGATATTGTAGTACGATATCAGTAGTTATAGTAGTCAGTTAATATTCCTAAACCCCTCTATCGAATCATCCAATACATTGGATGACTCCCAAGAGAGTGGGATTGGAAGGTCACTCATTTAGTGGATCCCGCACCCGGGGTCGTGACCCCGAGGTACTCACAATTTCCACTAGTTGGTTAATTATTATCACGGCCTTGCATACAATTTGCATCCCAGTTACAACAAGATGCATATTGTTCCCTACATGTATGTATCTCTGTTTTAAATTTAAATTAATTTTGTACGTACAAGTGATCGGTTTTGTACATTCTTAATATTTCAATAAATTATTTCAATTTTTCAAAAAATAAACTAAGTTCTAAAATTTATGTATGTCAATACTAAGTTCCTTTCACGAAGCATACTGGTAGCTAGTAGTACCAGAAGTTAGCTGTAGGTTCCTGACTCAAAGCGTTTACATTTACAAGGCCTTTGCTCACAACCAGACCCTCCAAATAATATTGCCCTCCACTTTTCTTGTGCCCCTCTCCCCATGCTTTTTTCCCCATTCGCAAGTACTTTCATATATATACATTTCTACGTACAATGGAAAACAGACCATAACATTATATAAAATCTTTCAGTGTGACGGAGGTTACCTCATCTTCCCAGCGATTATGAAAAATTAGTCTGTGGTGAGTAGAATGAGCATTGGGTAGATAACGACAGCCTTTATAGACCGACGATAACCTGTATCACTTTGAGTGACATCTGGCTCTGACCATGGACCTCTTACCACATCTTTTCTATTAAGTGTATCAGTGTCCAAACATATTACCAATTCGAAATAAAACTAGTCAGCCACACAAAACAAAAATCCTTTAGTCCCTAACTCGATGATTCTGCAGATGTTTAAACTCAAATTTCAAAATAGTGACCGCTATGTGCTATTAGCATTATACAAATTGTTCTGGTTGACTATTACTACCAAAACTCACGGTAATCAGACTCTCGCGTAGTTGACCTTCATTCCTATGGTTACTATCAGCTTTGAACTCACCCAATGAATCGTTTGTTTTCCCCACATGATCAACCTCTGCACCTATCCCTGTACTTTTTGTAAATGGCGTTTCGAACCCATAGTCACTTGATATGTTTGCACTGGATTGACTGTGTATAGTGGACGTCGTTGAGGTTTGAAGGCTTCTTCTTTGTTTGTACGTACATGTCGGACTCAATTGCTTCAAAATAGATAACCAATTTTTGCGTATATCTGAATCTAGGAGCACATATAAAATGAAATTCATCCAACCTGAGAAAGTGATTTATAATGTGAATACAAATCTTTACAGTTTACAGAATGGGAAACGTCATGATCTCGTTGGTACCATGAGAAGGATCAAAAAAAGGCCTGTGCAGTTGTCCAATTATTGTTTATGTTTTTATTATTTGCCTCCGCGATTCGAACTA
>OZSS01000775.1_pt1 | contig 15319 bp, 19 predicted proteins | sample 1779911 | NCBI WGS metagenome assembly OZSS01 (sample SAMEA2603589, study PRJEB24840) | metagenome | biome: Water; feature: Photic zone; material: Seawater sample | place: Mediterranean Sea | collected 2013-11-12 | depth 10 m | reverse complement strand
CTACAGCTATCACAATGCCATCAGTTCAAAGCACTCAATCACTTCTATCAAAATTAAATGCAAAAAAAATACTTTCAGGGCTTCAAGTTACATCGCATTTTCTTGGAAGTGTAATTAATATTGGTTCTTTTCCGTTGTTATCGTCTGTACTACCTAAAAATTCAAAAATTAGTTTAAGACAGTCTGCTGGTGAAGCGTCAATTCGTGGAATGAATACTGCGGTTTTATGGTCACCTTTTTTTGTTAGTTTTGCCGTTGGACAAATTTATCTTCCTGAAATGTCAGCATGGATGGGGATTGGATTTGGAATTATTATAGCAACACTTTTTAATCTTATAACAATAAAATTAATTATTGGAAAATTAACAATAAATTATCTTTTGGATTCTTTGTCATGTATTAAACCAATATTTTCAAGATTACTTATTTTAGCAATATCTGTATTATTTGTTGGTCAAACTTTTAACAAAACTGCTTTGAATGCAATAATAATTGTAGTACCAATTTTAGTGTTTATTCAAATATTGAGACGACCAGGAACATCAAACTTCATTTTCAAAAATTTAAAAAATTTGATACAAAACTCTGGAGATAAAATGTTACTAATTTCAGTATCTATGTTTTTAGGATCAATATTAACTAATTCCGTTGAGATTCAAAATTTTATAAACAGTAATATAGGTGATTATTTCCCATTTTGGATGATGATTATTTTTTTACCGTTTATAGTTTGGTGTTTTAGTTTAATTGGTGTACATCCAATAATTACGTCAGCTCCAATTTTATCTATATTTGGTCCTTTATTATCTGTTTGGGAAGCAGCCTTTTTAATGCAAGCACATCTTATTGGTTGGTGTGCCGGTACAGCAATAAGTTTTACATCTCTATCTGTTTTAACAAGTGCTGAAAATTTTAAAATCTCAATCTCAAAATTAGTATTTGGACCCAACTTTTTTGCTACCATTGGACTTGTTTTTTTTGGAGCATTTATTTTAATTATATCAAATTATTTTTTGTAAATTTTCATTTGAATTAATTTTATCTAATTTGTGTTCTTTGAATGAAACATAGCAGACACACATCATTATTATTGTGCCTCCTAAAATTACAAAAGGATCAAATTTTTCATCGAAGATAAATAAACCTACCATAGATGCCCATACAAGTTGTAAAAATAATATAGGCTGAGTTACTACCATCGGCGCTACTTTTATGGCTTTTGTCATAGTTATATGTCCAATAGTCGCTATTATAGCGGTGACAGTAAGTATTAATAAAGCTTCAATTGAAAGAGGTTCCCAACTATAAATTGCGGACGGAATTAAAAATATTGTTGTAAAAATAGAAAGCATTGCAACAATTTCAGAAGAGGTTCTTTCTTTCGATACTATTTTAGCAATTAGATAAGACATAGTGAAAACTACAGTTGCTAATAACATGCTTATTTGACCACTTTCAATTACCTTAAAACCTGGTCTTAAAATTATAAGAGCGCCAATAAAAGATATTATTATTGCTAATAGTCTGTGTTTATGTAGGGTTTCCTTTAAAATAAAACATGCTCCAAACGAAACAAAAATATATGTTAAAAAACCAATTGCTGTCACCTCTGCGACGGGCATAACAGACATAGCATAGAACCATAAAGTAACACCAATAGAGTGAACAAATCCCCTTAAAATAAATTTTTTCATCAAAGGTTTATGAGGTCTGAATTTCATGAGTGAGATCAATGAAGGAATTAATAGAATTGTCCCTATTGCATATCTTAAAAAAGCAGCCTGCGGTGCAGGTACCTCTCCTTCTAAATATCTTACTGTAGCTGTAACACCTACAAAAAAAATTGTAGTAATTATCATCCACAAAATACCGAGTAAAGATTGATTCAAATCAAAATCCCTTATTTTATTTATCATGTTAATTAAATAATTAAGTTAAGTCTAACTAATTGTTTTAAAATTACATTCCTTGGTAATTGGGACCACCTCCACCTTGAGGTGTTACCCAATTAATATTTTGAGTTGGGTCTTTGATATCACATGTTTTACAGTGAACACAATTTTGTGCGTTGATTTGTAGTTTTGGTTTATTATCATTTAAAACTATTTCATATACGCCAGCTGGGCAATATCTTGTCTCTGGATTGTCATATAATTCAAAATTAGTATTTATTGGTACTTTCTCGTCTTTTAACTGCAAATGACAAGGTTGATTTTCTTCATGATTTGTCCCTGAAAAAGAAACATTTGTAAGTCTGTCAAAGCTTATTACATTATCAGGTTTTGGATAGTTTATTTCTTTGTAATCATGTTTGTTACCAAGACTTTCGTGATCAGTTCCATGGTGATCGATTGTCCAAGGTGCATTTCCACGAAAAATATAAGTATCAATAGCACTATAAAATATTGCTTTCCAGAAACCCCATTTAAAAGAAGGTCTAATATTTCTTACTTTGTATAATTCTTTCCATAACCAACTTTTCTTAATAGAGCTTTCGTACTCTAATATTTCATCATTTTTATCTATGTTTTCAAAAATTGATTCTGCTGCAATAATGCCTGATTTCATTGCAAGATGGGTTCCTTTAATTTTTGGTACGTTAAGAAAACCAGCTTCACAGCCTGATAAAATTCCACCAGGAAAAGTCAATTTTGGTAAAGATTGAACCCCACCTTCATTTAATGCTCTTGCACCGTAATTAATCCTTCTTCCACCCTCAAGTAGTTTCTTTATTGCTGGATGATGTTTGAAGCGTTGAAATTCAAGATACGGAGATAAATAAGGATTTTTATAATCTAAACCTATTACGAAACCTATTGATACTTTATTATTATCCAAATGATATAAAAAAGATCCACCGTATGTATCATTATCTAGAGGCCATCCTGTAGTGTGCATTATACTCCCTGGTTTACTGTTTTCAGGTGTCACTTCCCATAATTCTTTTATTCCAATACCGTAAGTTTGTGGAGAGTTGTCTGAATTAAGATTAAATTTTTCCATTAAAATTTTTCCTAGATGACCTCTGCAACCCTCAGAAAATATTGTTTGTTTAGCTCGTAATTCTATACCTTTTTCAAAGTTAGGCCCTTCAGAACCATCTTTTAATCTTCCCATGTCGCAAGTTGCTACACCTAAAACTTTATTATTTTCATCAAAAAGCACTTCTGATGCAGCAAAACCTGGATAAATTTCTACTTCAAGTTCTTCAGCCTGTTGAGCTAACCATTTAGTAAAATCGCTTAAACTAATTATGTAGTTACCTTTATTATGCATTTGCGGAGGGGTAGGTAGTTGATATGATTTAGTCTCAGTAAGATATAAAAATTTATCATTTTTTGCTTCAGTTTTTAATGGGCTATTTTTTGTTTTCCAGTCTGGTATAAGTTCGTCTAACGCTTTAGTTTCAATAACTGCACCAGATACAATGTGTGCTCCAACCTCTGATCCTTTTTCAATCACACAAACTGATAGCTCCTTATTAGATTCTTTAGTTAGTTGTTTTAATTTAATAGCAGCACTTAGTCCAGAAGGCCCCGCTCCTACTACAACAACGTCATATTCCATTATCTCTCTATTAGTCATTTATTTGCCTTAAATATTGTTTGAAAAATTATATTGTTACTGGTAATTTTTACAATTTATTTTATATTACGTATTTAATGATTATTATATAAATTAAAAGGTTTAAAAATGAATCCTGATATTGGCATTATATTATTAATTCTTTATCCTATCGTACTCGTTGGTGCGATTATTTGGTTTGGGAAAAATTCTGTATCTCCTGATTGATAGTTTGATTATATTTTATATCAACAGACCTACAGGTTGCTTCAAAGGGCATTGTTATACACTTGTGTCTATTTTTAATTTCTCTAATAGGTTCAAAAATCTCCATTTCAATTGGCAATTGATTTGAGAAACTTTTTTCAGTATTTTCAAGCCAACTCAAAAACTCATCTAAAAATTTTTCATCTGGAACATCTTTATTTTTAAATAATTCAACAACTAATCCAGCAGAAGCCTCACATAGTGCACATCCTCTTACAACTGCTGAAATATCAATTATTTTAGTTTCAACTAATTTTAGTCGAACTTTTACTTCATCTCCACACATAGGATTACGCATTTCAAAAGATCTGTTAAAGTCTTTTAAAGCAATAACTTTTTTATTTTCCGCAGCAAGGCTTAATATTTTTTCTTGATAAATTGATAGATTATTCAATTATTGATTAACCATTAATAAAACTACACTTGCTACGGCTATTGCATAAAATACATACAATAAAATATGAGTGTTCTCGTACACATTCTCTTCAGGAACTCCATCGGGTAAATCTTTTTTATTTTTCTTCATTTTTTCCTCAATATTCTAAAGAAGACTTTTTTAATCTAACTACTTTACAATTTATAAATAAATTTTCCATACAAAGATGAAAATTAACAAAATCATAAAAAGTTGTACAACTATTAAAGTATCTTGACCAACTTCTCTATCAAAAACTTTGTTTTTTATCATTGTATTAGCAAAAAACTTTCTAATATGCATAAACATAAATCCAATTAATTGTTCAATTTTTTTATTGATATTATTAATAAGAATTAAAAGAGGTAATAAAACCCCTGGTATCATTTTTCTATAAATCCAGTCGCTATTTAAAACAGTTGAGTTTAGCTCTGGAGGATAGATTTTGAAATGCCATAAACATATAAATGCAAATGCAGCAAATGTTAAAAGCTGCAACTGTCCAACAACGTGGCTAAAGTCATATGGCTGATATTGAATTTGATAGGGTAAAATTTCATAGAAATAAGAAGGAAAAACTCCAATTAATATACAAAGAGTAGATGCTATAATCATTGCAATTATCATATTTAATGGAGCTTCTTTTGTTTTAATACCACTTTCATGAGCAAAAAAAGCAAAAAATGGAATTTTAATTCCAGAATGATGAAGTACACCAGCAGATGCAAATAAAAGCATAAAGTAGACAAAAACTAATCCTTCTTTGCCAAGTGCTGACATTATGAGTGATTTTGCAACAAATCCACTAAATAAAGGAAAAGCTGATATGGATATAGCACCAATTATAGTGCATATCGCAGTAATTGGCATAAATTTAAATAGCCCTCCTAATTCAGATGCTTTACATGTTCCTACTCTATACAGAACTGCTCCCATTCCCATGAATAGTAAACCTTTATAAAGAATATGAGCAAAGGCATGAGCTACAGCTCCATTAATAGCTAATTCAGTACCAATTCCAATTGCAACTATCATAAAGCCAAGTTGGTTATTAAGGCTGTATGTTAAAACTCTTCGTAGATCATTTTCAATAACTGCAAAGAAGATAGGATAAAAGGTCATAATTGCACCAATTATGATAAGTATTTCAGTACCCGCAAAAGATTTGGCAAAACAAAAAATAGCTAATTTAGTTGTAAATGTTGAAAGAGCAACTGTACCTATCTCTGAGGCTTCTGGATAAGAATCCTGTAACCAGCCATTTAACAATGGAAAAGCTGCTTTTATTCCAAAAGCTATGAAAATTAATTGTCCATAAAGGGAATTAATATCAAAATTTTTAAATTCAGCACTACCAGTTTCAGACATTAATAAAATTGCTCCTGCTAATAAAAACATGCCAGAACCAACTTGAATTAAAATGTATCTAAATGCTGATTTATAAGATCTTTGGGTTTTACTTGCTAAAATCAGAAAAACTGAAGTAAATGCTGTAGCCTCCCACCAAATAAATAATGTGAATAAGTCTCCAGCATGAACTGCTGCAATCGCAGCTCCACTGTAACTCATAATTGCTACATGCTGATTCCAGTGTTTTTCATGAGCGCCATAAATGACATTTAATATTGCTGCGATGTGAAATATTATTGCAAAAGGTAAGGTCAATGTATCTGATTGAAATATTATGAATTCAAAATCCATTACATCAATTTTAGAGTGTATACCAAAACCTAATGTTAATGCGTAAGCTGATAGTAGGATTAAAGCCATCATATATATTTGTCTAATAATATGAGGTAAGAAGGGGATTAACAATGCCCCAATCATCATTATTAAACCTGGAGGAAAGCTACTTATCATAATAATCCTCGTCTTTCATAAGGAATGATCGTAAACTAACACCAATTTTAAAAATAACTATGCATGACACATATCCAAAAAAAGCTGGAAAAAATAAAACATCTTCTATTGATGTTTCTCCATGCCTATGTCCAATTAATTCTAAAATTAGAAAAATTATACAGAGAAAAAGCACTGAGGTATTTGTTTTACCAAATTTTTCAATTAAGTACTTCATATCCTACTCACAATCATAGAAGTTAGATTTTGAAATGGTTCTATAAAAAAGAATAATAAAATAGTTAAAAAAGAAGTTATTAGAGTCGGGATTAAAATAAGTTTTGGTATTTTTATATTGATTTCTCTTTCTTTTTTAAAAAAGAATGCTCTAGCTGGAATTTCCATCAAGTAAAATGCATTTAGTATAGTAGATATACAAAAAACACCTATAACAATTACATAACCACTGTCAGCCGCACCTAACATTAAGAAGAATTTACTCCAAGAACCTGCCATTGGAGGAACACCAATTATTGACAGTGAACCAATGAAAAAAGCGATAAAAATTAGAGGCGCTCCAATGCCGTGACCATTTAAATCTGAAATTTTTGAAATTTTTGCACAAACATATAAAGCCCCTGCTACAAAAAATAAAGTAATTTTACCCGCTGCATGTGTGATGATATGTAAAGCAGCTCCTTGTGTTGCCATTGAACTAGCCAATGCTCCACCTAAAGTAATATAAGAAAGTTGACTTATAGTTGAGAATGCTAGTCTTGCTTTCAAATCGTCTTTGTAAATAGCTATTATACTTGTTGTTAGAAGAGTAAATGATGCTAGCCAGATTAACCATTCAGATGCGCCAGTTTTGGCTAAAAAATCTATTCCAAAGACATTTGTCAGCACTATTAACATTGTAAACACACCCGCTTTTACGACTGCTACAGCGTGCAAAAGTGCAGATACAGGAGTAGGAGCAACCATAGCAGCTGGCAGCCACTTATGAATTGGCATCAGTGCTGCTTTCCCAATTCCAAAAACAAACATTGCTAACAATAGGGGAGCATAGGCCTCATTTATTTTACCGTCTAATACGCCATTTTGGGACATTTCAAGGGAACCTGTAGCAACCCAAACCCAAATAATTGCAGGGAGAAGTAATATTATAGAAGATCCAACTAATATAGACATATATAATCTTCCAGCTTTTTGAGCCAATGCATTTTGCTTATGAGTTACAAGTGGATATGTTGAAAATGTAAGAACTTCATAAAAAATAAATAAAGTTAATAAATCCCCAGCATAAGCAATACATAAAGCTGCATGAACAGCCATTGCATAAAAAGCATAAAATCTTGTTTGATTTTTTTCTTTATTTCCTCTCATGTAACCAACCGAATAGATGGCTGCAAAAATCCATAAAAATGAAGCGACAAGTCCAAAAATAGCTCCTAAGGGTGTGATCTCAAAACCAATTGATATTCCCTCAGAAATATTTACGATTTCTAAATTGGTACTTTGATTATCAAGCACTGAACTCATAATATTAAATGCGCCCCAAGAACTAACCACACCGCCAATTGGTCCTAAGAAATCTCTCAAAATTGTATTTTTGGAAAAAAGTGGAGTTAAAATACAAACAATTAGAGGAGATAAAATTGTAATTAATATAAAATTCTCAATTGTTATCATTTTAGATTCCCAATTAATTTTTCAGCAGCTTCAAAACTTCCATTTACAACTAATGTGGCATCTAAACCAAAATAAATGTTTAAAAAAGTTATAATAATAAGTGATAAATAAATTTTTGGATTTTCATTTATTATAATTTTTCTTCCTTCACGCATCCACATGATTTCAATCATTTTCCATAAATAAACAACTGATAATGCTGAACTAATCAATATAAGTATTGCTATCCATATTCCATCTGCACTAATAGATGCTTTGATTAAATATAATTTAGAAATAAATCCAGCTGTAAGTGGAAGACCTGCCAGACTTAATGAGCAGAGAACAAAACAAAAAAAAGTGATAGGCATTGCTCTTCCAAGACCAGATAAATTATTTATAGTAACTCGTTTTTTTATGTAAAAACCTATTGATGTTATAGCTATGAACAAACCGCCTTTGATTAAAGCATGATTAAACATATGTATAAAACCTGCAGCTATACTTGCCTTTGTTCCAATAGCAAATGCTAGAGTAATATATCCTATTTGAGCAACTGAAGAATGAGCTAGAAGCCTTTTAATATCCTTCTCATATATAGCCATAATTGTACCAGCAAACATGGCTATAATTGAGAGAGGAAGAATTACAAATACAAGAGTATTATTTATTAAATTTTCTGAATTTTCAAAAACTGAAAATAATATTCTTGCTAATATGTACAAAGAGGCTTTTGTAGCAGTTGCGGCTAGTAATACAGAAACTGCAGATGGAGCATATGCGTATGCTCTTGGTAACCAGATGTGTAAAGGGAAAACAGCAGCTTTAACCATTATCCCAATGATCATAAAACCAAAACCTGCAATTAATGCTTTGTTATTGCTAAGATCAGAAATTCTATTTGTCAGGTCTGCCAAATTTAAAGTGCCGGTAATACCGTATAATAACCCGACACCAATAACATAGAGCGTTGCTCCCACAGCACCTATAATCAGGTAATTGTATGCAGCAACCAAAGCCTGTTTATCTTTTTGAGCACCCATTGCCACAAGAGCAACGGAGGCTAAAGATGATATTTCTAAAAAAACAAAGAGGTTGAATGCATCACCTGTAGTTACAAGACCTAGTAAGCCAGCTATGGCTAAAAGCCACAAACTGTAGACCTTTGATATTGATTTTTTTTCTATTTCCTCAGGCATTATCTTGTACGCAAAGATGGTTGCAATAAAACTGATACCAGAAATTATAATTACTGGGATAATAGCCACTTTATCGATAATATATTCTATTCCAATAGGAGGCATCCATTTGCCTAAAGCATATGAAATATGAGAATGAATTTGGATTTCTTGATATAATAAAATTGAAAATAAAAATGTTACAAAAGTGCTTAAAGTCGTTAATCCCCAAGAAAAAAATATATTTGGAATAAGCACGACTAATAAAGAAGTCATCAATGGACATAATACTACAATAATTGGAAGATTTTTTATTAAAACGTCTATCATTGTCTAAACTTCAAATCTATACTTTTCCCAGTTTCAATATCATCGTGATAATCTACGAGGTCTTGCGCAGATATATCATCTTCTTCGATACTTCCGTATTCTGAGTTAATTCTTAACACCAAAGATAATCCTAAAGCTGTTGTTGCAACGCCAACAACAATAGCTGTAAGTATTAATACATGTGGAAGAGGATTTGAATAAACAGCGTCAAGAGTTCCATTTAAAATTGGAGGTGTAGCTCCTTTGATTTTTCCAAAAGTTATATAGAGTAAAAAAACAGATGTTTGAAAAATAGTAAGTCCAACGATTTTTTTTAAAAAATTTTTTCTACCTATTACAAGAAATAATCCAATCATCATTAGACAAAAAACTATCCAGTAATTCCAAATGCCGAGTGTTGAAGAAATCATTTTATTTCTCTTTTATTTCATCGTAACTAGCGAAAGCATTAAAAAGTGCAATCATTACGTTTGAAACTGTTAAGCCAACACCAAATTCAACCAATAATATTCCGATGTGCTGACCAGATTGTGCTGAAGATCCAAGTATATTATATGCCAAAAACTCATCCCCTAAAATCATTGAAACAATTCCGACACCACCATAAATGATACCTCCCAATGCCAGTAAAACTAAATTAATTGTTGATGGGAATAGTCTTTTGCCTGCTTCAATACCAAATACAAGAGAAAATAAGATAAATGCACTAGCCACAATTACTCCAGCTTGGAAACCTCCTCCAGGACCAAAATCCCCATGAAATTGAACATATAGTCCAAAAAGTATAATAGGTGCAAAAAGTATTTTGGTAGAAATTCTCAAAATTGGATTATTATGCATTTTTTCTAATCTTTTGTTTTGGTTTAGTATTATTTTTTTTAGCAGGATTTTTCTTCTCGAGAAGTGCAAGCACAGCTACTCCAGCTGTAAAAACAACTATTGTTTCACCAAATGTGTCATATCCTCTATAACTGGCTAAAACTGATGTAACTATGTTTGGAATGCCTATATCTTCTCTAGATCCTTTGATGTACTCAGGTGCAATATGTTGATGTATAGGAGCTGCTAATTGGCCAATTTCAGGTAAATCATAACTACACCAAATTAATATTCCTCCAAGAATTATACATGAAATTGCTGGAATAAATTGACTGCTAATGCTTTCTTCTTCTTTTTTTGGTAAATAAGCCATGGCTGCCAGAAATAGTATTGTGGAAATTCCTGCGCCAACTGATGCTTCTGTAAATGCTACATCAACTGCATCTAATGTTATAAACATTAATGCCGCTACAAGAGAGTAAGCACTTGTCAAAATCACAGTAAATATAACAGTCCTAGTTTTGATAAGGGCTATTGCAATACTAACCATAATTGTAACCAAAAATGCATTAATTAATAATTCAGAAATCATAAAATTTTTCCAATCTTTTTCCCTACGGGAAGTATATTATTTTGTCTTGCTAGATTTGCAGTAACGTGACTTGTTACAGGACTAGTAAAAAAAATAAATACACCAATTAATATCAACTTAACGGTTATTAATGACCAACCAGTTTGAAACACCATTCCTAAAATAAAAAATGCAGTACCACCAGTATCAATCATTCCAGCAGCATGAATTCTTGAAAATACATCTGGTAGCTTAATAAGTCCACATGCGCCAATTATAATCGACAAAGAACCAATGAAAAAACAGATGCCTGTAAAAATGTTTAATATCAAATCCATTTTTACTTATTTTCTCCTAAAGTCCCAGTGCTAAAAAGTTTTAAAACAGCAACTGTACCGATGAAATTAATTAACGCATAGACAATAGCAATGTCTAAAAATTCTGGTCTGTTTGAATAAAACCCATGAAGAGCAATACCAATAACTATAACAGTCCCAAGACTGTTAACTGCTAATATTCTATCAAATGTTGTTTTGCCTAAAATAATTCTTATTAAAATTAAGATTCCTGTAATTGCACAAGCAATTAAACCAGCTAAAAACATTATTTTTTACCCTCTAACCAAGTTACTTTCTTGTCCATTTCATTAGTTCGAACATCATTTCCAAAATCAGAATTAAGAGCATGAACCTCAAAAACATCTTTTTGCATTTTTGTTGTAACTGTTCCTGGAGTAAGTGTGATTGAGTTGGCATATGTTACTTTTGCGACATCTGTAACTTGAGATGCTTTTACAGTAAAAGTTTCAGGTTCAACTTTTCCGTTTATAATTACTTTCGCTGTGTTTAAATTTGATTTCAATATTTCTTTAAATAACCAAATCAAGTAATTTGAAAGTCTTGGTATAAAAAATATTGGCAGACCTTCATCATCAATGAGCTTGCCACGTTTAGCAACATAAACACAAAATGCACATGAAATTATACCTAAAGTGATTATGAGAATACTGTAATGACCTGACATCAACAGCCATAAAGAAAGCAATATTAAAAAAAGGATTAATGATTTCACTAAATTTCCTTAACTAAATTATTCTTAATTTTTACCTAATGTAAGGTACAATTTCAATAATAGTTTTGATGGTATTATGGTTTTGCAAAACTTTCTACATTTATGTCTTGTTTAATTATACCTTTATTTTTTAGAAATTTACCAAAATTTTTGTAGGTTTTTAAATCGTGAGCTTGTGGCCTTAGAGCAAACCTAGATATAGTGTCCTTGTAAGCTCTCTTATTTAATTCATCATCTAAACCTTTCCTAAAAGAAGAAAAGTCTTTCCAAGTAGACACTGGGTCATTAATTATCGTTAAAGTAGCTTTCTGAATTGCATTAAAAAATTTATCAAAAATTGGGTTGTTTTTATTTTTTTGATTTGCAATGTATATTAGTTCTTCATAAGTTGGCACGCCATGTTCTTCTGGATAGAAAGCTCTTCCTGGTTTATTAACAATATCCATTTGATTGAGTTCAAAATTTCTAAATGCCCCAATAACTGCATCAACTTTTTTTGCTATTAGAGATGGTGATAATGAAAAGTTAATATTAACTAATTCAATATCAGACATATTTAGGTTATATTTTTGAAGCATTCCAGATAGTAGAGCTTCTTCAAATCCACCAACTGAAAATCCAACTTTTTTTCCTCTTAGATCTGAGATTTTTTTAATAGGCCCATCCCTTAATACTACTAGTGAATTTAATGGAACACTGACTAAAGTCCCAATTCTTGCAACTGGTAACCCTTGATCAACTTGAATATGTAATTGTGGTTGATATGAAATTGCTATATCTAGTTTACCTGCTGCAACTAATTTTGGAGGATCGTTTGGATCAGCTGGCTCAATCATCTCAACGTCAAGATTAAGATCTTTAAAAAAATTTCTTTTTTTAGCAATTATTAAAGGAGCATGATCAGGGTTTATAAACCAATCAAGTCCTATGGTTATTTTTTCAGATGAAGCATTAACATTACTAGTTAATGATAATGTAAATAAACTTAGTATTATTTTTAAAATTGTTTTCATACGCATCTCCCTACGCTGGTCTTAACCAGATCAGGTTATAAGGGTTAATTTCTCAGCAAGACGAATGTCATGCACCCCTGACAAACATACCTATTACAAATAATATAAAAAAAATCAACAATAATTTATTTCCACCATACATATTTACTAAGAACATAATCTGTAATTTTATAAATGGTAATTGTCATAAAAATAAGAATTAATAGGGCTGCAAACATGTTGTCTGTTTGTAATCTTGCATTACTGTATATCATAAATGACCCAAGCCCTGTGCTACCACCAATCCACTCTCCGACAACTGCACCAATAGGAGCAAAGCAAGCAGCTACTCTAAGACCAGAACATAATCCAGGTAAAGAAGAAGGTATTTTGATTTTCCAAAATAATTGAATTTTTGATAGATTTAGTGTTTTCCCGGCATCAATTAGCTCTTGTGGAACTTTATTTAAAGCATCAGTAAAATTTGATGTAATTGGAAAAAAAACTATTAAAACTCCTATAACTATTTTACTAATCATACCATAACCAAGCCACAAAATTAATAACGGAGCTAATGCAAAAACAGGAATTGACTGGCTGGCGAGTAATATTGGCATTATCCATCTTTTTAATGTAACTGAAGAAGAAATTATTAGAGCTGCTGTAATACCAATTAAAGAGCCAATAATTATAGACGCTAATATTTCAACAAGCGTGTAAGATGCATGAATTAAAAGTTCATCCCAGTTAGTGTAAATTGATACAAATACTTTTGATGGGGGAGGCAGCATAAATGAAGGTAATTCAAAAAATGAACAACTTATTTCCCATATAACAAAAATAGTTGTTGCAATTAATATTCCTCTAATCATTTTTACCTTAGTAAATAATTTGATATTAGTTATATATATTAAATATAGAAGAATGAAGAATTTTTTATTTACAAGTGATATCTTTAAAGGCTCCAGGTACGAACGAGGTCATCCCCTTGATATGGATAGAGTTTGGCCAAGTGTTGAGCTTATAAAGCTAATGGGATGGATTAACAAAGATCAAATTATTAAAAATTCTCCAGCAGATATTAGTGAGTTAACTAAATTTCATGATTTAGATTATGTTAATGCCTTAAAAAAAGCTGAAGAAGACCAAAATCTTCCAGATAATCTAAAGAAGAAATTCAACATTGGTATTGGAAACAACCCAATATTTAGTGAAGTCTTCTCAAGGCCAGCTACTGCAGCTAAAGCCTCAATAAAAGCTGTTGAAATGATAGCAAATAAAAAAGCAAAAAAAATATTAAATATATCTGGTGGAACTCATCATGGGAAAAAATCTCAAGCATTTGGTTTTTGTTTTCTGAATGATTGTGTTTTAGCAATCCTAAAAGCTCTGGAATGTAGTTTTGAAAACATTGTTTATGTAGATTTAGATGCTCATCATTGTGATGGGGTGCAAGATGTTTTCTATGAAAATGAAAATGTTTCAATCATATCAATTCATGAAAAAAACAGATGGCCTAAAACTGGTACTTTTGAAGAAAATAAAATTTTTAATTTAATGAATTTTCCTGTTAATGAGAACTTTAACGATAATGAAATGGATTACATAGTGTCCAGTGTTATAACTCCTTTTTTGAAAGCAAAGAAAATTGATCTTTTAATAATTCAAGCAGGAGCTGATATGCTTGACGGTGATCCTCAATCTAGAATTAGTTTGAGTAATAACGCATATTGGAAGGCTGTAAGGGATATTCAGTTTCTTTGTGAGAATATTATAATTTTAGGTGGTGGAGGTTATAATCCTTATTTAACAGCAAAAGCTTGGGCAGGTAATTGGGTTTTAATTAACAATAAAGAAGAGTATTTAGATCAAGATATGAAACCACAGTGCTCTGAACTTCTTAAATCTCTAAGTTGGCATAATAGACGAGTTAAAAACGGGATCCCTAATAAATGGATAAATAGTTGGAGAGATGAATATAAACAGTATCCAGTAGGAGGAGAAATTTTATCTCTTGTAGATAAAATATTAAAGATCAAAAAAATATGACAAAACTAATCAAAATAACAATATTTGGATTTTTAATATCTATTTCTGTGTTTACTGTGTATGCAAAGAGTAACCAACTAATTTTTAAACAAATAGAATGCTCTATTCAAAGCAATAAAAATAAATATCAAGATTTATTTTTAGACGTAGCTGACACTGATCTAAAAAGATCTCATGGATTGATGAACAGAGAAGATATAAAATCTAATTTAGGAATGTTATTCATTTGGAATGATAAACAAATTCGAAATTTTTGGATGAAAAATACACACTTTAATTTAGATTTATTCTTTTTGAACAACCAAGGTGAAATAATTGAGATTTATAAAAATGCCAGAGCTTTTGACGAAACAAATATCAAAAGTCAGAACAAAGTAAATTTTGTGATCGAATTAAAATCTGGGATGTATCCTCTCCAAATAGGTGATAAATTTCTCTGTCCATTAAGGTCATTATCGAAATAAATTCATTTTGTTTAAAGTAAAGCTTGATTTTAAAGATTTCTAAAGTATAAATCGAGATGTTCGGGGCGTAGCGCAGCCTGGTAGCGCAT
>OZSS01000774.1_pt1 | contig 15336 bp, 14 predicted proteins | sample 1779911 | NCBI WGS metagenome assembly OZSS01 (sample SAMEA2603589, study PRJEB24840) | metagenome | biome: Water; feature: Photic zone; material: Seawater sample | place: Mediterranean Sea | collected 2013-11-12 | depth 10 m | reverse complement strand
CTTATTTGGTAGAACAAGAGGAAGAAGCAAGAAAAAAATTGATTTAAAAAAATATTATCAAACAGTTGACAAATTCAAGTTTCAAAATTTTGATAAAAAAATAAATTATATTTTAGATATTGGCACTGGATATGGTGAAACTAGTATATTTCTTGCAAACCAATTTTTAGATAAAGTTATTATATCTTGTGAAAAATACATTGATGGGAATATAATTTTAATTAAAAATATTGAAAAGAATGAAATAAAAAATATTCTATTACATAACGGAAATGTATATGATGTGCTAGAATGTGCACATAGAGAATGTTTTGACCTTGTATGGATATTTTTTCCTGATCCATGGCCGAAAAATAGACACGCGAAGCGTAGATTGATAACTAGTGATTTTTTAATAAAACTTCATAATACTTTAAAAGAGAATAGCGAGATACATATAGCTACAGATTCAACAATATATGTAAGATTTATTTTAAACTCTATTTATAATTGTAAGGATTATTTTGTCTGGATGAACCAATCTGAAATGAATCTGCATATAAAAGATTATTTCGATATTGAGACAAAATATTATAAAAAAGCAATTAATTCTCAAAGAAAACCATCTTTATTCATTTTGAGAAAATTATAGGCTTGAAATTATGTAAAATATTAATATACGCAATATTATTAAGGTGGGTTATCCCACCTTTTTTTTATAACTATGGCTAAAAAAAAATATAATGTAATAAGAGAAGACATGCTTCAAGTTGCATCTAATGTAGCTCAAGAAAAGAATATTGATCAAGATTCAGTTTTTTCTGCAATGGAACAAGCATTAGAAAAAGCTGCAAGAGTAAAATATGGCCAAGAGATTGATATAAGAATATCTATTGATCGAAGCACAGGGGATATTAAGCTTAATTCTTATTTAGAAGTTGTGGCAGATATTGAAGAAGAGTTTCAGTCTAGGCAAATTCTTTTAGAAGATGCAAAAAAAATAAATCCAGATATTGGTTTAGGAGAGTACATTACTAAAGAACTGCCACCTATTGAATTAGGAAGAGTTGCAGCACAAAATGCTAAAGGAGTAATAATTCAAAAAGTAAGAGAAGCTGATAAATCTAATCAATATGAAGAATATAAAGATAAGGTTGGTGAAATAGCAGTTGGTATAGTCAAAAGAACTGAATTTGGAAATTTAATAATAGATTTAGGTAAGAGTGAAGCCATAATTAAAAGAGAAGAACTTATTCCAAGAGAAACATTTAAGAATGGAGATAGGGTTAGAGCTTACATTTACGAAGTAAAGAACGATGTAAAAGGTTACCAAGTTTTTTTATCAAGAACACATCCTCAATTTTTATCAAAATTATTTTTTCAAGAAGTACCAGAAATATACGAAGGAGTTATTACCGTTAAAAGTGTTGCAAGAGACCCTGGTTCAAGAGCTAAGATTAGTGTTTTTACAGAAGACTCTACTATAGATCCAGTCGGAGCTTGTGTTGGTATGAGAGGTTCAAGAGTACAAGCTGTTGTAAACGAATTGCAAGGAGAGAAAATAGATATTGTTACATGGTCTGATAATCAAGCTACTTTTTTAGCCAATGCCCTTGCCCCTGCAGAAGTTAGTAAGATTTTCTTATATGAAGAAAAAAATAAAGTTGAAGTTGTAATACCTGATGATCAATTAAGTTTAGCAATTGGAAGAAAAGGTCAAAATGTAAAATTAGCTTCTAACTTAACAAGTTTAGAAATAGATATTTTAACTGAAGATGAAGAATCTGAAAGAAGACAACAAGAATTTAAAGAAAAAAGTATTTTATTAGCTGAAACACTCGATGTTGAAGACGTTATTGCTCAACTACTTGTTACTGATGGTTATACAACTGTTGAGTCTATAGCTACTGAAACTTTAGATAATTTAGAAAAAATAGAAGGTTTTGATACAACTTTAGCTCAGGAAATAATTGATAGATCCAAAAACTTTGTCCAGGAAAAAGCAGAGTCGGACAAAAAACTTATAGATGAAAATATTAGTGATGAAAAATTAAAGAATTTGAAGGGTATGAACAACAGTATTTTAGCAAAACTAGCAAAATCAAATATTCTCAATGTTAATGATTTTGCTGATTTAGCTACATTCGAACTTATAGACAAAGAAGAAGGTATCCTAAGAGAATTAGATCTTGATGAAGAAATTGCTAACAATATGATAATGGAAGCAAGAAGTTTCTGGTCTGAAGAACAAAATAAGGATTAAAATTGGATAAAGATAAAGGTAATAAAAAAAAGCCATTAAAACTATCTTCATCAGGAAGACTACAAATAAGAAAAAATCTTGGTCCAGCAGGTGATAAAGCAAGAACTAGTGGTAGCAAAAAAACAATACAAATTGTTTTTAAAAATAAAAATAATCAACAGAAAAGTTCATCTACAACCCAATCTAATTTCAGAGGATCATCTAGTCTAAGAACACCTAGGCCAGGAATTAATTCATCACCACAACCAAACTTTTCTTCTCCAAATAAAACTAGAAACTTTGATAATAAAAACAAAAAAACTGTAGATAAAAAAACACAACAAAAAAAATCAACTCTTAGACCACTTGAAGATGATTTTAGTAAATCTGATGCTAAAAAAATACTAGAACAAGAAGAACAAGAATTTGATAAATTCCCCAGTTTAGCTAAAATAAAAAGAGCGAGAGAAAAAGAAAGACTAAAATCGGCAACTGACGAAGATGATGCTAAAATCTCTAGAGAAGTTTCTATTCCTGATTTTATTACTGTTCAAGATTTAGCCAACAGAATGGCTGAGAAAACAGCAGACGTAGTTAAAGTCCTAATGAAAATGGGTGTCATGGCAAATGCTACTCAATCATTGGAGTCTGATACAGCTCAACTAGTTGCAGAAGAATTGGGCCACAAAGTAACAGTAGTTAAAGATGATGATGTTTTAAATGACATTAAAGATTTTGAAGATCCAGATGGAAGTCTTATTAAAAGAGCTCCTGTAGTAACGATCATGGGCCATGTTGATCATGGCAAAACCTCTTTACTTGATGCATTTAGAAAAAGTAATGTAGTGTCTGGTGAGGCAGGAGGTATTACACAGCATATTGGTGCTTATCAAACAAACAATAATAATAAAAAAATTACATTTATTGATACTCCTGGTCATGCTGCCTTCTCAAATATGAGAGCTAGAGGTTCTAAAACAACTGATATAATTATACTTGTTGTGGCTGCAGATGATGGAATTAAACCTCAGACAATTGAATCAATTGCCCACGCAAAAACTGCAGAGGTTCCAATAATAGTTGCTATTAATAAAATTGATCTCCCTGGAGCCGATCCCGATAAAGTTAGAAATGAACTACTTAGTCATGAAGTAATTGTTGAAAAACTAAGTGGCGAAGTTTTAGATATAGAAGTATCGGCGACTAAAGGAACAAATTTAGATAAATTAGAAGAAGCTATTCATTTACAAGCAGACCTTCTTAATCTCAAAGCTAATCCTGATAGAAAAGCTAGAGGATCTGTAATTGAATCTAAACTTGAAAAGGGTAGAGGTTCAGTTGCAACAGTTTTAGTGCAAAAAGGAACATTAAAAGTAAGTGATATATTTGTATCTGGTTCTGAGTGGGGTAAGGTCAAAGCTTTAATTGATGATAAGGGTAAAAATATAAAACAAGCTGAACCATCTGTTCCAGTTGAAGTTTTAGGATTTGACTCCAACCCTTTAGCTGGTGATGATTTTATTGTGGTTGAAAGTGAGGGTATTGCTCGAAAAATTGCAGAATTTAGAGCAAGTAAACTTCAAATTCAAAAAAATACGGTTGCAAAATCTAATGTTGAAGAAATGTTTGCTCAAATTAACAAAGGTGAAGCAACAAGTCTTCCAGTAGTAATTAAAACAGATGTACAAGGCTCAGCAGAAGCTATTGAAAATTCAATAACTAAACTCTCAACCGATGAAGTTAAGGTCAATGTTATTTATAAAGGTGTTGGTGCAATTACTGAAAGTGATGTTACGTTAGCTGGTTCAGGAAAAGGTTTTATTGTTGGTTTTAATGTTAGAGCACTACCTCACGCAAGAGATATAGCTAAAAGAGATGGTGTAGATATAAAATATTATTCAATTATTTATGAACTTATTGATGATGTAAAAAATCTTTTAACTGGCTTACTGAAACCTGATATTTCAGAAAATATTACAGGTAATGTTGAAATTAGAGAGGTATTTAATATTTCCAAAGTAGGAAATATTGCAGGGTGTATGGTTAAGGATGGTCTTATTTCAAGAAAATCACAGATTAGAATTCTAAGAGACAATATTGTAATTCATAAAGGGCAAATTAGTAGTCTAAAAAGATTTAAAGAAGAAGTATCTGAAGTTAAGTCAGGTTTTGAGTGTGGTGTAATGTTAGATAATTATAGTGACATTAAAGTTGGTGATATTATAGAAACATTTGAAGAAGTTTCTACAAGTAGAAAATTATAATGTTTTTTTACAATGGATACGCAGAGGCAAATTAGATTTGGTGAACTTATCAGATCATTATTGAGTGATTGTTTACTAAAAGAAGATTTTTTTGACGAGAACATTAATTCTTCATCAATTACAATATCATTTGTTAGAATGTCTAAGGATTTAAAAATTGCAAACGTCTACTTTATGCCTCTTGGCGGTAAGGACAAAATCCAAATTTTAGAAATTTTGAAAGATAGGAAATATATATTTCAAAAATTTCTATCAAAAGCAAAAATCAATTCAAAATTTACACCAAAACTCTCTTTTTATTTAGATGATACATTTGATGAAGCAGAAAAAATTGAAAACCTTCTATTAAATAAAAATGTCCTTAGAGATATTAAGTAATGATTTCAAAACAAGGTTGGATAAATTTATATAAACCCAAAAATATCACATCTTTTAAAGCTATTAATTCTATTAAAAAGAAATTTTCAATTAAGAAAATTGGTCATGCAGGCACTTTAGATCCTATGGCTGAAGGTATTTTGCCTATTGCTATAGGAAAAGCAACAAAGCTAATTCCATATATCAATAATAAAAAAAAAGAATATGAGTTCACTATAACTTGGGGGAGCCAAACAACAACAGATGACTCACAAGGCAAAATTATATTTGAGTCAAATTATCTTCCCACAAAAACAGAAATAGAAAAAAAAATTAATAGTTACTTAGGTTATATTAATCAGATACCACCAAAAGTTTCTGCAGTTAAAATCAATGGTCAAAGAGCTTATAAATTATTTAGAGAAAACGAAAAATTTACGATTGAGCCAAAAAAAGTTTTTATTGAAAAATTAAATATCACTGAGCATAATAAACACAAAACATCATTTAAAATTTTATGCGGAAAAGGTTTTTACGTTAGAAGTTTTGCTCGTGATTTTGCAATAGATCTAAAAACATATGGTCATATTTCTTCATTAAAAAGGTCAAAAGTAGGTAAATTTACTGAAAAAACATCGATTTTACTGGACGATCTTATTAAAATAGGACAAAGGCACAAAGAAATTAATTGTATTTCCCCATCAATTTCTATGCTGGACGACATCTTGGCTTATGAAATTGAAGAACAACTGGATATTGATAATTTATCTTTTGGGAGATCAATTAAGGTTGATGAAAAAAAAATTATTAATTCTTCATCAATCAACTTAGATAAAAAAAATATTTTTTTATTTAAAAATGGAGACATAGTCTCAATAGGCAAATTAGATGGTAATTTGTTTAAACCAAATAAAATATTAATATAGGAGAACAGATGTCGATAACTAAAGAGAATAAAAAAAATCTCATTAATGAATTTTCTAAAAATGATAAAGATACTGGATCAACAGGTGTTCAGATAGCAGTTTTAACAGAAAGAATAAAAAATTTAACTGAACATTTTAAATCACATAACAAAGATAATCATTCCAAAAGAGGTTTGGTTGCTTTGGTTAATAAAAGAAAAAAATTATTAAATTACTTATCTAAAAAAAATAAATCTGAATACTCAGAGTTAATAAAAAAGTTAAATATTAGAGGATAATAAAAGAGGAAGAATAGAAATTATGTTTGATGTAAAAAATGTAGAAATTGAATGGGCAGGTAGAAAACTTAAACTAGAAACTGGAAAAATAGCAAGACAAGCTGATGCAACGGTATTAGCCACTTATGGTGGAACTATAGTTATGGCAAACGTAGTGGCAGCAAAAGAAGCAAAACCAGATATTGATTTTTTTCCATTAACAGTAAACTATCAGGAAAAATATTACTCAGTAGGTAAAATTCCAGGTGGTTTTTTTAAAAGAGAAGCTAGACCTACTGAAAAAGAAACTTTAGTCTCTCGTCTAATTGATAGACCTGTTAGACCATTATTTCACAAAGATTTCAAAAATGAAACTCAAGTTACATGTACAGTTTTATCACATGATCAAGAAAATGACTCAGATGTAGTAGCGCTAGTTGCTGCAAGTGCAGCATTGACATTATCTGGATTACCATTTTTAGGACCATTAGGAGCTATAAAAATTGGTTTTATTGATGATGAGTTTGTTGTTAACCCAACAAAAAGTCAATTAGTTAATACAAAACTAGAGTTAGTGTTAGCAGGAACAAAAGAGGGTGTCTTAATGATTGAGTCTGAAGCACATGAGCTCTCAGAAAAACAGATGTTAGATGCCGTTGTTCTTGGGCAAGATAGTTACAAAGCAGTAATTGATGCAATTATAGCTCTAGCAAAAAAAGCAGCAAAAGAACCATGGGAATTAAAAGAAAAAGAAGATGAGATTAAAAATTTACCAACAAATATTAGTAGTGAATTTGGTAATGATTTTATAGAAGCATATAAAATAATAGAAAAACAAAAGAGATCAGATCAATTATCTTCTATTAGAAATTCAATTTCTGAAAAATATGCATCTGAAACACTATCAGCAGTAATAATAGCTGATGCTATTAAAAACGTAGAGAAAGATATTGTTAGAGGTGAGCTAATCAATACTGGCAAAAGAATTGATGGAAGGGATACAAAAACTGTTCGACCAATTGTTTGTGAAACAGGTATTCTAGAACGCACACATGGATCAGCATTATTCACCAGAGGAGAAACGCAAGCAATTGTTGTATCAACTTTAGGCACTGGTCAAGATGAGCAAAGAATTGATGCTATTGATGGAGAATATACTGAAAATTTTATGCTTCACTATAATTTTCCACCATACTCAGTTGGAGAAGTCGGTAGAGTTGGTTCAACTAGCAGAAGAGAAATTGGTCATGGGAAACTAGCATGGAGAGCAATACATCCAATGTTGCCTTCAAACGAAAAATTCCCATACACTTATAGAGTTGTCTCTGAGATTACAGAATCAAACGGATCTAGCTCAATGGCAACTGTGTGTGGCACATCTATGTCTTTAATGGATGCAGGTGTACCACTAGAAAGACCAGTAGCTGGAATTGCGATGGGGCTAATTAAAGAAGATGATAAGTATGTAATTTTGTCAGATATATTAGGAGATGAAGATCATTTGGGAGATATGGATTTTAAAGTAGCCGGAACTTCAGAAGGTATCACATCTCTTCAAATGGATATTAAGATAACAAGCATAACGCCTGAAATAATGGAAGAAGCTTTAGCTCAAGCTAAAGATGGACGTTTCCATATATTAGGGGAAATGGCTAAGGCAATTGATAAACCAAAAAAATCAATTTCACAATACGCACCAACAATAACTAATCTTCAAATAAACAAGGATAAAATTAGAGAGGTTATTGGTAAGGGAGGAGCAGTTATTAGAGAAATATCTGAAACAACTGGAGCTAAAATTGAAATTAATGATGAAGGTTTAGTGAGTATTGCAGCTGTAGATCAAAAATCTGGAAATGATGCATTAGAATGGATCAAAGGTATTGTTGAAGAGCCAGAGATTGGAAAAATTTATGATGGTAAAGTTATAAAGATAATGGACTTCGGAGCTTTTGTTAATTTCATGGGGTCTACAGATGGGCTTGTTCATATTAGTCAATTAAAAAATGAAAGAGTAGAGAAAGTTGAAGATGTTATTAGTGAAGGAGATATCGTTAAAGTAAAAGTATTGGATATCGACTCAAGAGGAAAAATAAAACTTTCTATGAAAGCAGTTGACGCAGAAGAAAACGCTTAAATTACCTAAATTAATTGGGCACAGAGGTGTAAAAGATCTGTGTCCAGAAAACACTTTAGAATCTATCTTAAAGGCTTTCGATTTAGGTTTAAGTTTTGTAGAAATAGATGTTAAGATTTCTAAAGACAGAGTTCCAATTTTGTTACATGATGACACACTTGATAGAACTACTAATGGAAGTGGGCTTGCAATTGATTATGATTATGAGAACATAAAAAAACTTGATGCAGGAAAATTTTTTTATAAAGAAAATACAAATATTTTTGTTCCAAAGCTAGAAGATATTCTTAGTTTGTGTACTAATTATAATGGTAATTTAAATATCGAATTAAAACCAATAAAAAGTTTGAAAAAGAAAATGTTTATCAAATATATAAAATTATAAAAAATATTAATCAAATAGATATTTTTTTCTCCTCATTTGATATGATTTCTATTTTAGAAATTTCAAAACTTTACCCTCAATCTATACGTAGTTTTTTATTAGATGACTTTAAAGAATATAATATTGATGATTTGATTAGTATATCAATTAATCATGATTTAAAAATTTGTGGATTAAATATAGATCTTGTTACTGCTGATATTATAAAAAAAATTAAAGAATCCAATATTGCAATAACTGTTTATTCAGATAAAAATATAAATTTATCTAGCGCTAATGATTTTTTCTCCATAGGTGTTGATAGTATTTTTGTTGATAATCCTTTAGATTTATTGGCAAAATTTTAGAACTTATTGGGCATTCCAATAATATTGTAACCACAGTCAACATAATGTACTTCACCAGTAACTGCAGAAGATAAATCACTAACAAAGTATAAAGCAGATTTACCAATTTCATCTAGTTTTGCATTTCTCTTCAATGCTGAATGTTCTTCTGTAAATTTAAACACCTCTCTAGCATTATTTATTGCTGCACCAGCAATTGTTCTCATAGGTCCTGCTGAGATTGCATTAACACGAATATTTTTTGTGCCTAAATCCACACTCAAGTATTTTACACTTGTTTCTAAAGCGGCTTTTGCAATTCCCATTAAATTGTAATTTGGTATTACTTTATTTGACCCATAAAAAGTAAGGGTGAGAATACTTCCTCCATCATTCATTATAGGTTCAAAATTTCTTGCAAGACTAGTTAAAGAAAAACATGATATTTCCAAACAATTAATAAAATTATCCTTTGTAGTATCAACATATCTACCATTTAACTCTGACTTATCCGCAAATGCAACAGCATGAATTATAAAATCAATTGTGTCCCATTCTTTTTTTATAATTTCTACAGATTTGTGTATTGAGTCATCATTATTAAAATCACATTCTATTAATATTTTTGAATTAATTTCTTCAGAAAGCGGTTTCACTCTCTTCAATAATATTTCATTTTGATAACCAATGGCTATTTCAGCACCATTTTCAGCTAGTTGTTTTGCTATTCCCCATGCAATTGAATGATTATTTGCAATACCAAATACTAAACCTTTTTTATTTTTAAGCATGATATTTTGAAAATACTAATGTTGCATTTGTACCGCCAAAACCAAAACTATTCGACATAACTTGCTCAATTTGAACATCATTTTCCGTTTTTAAAAGAATATTACAATCTTTGGCACTATCATCGAGATTTTCAATATTAGCAGAACCACTAATAAAATTATTTTTCATCATCAATAAACTATAAATTGCTTCATGCACACCAGTTGCCCCTAAAGAATGACCAGTCAAAGATTTTGTTGAGCTCATTTTAGGAATATTGGAAGCAAAAACATTTTTGATTGCTTCCAATTCTTTTACATCTCCTATTGGAGTGCTTGTTCCATGTGTATTTATATAATCAATTTTACCATCAATATTTTTTAATGCTTGCTTCATGCATCTTTCTGCTCCCTCTCCAGAAGGCTGTACCATATCGTATCCATCTGAGGTTGCTCCATATCCTGTTATTTCACCATATATTTTAGCACCTCTAGCTTTTGCATGCTCTAATTCTTCAAGTACTAAAGTTCCACCACCTCCAGCTATTACAAATCCATCTCTATCTGCATCATATGCCCTTGAAGATTTGTTTGGAGTAGAATTATATTTTGATGACAAAGCACCCATTGCATCAAATAAAATTGATAACGTCCAATGGAGCTCTTCACCTCCTCCAGCAAAAACAATGTTTTGTTTTCCCATCTGAATTAGTTCGTACGCATTACCAATACAATGTGAACTTGTAGAACATGCTGAAGTAATTGAATAGTTAACTCCTTTAATTTTAAAAGGAGTCGCAAGAGTTGCAGAATTTGTACTAGACATTGCTCTTGGCACCATAAATGGTCCAATTTTTTTTGAACCCGAACTCTTCCCAATTTCAGAAGACTTAAATAAATTTTGTGTAGATGGACCACCTGAACCAACAATTATACCAGTCATTTCATTTGAAATATCACTATCCTCCAGCCCTGAGTCGTCTATAGCATCTTTCATCGCAATATAGTTGTAGGCAGCTCCATCACCCATAAACCTTAGTAATCTTCTATCAATTTCGTTACTAATATCTATATTTGGTTTACCGTGTACAAGACTTCTAAAAGAAAACTCCTCATACTCTTCTGCACTTGTTATCCCAGATTTCAAATTTTTAAGACTGTCTATAACATCCGATTGATTATTACCAATACATGATACTATACCTAAACCTGTTACTACTACTCTATTCATTACTTATTTCTCAGGTGAAAATAAACCGACTTTCATATCTTTAGCTTCATAAATTGTTTCACCATCAGCTTTTAAAACACCATCTCCAACTCCTAAAATCAATTTTCTTAGTATAAGTCTTTTAAGAGATATATGATAAGTTACTTTTTTGACTTTTTGTAATACCTGACCGGTAAACTTAACTTCACGAACTCCTAAAGCTCTACCCTTTCCTGGTTGACCAAGCCATCCTAAATAAAAACCAAGTAATTGCCACATAGCATCCAAACCTAAACAACCCGGCATTACTGGATCATCTTTAAAATGACATTCAAAAAACCATAAGTCTTCTTTAATATCTAATTCTGCAATAACCTCACCTTTAGCGAATACTCCGCCAGTCTCATTTATTGAAGTAATTCTATCAAACATTAACATTGGAGGCATTGGAAGTTGAGCATTACCTTTTCCAAAAAGAACACCTTTTGCACAATCAATTAATTGATCGTAGGTAAATGAATTTTGTTTCATAATTTTAATTAAACTTTTTTTATGTATTTATCAATTAACTTAAACTGATTTTAAATAACAATCATGTTTACTTTTAATAACAATATTATCAATGCTTAATTTTTTTCCATCAGAAATTGTCATTATATTAGTTTCATCCTTTAAATTTAAATAGAAATTAATTATTTTTTGAGCAGTAATCAAACCTGCTAACCCAGTAGAAATACCTGAAATACCTACTACATCACATCTGGGAAGATCAACTTCATCTTTGTTAGGAAAGATACAATTTAAACATAGATGATTATTTTTATTTGAATTATTGAAAAGAATTATTTGTAAATCGTGTCTTAATGCAGAGGAATATAAAAAATTTATTGAGTTTTTAAGACAATATTCATTTAATAATTTAGAACTTACCCAATCATCAGTTGCATCAACAATTATAGAACATTCTTTTAAAGAATTTAAATTTAAAGAATTAATATTTTCATCAATAGTATGAATTTTACATTCAGTATTGATTAACTGTAATTTATTTTTAGCTACATCAACCTTTTTTCTTCCAATATCATTTAAATTAAACAAAATTTGTCTATTAAGATTACTTTTTTCAACAATGTCTCCATCTACTATTAACAATTCTTTTATTCCAGAGTTGACTAAATATTGACTTAAAGGACATCCTATACCTCCCATACCCACAATACCAATTTTTATATTTGATAATTTATTTAGGTTCTCTTCAGAAAATTCTTTTAAAATAAATAATCTGCTGAAAATTTTATATTCGGCTTCAGAGTAATTATTCATAATTCTATATAGAATTATAAATTTGTTTTATAATTTGCTTTGCACAATTTACCTTTGTCATTTTTTTAAACTTTTTTATCTGATTTTTTGTAATTATTGATTTTCGATTATAATCTGAACCAAAAACTTTATTTTTACTATCGATTTTATTGTAAACCATCATATCACATTTTTTATCAACTAATTTTTTTTTGGCATTATCAATGCCCCCTGTTTCTGCAGCAAAACCAACTAAAAATTTAGGCCTTTGAGTTTTGCTTTTTCCAATTTTTTCTAAAATATCAATATTCTTATAAAGACTAATATTTAATTTTTCATTTTTTTTAATCTTGGATTTATTTATATTTTTATTTTTGAAATCAGATACTGCAGCAGTAAAAATTCCTATATCAATTTTAGAAATTTTTCTAATTTTTTGATACATTTCGTTTGCTGATTTTATTTGAATAAATTTCAAATTTGGTGGAGGATCTAATTTTGTTGGTCCAGATATCAAGGTTACATTTGCTCCATATAAAACTAGTTGTGAAGCAATTTCATAGCCTTGTTTCCCAGAAGATTGATTTGAAATAAACCTAACTGGATCAATCATTTCAATTGTTGGTCCTGCAGTTACTAGGCATTTTTTATTTTTTAACAAATTAACATTTTCTAGTCTGTTTAAAATTCTATTTACTATATTTTTTGAGTTATCAATTCTGCCTAAACCAAATTCTCCACACTTTAAATTTCCAACTGTAGGGCCAATAAACTCATGACCGCTATCTTTTAATAATCTCACATTTTTTTGATTAATTTTATTATGCCACATAAAACTATTCATTGCGGGGACCAATAAAATTTTTTTATTTGAAGCAAGCAACGTATTAGAAGCTAAATTATCTCCATATCCATTAGCAAATTTTGCAATAGAATTAGCTGTTGCTGGACACATAACTATTATATCATTATCTCTTGATAAATTAATATGAAGCATCTTATTTTTTTTCTCATCTTCATCAGTAAATATTCTATTTTTAAGTAATTTTTTTATATCTGATATTTTTACATATTTCTTTGCCTCGTTAGTTATAATACAGTTAATCTTAACTTCATTAATATTTAGCAAAGTAATAATTTCTTTACATTTGGATGCAGCAATAGAGCCAGTTATTATTAATAAAATTTTATTCATTACAGTTTATAGCCAGTATGTATTGCTACAATTCCATTAAATAGATTAATAGTTTCGACTTTAGTAAATCCGCAATCTCGTAAATTTTTGCTAAGTTCTTCTTGTGATGGAAACAAATCAATACTTTCACTCAAATATTTATAAGCATTTTTATCTTTAGCAACTATTTCTCCTAACAGAGGTAAAATCTTTGATTTGTAAATTTTATATGAACTTGATATCAAAGATGATTTAGGTGTACTAAATTCTAAGCAACAATATTTACCACCAGGTTTAAGAACTCTGTAAGCCTCTTTTAAAGATAATAAATACTCCGTCACATTTCTTAAGCAGAAAGAAATAGTATATTTATCAAAAAAATTACTTTCAAAATTTAACTTTTCAGCATTACCAATAAAATATTTTATATTTTTTTCTTTTCTTAATCTTTTTCTTCCTTCTAATAACATTTCTTCATTTAGATCTAAAAGATAAAGACTTGTTGGTAAATTTTCTTTTAAAATTTCACTGGCAATATCACCAGAACCAGAGCCAACATCCAAGATAATTTCATTTTTTTTAAGATCCACAGTCTCTACAAATCTTTTTTTCCATAATCGATGCATACCTAAACTCATTAAATCATTCATTATATCGTAGCTTGGAGCTACACTTGAAAATACATTCTGAACAAGTTTAGTCTTTTGTTTTGAATTTACTTTTGTATAACCAAAATTATAATCTTTTTTCATTATGCCAGAATTACCTGAAGTTGAAACTACAGTTAAAGGACTTAGTGTAATATTGAATCAAAAAATATCTAATGTCAAAATTCATACATCAAAACTTCGTTTTAAAATTCCTAATAATATAATTAATATACTACGTAACTCCAAGATATCCAACCTAAGACGCATAGCAAAGTTCATTATCATAGATTTAGATACAGATTATTCTCTAGTAATACATCTAGGAATGTCAGGAAGATTAAAAACAGTTGATAAAAGCTACAAAAGAATTAAACATGATCATTTTGTTCTGTACTTCTTAAGTAAATGGATACTTGTTTATCATGATCCAAGAAAATTTGGGTTTATAGATATAGTAAAAACAAAAGATCTACAAAAACAAAAATACATATTGAGTTTGGGTGTAGATGCACTGAGTCCAAATCTTACTGCACAAATGATATTTGAAAGAATTTCAAAATCTGAGGTTCCAATAAAGCAGATTTTACTCAATCAAAAATTAATTGCTGGTATAGGTAATATCTATGCATCGGAAATTCTATTTGATTCTAAAATTTCACCACTTACTTTGGGTAAAGATTTAGAAATTAGTCTCATTATGAAACTAATTAAGTCTACTAGAAAAATTTTAAAGAAGGCAATTAAATACGGAGGTTCAAGTATAAGAGATTATAGGTCTACTGATGGTACATTAGGAAATTTTCAGTCTAATTTTAAAGTTTATAATAAAGAAGGAAAAAAAATAGGGGGTGACGAGGTCAAAAAGATTGTTCAGTATGGAAGATCTACTTTTTATTCTAAAAATCGAGGTTTCGGAAAAAAAAATAAACCAAAGAACGATACATTACCTAAACCTGGATGGAACCTGGACGAAACTGTTAATGAGTTAATTCAATCCAAAAAAATAAAACCTATTATAATGGTTGGTGTAAGTAATACAAAGAATAGAGGATACGAATATGTTCCTACCAGAAATGGAATTAACTTCGGAAGAGCATTAACCCAAGAGCTAATTCCTGAAATAAAAAAATTATATCGCGTTAACTCTAAAGACATCGGAACATTAGGATCTTCTGCAGGAGGATTAATTTCATTATATCTAGGATGGGAATTAAACCATGTATTTAGTAAAGCAGCTTGTTTATCACCTGGAATAATTTATGGGGATCAAAACTATTTTGAGCTATTAAAAAAAGCTAAAGTACCAGATAATCTTAAACTCGCCATGGTTAATGGAACTGACAATTTTGATTCAGGG
>OZSS01000772.1_pt1 | contig 15361 bp, 11 predicted proteins | sample 1779911 | NCBI WGS metagenome assembly OZSS01 (sample SAMEA2603589, study PRJEB24840) | metagenome | biome: Water; feature: Photic zone; material: Seawater sample | place: Mediterranean Sea | collected 2013-11-12 | depth 10 m | reverse complement strand
TTTTATACGGGAAATAATCGCATCCTGAAAACTCCTCAAATTATCTGGAACCCGGACAGGAACAAGTTGACCGTCAATCCGGTAACGGATTTGTAAAGTATCTTTGTGAGGTTCAAAGTGAATGTCCGTCGCCCGGTCCACAATCGCTCGTTGAATCACCTCGTTGACAAATCGGATAATCGCCGCGTTTTGATCCTCCAAGTCATCCTGGGCGTCCTCATCTTCTTCCGAGTCCAAGTCAGAATCATCCAAGCTGTCGGCTCCGATTCCAAAATTTTCGGTAATCGCTCGGGAAATTTTTTCCGGAGAACCGAGGCTCCAAATTGGTTTTTGCCCGGATACCGCATACACCCAACGACTCATTCTTTGGGTCGGAGGCCAGACCGTGACCAACTCCAATTTTCCATCATCCTTCTGCTCCACCGGCAGGCAGCAAAAGGAATGGATCAAGCGAAGAGGCAAAAGCTTGGTCGGATTTTCCGGTAATTCGAAATCATCCAGGTAATCGAAGTTGCGGGCATTAACCAAACGCAGGTGAATTCCGAGATCGGATTTACTTTTGCGAGCGCGTTGCGGGAGATTTTGAGACAGGATCCCGATGTGATCATGGTTGGGGAAATCCGAGATCGGGAGACCGCGGATATTGCGATCCGGGCATCGCTCACTGGTCACTTAGTGTTGAGCACTCTGCACACCAATGACGCACCCGGAGCAATTACACGGCTCATTGATATGGATATCGAGCCTTTCCTGATCGCTTCATCAGTGGAAATGGTCATTGCACAAAGACTGGTGAGGAGACTTTGTCAATCTTGTGCTTCGCCGGCGGAAATGAGCAAGAGTGAATTGATGGCTTCTCTTTCTCTTATGGAAGTGGATCCGTCGGAGATTGCCCACCTGGACAAAGTTATGAAGTCAGAGGGTTGTTCCAAGTGCCAAAACTTGGGCTACCGGGGGCGGGTTGGAATTTTTGAATTGATGAGAATGAGCGATGCCATCCACAGCCTCGTGATTAAGAGTGCATCCGCACCCGATATCAGAGAGGTTGCGTTGGAAGAGGGGATGAGCACCTTGCAGGGGAGCGGTTGGGCACAGATCAAGCGAGGTTTGACCACCTTGGACGAAGTGATCCGCTATGCGGACGGTATGGTGGAGGAGGATGCTCCTTCCATCGATGCCTAAGTCCGATGAGATATTCGTTTTGCTTATGAAAGCGGGGGGCAATTCATAATGGCGGATTTCAAATATGTCGCAGTGGATGCACAGGGTAAGACCCAGTCCGGAGAAGTGAGTGCCAAAGATGGCAAGGCGGTCCGTTCTGCCTTGAGCAAGCAAAGACTCACCCCCCTCAAAGTTTCGCCTGTAGGTGGAAGTGATAAGTCCAAGAAGTCCCGTTCGCGTTTGACCGGAAACTCGTCGGCCGAGTCCGATCATTTGGGAAAGCGTAAAACTCTTCGAAAGGGCAGTTCAAAAGGAGAGAAAATTGGTTTGGAGTTTCTGAAGCGGTTGCACGAACTGCATGGAAGCGGCATGCCAGTTGCAGATGCGGTCAAGTTGTTGAATCACCGATTGTCCGATCCCGGTCAGCGAGAAATCGCAGGTTTTTTATGGAAGGAGCTGGCCGAAGGCAGGACTTTATCCCGTGCGATGAGGCAGTTGCCTCAATTTTTCAACGAATCATCGACCTTTGTTATTGAGGCGGGAGAGGCGACTGGGGATGTAACGCCCATTCTCCAAAAGATTATTGTCCACCTAGAGGAAAAAAGAGAAATTCGTTCCAAAGTTTTGGGAAGTATGGTCTATCCGGTTTTCGTGGCTTTGGTGGCCTTTGGTGTGGTTTTGTTTTTCCTGTTCTTCCTGTTGCCCCAAATTGAGGAGATGCTGGCGTCTCTGGGTGGCGAGCTCAATCTGATGGCCCGGCTTTTGATCAACGGATCGAATTTAGTCTTGGCGGTGGGACCTTTCGTTGTGATTGCTTTGTTGATCGGTGGGGGAACTATCCTGCAGTGGAGCAAGTCTGAAAAAGGTGGATTGGCGGTGGATCGTTCGATCCTGAAGATCCCTCTGTTTGGCCGTATTATTTACCTTTCCGAAATGTTTCAATTGTCCAGCCTTCTCTCAACCTTGATTTGGAGTGGTATTGGGCTTACGGAAAACCTACGGTTGTGCGAGAAAACCATTCGTAATCGATTTCTAAAGGGGCAATTTCGGTCGGGTCGTGCGTTGGTCAATGAGGGTAAGTCTTTGCCCGAGGCCTTAAGGAAATTCAAATTCATGCCGCTTATGCAATTGGATGTTATTGAAGTGGGAGAAAAGACTGGGAACCTGGGGAATAGCATGGAGGACGCGAGTCGTGCCTTTCGTACGCAGTTGACTTTGAGGATCAAGACGATGACTACCTTAGTCTCAGGCTTGGCCCTGGGGTTTGCCTTTTCACTCGTCGCTTTGGTCGCTATCTCGATCGTTACCAGTATTTTTCAAGTCAGTAAGAGCATATCCTATTAATTCTCTTATGCCTTTTATTCGAACAGTAATCTTACTTTTTTATTTGTGGAATATTTCCTGTTCTTCGGATCAGGGAACTTCGGCTGAGAGTCTTACGCAGGAGTCTCAGGGATTATCGAGAGAAGCCAATCAAGGTAAGCATTTTTTTAAGGATGGTTCGGTCTACGAGGGGGACATGATCAAGGGACAACCCGACGGTTACGGTCGAAGGGTTTTCCCGAATTCGGATGTCTATGATGGTCAATTCCGCAAGGGTCTGGAGCACGGGTTCGGAACCATGCGATACAAGTCGAATCAATTATTGGACCGTTATGTTGGGATGTGGAAAAGCGGACAAATGGATGGGTTCGGTTCTCTTGTCTTGGTCAATGCTTCGAGAATGGAAGGGAGTTGGAAAAACGGAAGACTGGATTACGGGGAATATCAGGGTTCAGACGGAGAGATTAAACAAGGTAAATGGAGGGGGAATTCCCTAAGTGAAAGTTACTTAAGCGAAGGGCGTTTACGAAGTTCGCTCGGAGATGAATTTAGCGGTCTATTCGAGCCTGACGGCGAGTTCCTTAAGGGTCATTTGCAAAGGGCAAACGGCGATCTCTATGTGGGTTCTTTCCGTGCCGGTAAGTTTGAGGGGCAAGGAATCCTTGAAAGAACCAATGGCACTTTTTATGTTGGCGAGTTTGTGGCAGGGGAGTTTTCCGGGACTGGAATACTCACGGATCCCGACGGTTCCACCTATTCCGGAGAGTTCTCTAATGGAGTACCCGAGGGGTATGGGTTGCAACAGGACTCGAATGGTGTGCAGTACACGGGCTCTTGGATGGCTGGTTTGAGAAGTGGGATTGGAATGATCGATTTTGGGGACGGTTCAAGTTACAGTGGAGAGTTTAGGTTAGGCTTGGCTTATGAGGGCTTATACGACTGGGGTGACGGTCGAAAAACAAATTCTTACCAGGATGTAAATGGGGATTGGTTGGATCGGTAAAATTAGGGCTTTGGTTTTGCGAGAGATTGATGGTTGCAAAGGTTGTGCGATTGCATCACAAATATGTATAAATAATCATGAGTAACCCTTCGACGATGAGCCTAAAACTTTGGGGTACCCGCGGAAGTATTCCTTGCCCGGGACCTGAGACGGTCAGGTACGGAGGGAACACCACGTGTTTTGAGATTAATTGTGGAGATAAGCGAATTATCATCGATGCAGGCACTGGCATTCGTTTATTGGGCAAGAAAATCATGCTGGAAGAAGCCAATCTTCTGAATGCTGATCTCTTCTTCACTCACACCCACATGGATCATATTCAGGGTTTGCCTTTCTTTGCTCCACTTTACAACCCAAACAGTGATGTTCGGTTGAATGCTGGTCATCTGGGTGGAGAAAAATATGATTTGCAGGGAATTATAGGAACCATGCTGATGAAGGATCCGGTTTTTCCCGTTCCCAGTTCTTTGATTGAGCAAGCCTGTTCATTCAGTGATTACGATTGCGGGAAGGTTTTTGAGCTTGGAGGAGGGGTGGTTGTCAAAACCGGTAAGCTCAACCATCCCAATGGAGCATGCGGGTACCGAATTGAATTTGACGGGAAGGTCATTGCGATTTGCACCGATACTGAACATTACGAAGGCGAAATTGATGCCAATGTAGTGGAGTTGGCTCAAGATGCTGACATCATGGTATATGATTCTGCTTATACCGACGAAGAATATCCCAAATTCAAGGGATGGGGCCATTCGACTTGGCAAGAGGCAATCAAGGTTGCGGATAAGGCTCAAGTCAAGCAAACCCTGCTGTTTCATCACGACCCGTCCCACAATGACGACAAGATGGATCAGATCGCCAAGGAGGCGGCAGCGGTAAGGGACGGGGTTCGTCCGGCGATTGAGGGAGAGGAAATTTCTCTCTAGGTTTTACTGGCTTACGGGTTTGGTAAGTTTTGGCATTGAACCGTTTAGGTCGTAATAGGGTGCGGCATCCGGCAAGAGATCGCTCACTGTACCTTCTCCCGTATTGTCGACTACCATTCTTTCCGGTTTATGGTGCAGAACCAGATTGCCTTTTCCTCGGATGCGGGCGTCCAACCAATTGGAGGGATGAAGTTCGATTCGACCGTTTCCCTGATGGGTTATGATCGCATCTTCCAGTTCGAGTTCCTGAGCCCATAGATTTCCATTCCCTGAGAATTGGGCCTGCATTTGGCGGACCTGTTTGCCTTTGAGCACAACCGTTCCGCTCCCTTCCTGCCTAAGGGTAAGCGATGGACAGTCAAGATTCTCCAAATGAACCTTACCTGATGAGGTCACGAAGAGGTCGAGGTTGGGAGAAAAAAGTGCTGTGCAAGTCAGGTTGCTATTTTCATGAACGCCGATGGTGGTTAGCTGATCGACTGAAAGCAGTATTTCGACTGGAAAGGTGCGTTCTGCTTGTAGTTTCAGAAAGGGGAGTCTTCGTTGAAGGAAAAAGGTGTTATTCGCATCCAGGTAAAGTGTTCTGTCCCTGACTTGGAGTTGTATGTTGTCGATGATTTCAGAATCCGCATAGACATAGGCTTCGCGGTTTCTTTGTCCTTTGCGAATGAAAACATCAATCGCTCCTCGTACCTCAAGCTTATCGAAAAAGAAAAGTAATTCTCTACGATAGGTGAGTTCGGCATTCGATGAACAAAAAGAGAAGAAGAAAGAGAAGAGTATCCAAAGCCATTTATTTTCTTTTGCCATATTTTCTTCTGCCGTAGGTTTTTTTGCCGGTGTAACCTCCTTTGGTCATTGCTTTCAAGTGGGAATCACCATCACCTTTAAGAAATTCGATCTGGTCCCGAAGCAAAGCGGCCTTTTCGAACTCTAGCTTTTTGACTGCATCCAACATTTCTTTTTCAAGTTCACGAAGCATCTTTTTGAGCTCTTTGGCTGATACTTTTTCGGAAACCGCAAGTTCGTCTTTCTCCACTTTCTCCTGTTTTTGGCTGAGGCTTTCCTGGACCGGTCGAATCACGCTTTTCGGTTCGATCCCATGCTTTTGGTTGTAAGCCATTTGTTTTTCTCTGCGGTAGGTACAGGTTTCCCATGCCCGAGTGAGTGATTTTGTCATCACATCGGCGTAGAAGATAACCCTGCCTTTGACATGGCGGGCGGCTCTACCCGCAGTTTGGATTAGGCTTGTTTCACTACGCAGAAAGCCTTCTTTGTCGGCGTCCAAGACCAGAACCAAAGCAACCTCCGGAAGATCCAATCCTTCTCTAAGAAGATTCACCCCAACGAGTACATCGAAAGAGCCAGCACGAAGGTTGCGGAGAATCTCAACTCGTTCGATTGCGTCGATATCTGAATGCAGGTATTGAACTTTTACCTTATGGTCACGAAGGAAATCAGTCAGGTCTTCGGACATTCTTTTGGTCAGGGTCGTAACCAGTACACGGTTTCCCTCCTTCACGGTTTTCTTGATTTCGCTGATGCTGTCTTCGACTTGCCCCTTGATGGGGCGTCTTTCCATCACCGGGTCCAAAAGACCGGTAGGCCGGATCAGCTGTTCTACTACGACCGATGATTTCTCAAGTTCATGATGGGCGGGAGTTGCTGATACATAAACGGTCTGCTTGGTCACACCCTCGAACTCATCCGGTTTGAGAGGTCGGTTATCCAAGGCGGAAGGGAGCCTGAAACCATAGTCGACCAGTCTTTTCTTTCGGGAGTAATCGCCATTGTACATTCCGCCAATTTGGGGGATGGAGACATGGCTTTCGTCGATAAAGAGCAGAAAGTCATCCGGGAAAAAATCAATCAGGCACCAGGGGCGTTGTCCGGGCTTCCTACCAGACATGTGTCGGGAGTAATTCTCAATGCCATTGCAAAACCCAATCTCTCGGAGCATTTCCAAATCGTACTCGGTGCGCATACGAATGCGTTGGGCCTCCAGCAGCAGTTCGTTCTTCTCAAAGTCTTTTACCTGAGTTTCGAGCTCCGATTCAATGGCCTTGCACGCAGAACCCAGTTTGTCCTTGGTGGTGACATATTGATTGGCGGGGTATACCCGGTAGCGTTCCATTTTTTTGAGGGTTTCGCCGGAGATGGCATCCAATTCCCGGATTGATTCCACTTCATCACCCCAGAACTCAATCCGAATCGGGTGGTTGGCGTAGGCGGGAAAAATATCTACGATATCTCCACGAACCCTGAATTTCCCAGCTTTAAGTTCGACATCGTTGCGATTATAAAGCCCGTCCACCAACTTTTCCAAAAGAAAGTCCCGTCCGGTCTCCTCTCCGCAAACGATTTCATGGGAAAGAGCCCTGAAGTCATCCGGTGAACCTAACCCGTAAATGCATGATACGCTGGCCACTACAATGACGTCTCTTCGGCTGATCAGTGAACCAGTTGCGGCGAGTCTCAGTCGCTCGATCTCCTCGTTGATTGAGGAATCCTTTTCGATGAAAGTATCGGTAGTCGGAACATAAGCTTCGGGTTGGTAGTAATCGTAATAACTCACGAAGTATTCGACCGCATTTTCCGGAAAGAAAGATTTGAATTCGGAATAAAGTTGGGCGGCTAAGGTTTTATTGTGGGAGATGATGAGTGCGGGGCGTTGGAGTTCCTGAATGACATTTGCCATAGTGAAGGTTTTACCCGAACCAGTGACCCCCAAAAGGGTTTGAAAGCGTTCGTTGGATTCGATTGAACCGACAAGCTCCCTGATTGCTTTAGGTTGATCCCCTTTGGGGCTGTATTGAGAACTTAGCTTAAAGTCCATCGAAGAAGAAGGTGCGGTTCACGAAGATGATTGTTCGTAGTATCCGGATTCTCCTTCGGATTTCCCGATGATGGCGGCAGCACAACTGTCTCCCAAAACATTAACTGCGGTGCGAGTCATATCCAATAATCTATCCACGACATAGACAATGCCAACTCCGGTGGCGATGGCAGACTCAGGGAAGCCAACGGATTGCAGGATTACGATGATCGCAACCAGACTAGCGGAGGGAATACCTGCAACTCCAATCGAAGTGAGCAAAGCTAAAATAACAACGGTCATTTGCGTGACCCAACCCATTTCAATTCCAAACAGTTGAGCAAGAAAGACAACCACGATGCATTCGAACAGAGCGGTGCCGTCCATATTCATGGTGGCACCAAGGGGGAGGGTGAAGCTGCTGATTTTCTTGGATACGCCTGCTCTACGGGTGATGCACTGCATGGTGAGCGGAAGAGTGGCTGAGGAGGAAGCGGTGGAGAAGGCGGTAAGCAAAGCGGGTGTCATGGCTTGGTAGTGCCGGATGAAGGAAATTCCTCCCAAGAACCTGAGGAGAATGGGGAGAACGATAAAGGTGTGGATGGCAAGGCCGGCAAGCACAGTGAGAGCGAAGTTGCCCATGACCAAAATCGTATTGAACCCAACGAGCATCAAAGTAGGTGTGACCAAACCGAACACTCCATAAGGGGCGAAGGATATGATGAACTGAGTGATCGCTAGGATCACTGAATTCAGGCTTTCCCAAAAATTTGTTTGTAGCTCTCGGGCCTGAGCAGGAAGCTTGGAAATGAAAAAACCAAAAAGCAAACTAAAGAAAATAAGACCTAGAAGCTGTCCTTCCACTGCAGCTTTGAATAGATTCACCGGAACCATCCGGTGAAAAATTTCCAGGAGGCTTTTCATTCCTCGGTTTGCGTTGTCAATGGCTCCTTCAATCTTTGCGTTTTCGCCCTCTGGTTGGTTAGCTAGGATTTGGGCTTGAATCTCGGGTTCGACAATACCTGGAGAGAAGAGGTTTACGCAGGATAATCCGGTTATGACCGCAAGCAGACCGGTCAGGCTGTAGAAGAGGAGCGTTTTAAGGCCAAGACGACCGAAGTCCTTTTCACCACCGATGCGGGCGACCCCACAAATAATCGAGGTCATAACAAGGGGAATGACGACCATTTTCAACCCGTTCAGAAAAAGGGTTCCAATGAACGAGCAGGTTTCTGATAAGAAGCTAAACCACTGAGGTTTCTCGACAATACCCTCGGTAATAAAGTTCGATGAAAGCCCAACTAGAAAAGACAGAATGAGGGCGATAAGGATTTTAAGGTGAATTTGCATGGTGCTGAAGCTATTCAAAGAGATTACTCAATCGATCTTCATCTAGTTCACTCATTTCATCAATCACGATTTCTGCCCCTGCTTCAAAGAGGGATTGCTTGGAGTTCGTGGTGGTGATCCCGACTGGCTTCATTCCGCCGGCGAGGGCTGCTTCGATGCCATGCAGACTATCTTCGAAGACTATGCAATCCACCGGTTGTTGTCCGATTGCTTGAGTCGCCTTTAGAAAGACCTCGGGATCCGGTTTTCCGCGAGTGACATCTTCCGAAGAGACGATCCCATAAAAAAACGATTCCAGGCTATGTTGCTTGAAAGCCAGGAGAACATTTTTTCTCTCCGTGGAGGTTCCCACCACACAGGGAATTTGTTTTTCCTGAAGATTAAGGAGAAGCGTTTTGATTCCGGATACGATGGGGATGCCATCCTTTTGCGCGATGGAGCGATAGATCGACTCTTTTCTTTCGCTCCATCTTTGAATGATCATAGGATCCTTTGTCCATTGAAGAATTTCCGGGATGATCACTTGATTTCTTTTCCCAAAACCTTGAACAAAGTGGTCAGGGGGAAGAGCGAGTCCGGTTTCCTGGGCAAGAACTTCCCAACTTTCCTCATGAATCTTTGAGGAGTCAACGACGACTCCATCCCAATCAAAGATCGCTCCGGCAAAAGGCATGAGCCTTACTTTTCCGTGCCGGAGGGCTTAATCGAATCCAGTTCGTTTGTGGGAGAGGTAATGACGGGGGGAGCTTGGATGTATTCGTTGATCCTTGGAAAGCTTTCAATACTAGAAGGAGACGATGCATTCTCCTCTCGTGGGCCTAGGAAATCGGGGAGGGGGGGGCCATGAAAGCTTGGCTGGCTCGAGTTTTGATCTTCTTCCAATTGAATGATGTTAGTTGCCTGTTCGCTTAGGATTTTATTGAGGAGGTCACGCGTTCGAGTTGCTTCGGCATTATCGAACCCTAGCAACTTCTCCTGCATAGCCAAAGTCTGCCCGAGGATTTCCATCGCTTTTTCCTCCTCTTCGCTGATGTAATGAAGTTTACCAATGCGAAACATGGTATTGAGAGTCATCGGGTCATCTTCTCCTAATTCTACCTGTTCGATCCCGAGTGCACCTTCACTTAGTTGCATGGATTCCTCGTACCTGGTCTGCTCGAGATAGATGTCAGCCAATTCATTCATGGAACGAAGCGTTTCCGGGTGAGTTTGTCCGTATTTCTCCTCAAGTCTTAGGTAAACTGAGTATTGGATGTTTTCGGATTCGTCGATTTGGTCTTGTTGGAGATATAATTCAGCCATTGCCTTCATGGTGGCCAAAGTTTCAGGATGCATCGGTCCGAGAGCACCCTCCTTGTCTTCTCGAATTTCCTGATAGTATTCAAGCGCTTTTTGAAAGTCGTTGTTGGCTGCCAAAATCTCGGCCAATGAATCCTTTGCTTTTAAAGTGTCCTGATGTTTAGTTCCCAAAACTTCAGTTAGTTTCTGCAATAAGTTCACACCCAAATCATAAGCCTCCTTTAGTTTATCTGCCTGTGTTAGGGACTCTACTAAGACTTGACCGCGTTCCAAACTAAAGGGGTTGTTTTCTCCAAGATACAACCGCGATCTTTCAAAGACATTTCTGCTGAGGCTTTCAGCTTGAGAAACTTTATCGTTAGCCAGGTAAATCTCGGCTAATTCGGTCATGCATTTAAGCAACAAGGAGTCATCCTCCGAACGATTTTGATCATTGAGGAGGGAAAGGATTTGCGAGCAGTCGTTTTCGGCAATTTCAAGTTTGCCAATTCGACGATACACCTTTGCCAGGTTGATCCGGATATCTAAAACCTGATCGTGCTCTTGCCCAAGTTCGTTCGCTTTTTGACTTAACAGGTTTTCCAAAAGTGGTTCGGCTTCAACGTAATTTCCTAGGGCTTCGTGAACCATAGCAATTTCGTTCATAGCCTGCAGTCGCGAAAACGAGTCTTCGTTTTCAATTTCCAAATTCAGAGCCCTTTCCAATTCCGTTTGGGCCTTTTCATAAGAACCAATGGATCGATAGGTCTTACCCAGGGTCACTCGGATTCGGGCTTCAATTACGGGCTCGTCGATCAGTTCCTGAGCCTTAAGAGCACCTTGGTCGAGCATCGTTTTAAGGAGTTCGGTGTCCATGCCTGCGGTGTTTTGCGGATCAAGGGACTCGAATAGGTTTTGCACAAAATTCGTAATGGTCTTGGTCTTGGTCAGTTCATCTTCTGCCGATTGCCTTTCGGCGATGGCATCCGATTTTGCCTTGGCGGCCTCATTGCGTTGGTAAAAGGCGTAAGTTGCCATACCAATTGCTGAGATGGCCAGCAAAACCGCCGTTGAGGTGATCCGAACCAATCTTCTTTGCCGAGCCAGGATGTCTCTCTGCTTGATTTCATCCAAGCCAACGCCAAGCAAGCCTGCGACGATTTTCAGCATCGCATCCTTTTCTCCATCGCCTGATGAACGAAGATCAGCCGCACCAGGTTCGAAAATTTCATGAAGGATGTTGCCTTGGTCATCGACCTTTCTCCTCGCGGCAAGTGGCAGGCACTCATCCTCGGGATCACCATTGGTGTCCTCGGCCATGGGTTCGCCGTCAAGCACTATGCATAGGACGCGATCCGCCTTGCCCATCGCTTTAAAAAGACGAATTTCCTCATTCACCCAACGGGACCGGACCGCATGCGGCGAACATAGAACGATTAAGTGAGAAGAATCCTGTAAAGCCTGTTCGATCAAAGGTCCGAGCTGAGCTGCACCGGCTAGTTCGTCGCGGTCTCTAAAGATTGGATAAAGTCTATTGGGGATGGGACCGTACAGCCCTTCTTTCCCGATTAAGTTTCTTGGGATACGAAAATTCTCCAGCTTTCTTCTCATCCAAGTCGCCCGTTCTTCGTCCTTGTGGGCGTAGGTTATAAAAGCCATATATTTGTAGGGAGAACTCATTTTCTAGAAGCTATAAACTTAGTAGATATCCTTTCGAGGATAAGAGAGCAAGAAATCCGTTTGCCATAAAGAAAGATTCACTTCTGGCTTGGCTTCTGTGCTTTCTTGATCGCCCAAAGCTTGAGCTGATTTTTCTCATTGGTGTTTCCAATGAGGGCTTCATATTTTTTCTTTAATCGAATAGCCTGAACTTTTGCGGCACTAATGAGTTTTGATTGGGTGGGCAGTGGAGTAGGGTAGTTATTGATCAGTCTTGAGGTAGTGATCAAAAGCGGTAGATCAACCTTTATTACTTGGCTGAAATCTCTCGTGTTAGTTTGAGCTAGTACCAATTCTCCAGGCTTGATGTTAAGTTTAGAATTACCACATCTCAACATAGCTTTCCCTTCAAGCATAATGATTTTCAAGTCACTGCCTTTTGGACTCTCAAACATAAAAGTACCAAGACCAGTCAGTTCGATATTAGTCCCTTTTGTCTCGAAAATAATAGTTTTAATTTTTGGAAATGCGACGAGAATTGAACCTTTGAGTATGCTGACTCTATCCATTTGATAGAATTCTACTACGCTTTGCTGACCAATTCGAATCTTAGACTTATCTGGAGAGTCCAATGCTATGTATGAATCTTTTGCCACGAGAACAGCGAAGGGTTGTTTGTGTGAGAGAATAGTTCCTTCTATGAGCGGAACTGGTTTTGGGTTGTCGTTCTGAGAAAAGCTTTGAAAAGATGAACCTTGAATATGAGAAACTTGAAGACTGAAGGTCAAGTTTGCCACCCCATTCAAACTACATGAAAAGGATAGAATAGCTACCATGCAGATGGAAGCCATGGGGGGTGGCCGTTTAATGCTAAGCAAAGAAGGTGATCCTAAAATTTGGCGTTGAAGCCAAGACCGCCTCCACCATCGAAACGGGTGAAGTCATAATCGTTTTCATTTGATCCCCGGAAGCTGAAATTGAAAAATAAATTCATGGCAAACCAATGAGTAAATGAGTAGCGAAGATCTACACCAAGGGCACCAAGTAAATCATCTCGGTCCTGCTCGGAATAGTTCAAATATGCAAAACGAAGATAAGGACTTATTTCAAAGCGATTTATGGGGATGGCAAAGCTCCATAAAAAAGCTGCCTCAAAGCGGTTCATGAAATCCTGAATCGGATGAATGGAATCAGTTGCGTGATAGGCTGCGGACAACTCCCAAGATGACTGAGCGGTACCCATAGCGAAACCTTTGCCAAGGGCAAGAGTTGGGGATACTTGCTGGTAGGTTTTTTGCATGCCGTCGCGAGGAGCAAAATCAAGCATCACCCCAAGTCCTGCTCGGAAAGTCCATCCACTTGAAAATTGGAAGAATGCGTTTGGAGAGAAGCTCAAGGTGTCAAAGTCAAAGGTCTCAATAATTTCATCCCCAAAATGGGTGAATTTTGAATAACCAATTGAAAGAATCGGCGAAAAAGAAGCTCCACCCAAATCAAAAGCACCGAGGATGAAATGATTATTTATAGAGTTTTCCCAAATCCCCGAGGACTCCTTACCAATTCCACTTGGAGAGGAAGCAGCATTGTTTGTGTAATAAAGTTTGGAGTCGAAGCCAAGGTGGTATCCGAATCCAGTTTCTTTTACATCTACTGGCCGTTGCAGTCCAAGATCACTGCTGGTAAAATCATTAGGAGAAGGTGAGGGTTTTTCCCTAAGAGCATTTCGGGTCCGAAAGTCATCCAAATCGGTTCTTCTGAACTCCCCTTCTCTCTGACCAAAGCCACTGATAGAAAATACAAGAGTTAACGAGAGAAGTAAAACACGAGTATATGCACTGCTAGGTAGAGCACTTGGATTCATAAAGGAAATTCAGTTTATGGAGAATGCGAGCGTATCCTGATCGCTGGAACTGATTTGCTTGGCTCGCCTTTGGGTAGATTGTCTATCGAGACTCGTTTGATTGAATTGATTTCATCTGCAGAAAAGAAATTTCTATTTACTTGGTTCACGCCATGATAAACATTATTGATAAAATTAACATGGCCTCGTTTTTGATTAGCGGACCCAAAAGTTGGTTTACCCACTTTACTTCTAAGCACAACATTTGATTTGTCGGGAAATTTGACATTTTTCAAATCTATAGTCTTTGCATCCATGGAAATTTCCCTGACATTATTTCCAAAGCCAAGGCCATTTGCTGCAATGCGATTTTGAGCATATAGAAAAACTCGGCTGTCATCGCCTTTATCAGTGCCTGCAGAAAGTTGATTGAGTTGCAGCACATTTTCCAAGTTGTTATCGGAAAGTTCTGTTGATTCGTCGAATCGTGTTGAAAGAATTTTAAGTTCATCCAGAGATCCGATCGCCAAGTTGCCTTTGGTGGAAATGTCAAGATTGATCAATTCCAACTTGTCGTGGGACCCAATTCCAAAGTCCGATCCATCATTCTTGATGGTAATCTTATCTGGATGTTCAAGCGGAGCAGGAGTAGACTCGGAAAGGAAGACTTGATCTAAGAATTCAGCCTCGAAATAATCTGCGATTGAGGATGAGGATTTAGTTCGAAAATGTATGTCATCAGCAGCTCCAATCACTATTGCTTGGTCATAATTTTTGGAATTTCCGAAATGAATATTATCCTTGATGATTATATCTTTGGCCGCGACGATCGAAAAAACTTGGTTCATTGCGTCGATATCAGCAGCCTTGGATGGATCCAAGGTAAATGATTCCTCAGGACTGGGACCAGCAGGAATGGTGACAGTGGATCCGCCGACACCCACAATACGACTTATCTCCAAATCAAGATTCGCGTTTTTTTCTTTGCCTAGATTTATGTCTCTTGTCCCTAAGATTTCACCTTCGAAAGTAACCCCGCCATCGCTGACTTCACCTACCTTGATAACCTTTGGGAATAAATCATTCAGTAGATCCGCTTCTTGAAGACTTGATCGTCCACCCAACATTTTCAGTATGTTTTCGGCGATGTTTAAAGGACTAACCTGTCCTTCCGCGTACTTTTCACCAAAAGCTCCGTATTCCGCTAGCATCAAACCAAATTCATAAGCATATGGGTTTTGCGAAAATTGATTTTTTAAATCATTTGCGTTAGTGGTTTTAAGAAGACTAGCGTCTGAAGGTAATGTCAAAGGCTCGAGAAAGGGTCTTGCAAGGCGGATAGCACTGTGCAGAGCGTCATTTATACCCTTATCGTAGGAACTTCCGTTTTCTAATTGTTGCATGAAGACCTTTAGGGCAATGGCATCTATAGTCTTATCTTTTTCGGATACCCACGGGGAAAGAGTGTCTAACAGGAAATTGATGTCTTGATCGTCAGAAATTGAAATTCGTTCCGAAGAAAGTTTGTTTTCATCTTTATCAAGAAATTCAATGATTATCTTTTCGGAATCTGGGTCGAAGACATATTTTATCAGGACAGCCAACTCATCTCCAATCTCTTCCGATAGTCCATCTCCAATCTCCTCCGATAGTCCATCTCCAATCTCTTCCGATAGTCCATCTCCAATCTCTTCTGAATATTTTTCCATTTGTTCTTCGGTTGCCAAAGATGAATTTAGAATAATACCGAAGCGATCGAGTGTTTGAACAAAGATTTCACCGGATTTAGGATCTTTATAATATCTGATTTCAAGATTTGTAGATCTTGAGATTAATTCAGTGCCGCTCGCACTTCTAAGGTTGAGCTTGGATTGCTTGAGAAAGCCATCTCTCATGTCTTGGTCGGGGGACCCTTCGTTGCCCTCCTTGCTCTTTTCCTTTTCGTTGGAGCCTTTGGTTTTTTCCTGACTGGGGGAGTCACTATCGGTAGTCCCAGAGGAATATGGAGT
>OZSS01000769.1_pt1 | contig 15379 bp, 13 predicted proteins | sample 1779911 | NCBI WGS metagenome assembly OZSS01 (sample SAMEA2603589, study PRJEB24840) | metagenome | biome: Water; feature: Photic zone; material: Seawater sample | place: Mediterranean Sea | collected 2013-11-12 | depth 10 m | reverse complement strand
CCGTGAGGTCATCTTGCCGGGCAAGCGCGAGCCGATACTCACATCAGAGTCATCGGCAACTGAGGGTGCCGGCGCCCTATCGGCCCCCAAAGCCTTCGTGATGCCAAGGCAAAAAAACAATGCGGCTTGGCCGCAAAGCCATGCAAGCCCGTCTACACAAGTTGTTCATGCGGCTCTGTCCGCGGCGCCAAAGCCGCTTTGGACGCTTAGCGTTGGGACCGGCGATCGGGCTCGAAATCGGATTACCGCGGATCCGATTGTGGCCGAAGGCATCGTTTTCACCTTAGACAGCCTTTCTGTGTTGACGGCAACATCCACCGCTGGCAGCCGGCTTTGGTCGCGTGATTTGACGCCGAGCTTTGAGCGCGCGGGCGATGCGGATGGTGGCGGAATTGCTTATGGGGATGGTGTTGTTTTTGTATCCACCGGATATGGGGTGCTGCATGCGCTTGATCCCAAGAGCGGCAGTGCGCTTTGGAAACAAGAGCTCAAAGGTTCGGGCAATGGGCGGCCCAGCTATTTTGATGGCGTTGTTTATTTGGTCAGCCAAGATTCGGTGGCTTGGGCGATCGAAGCTGCAACAGGGCGAATTCGCTGGCAATTGGACCATCTGAGCGATGTCAATAATATGAGCGGGTCAACGGGGCCTGCCATATCGGAAAAATTGGTGGTATTTGGCTTTGGCGCGGGAGATTTACAAGCTGCCTTTCGGGGCGGAGGCCTGACTCTTTGGAACGCTACATTGGCCGGCGGGCGCAGCGGCCTTGCGGTGGCCACGATTGATGATATCGCGACAAGCCCGGTGATCAGTGGCTCGACAGTTTTTGCAGCGAACAGTTCGGGGCGGATTGCCGCGATGCACCTTGATAGCGGAGCGCGCCTATGGACAGCGCCTTATGGTGCAAGATCGCCACTTTGGCCGGCCGGCGGCTCGCTGTTTTTTGTGAATGACCTGGGTCAATTGATGCGGTTGGATGCAACCGATGGCTCAAAAGTTTGGTCGGTTGATTTGCCAGGCTTTGTGTCACTGAGGCAAAGAAAAAGTAAAGATGTGGTGCCGCATCACGGGCCGGTTTTAGCCGGTGGGCGGTTGCTGCTTGCCTCGGGCGATGGTTTGTTACGCCAATTTGATCCCGAAACCGGCGCAGAGCGCAGCGCCATACGCCTCGGATCAGGCGCGACGGCCAATCCGATTGTTGCTGATGGTATCCTATATGTCTTGTGTAGGGATGGTAAGTTAAGGGCCTATCGCTGAACCATAAGGTGGTGTAACAGCGTTCAGGCCGCTTTTTGGAGCAAAAAATGAGTTTTTCACTTGCCATTGTTGGCCGACCCAATGTAGGAAAATCAACGCTGTTCAATCGCCTTGTGGGCAAACGGTTGGCGTTGGTTGATGATCAACCCGGAGTCACGCGCGACTTGCGCGAAGGTCAAGCGCGTCTTGCCGATCTGCGCTTCAGGGTGATTGACACGGCGGGTCTGGAAGAAGTGACCGATGATAGTTTACAGGGCCGTATGCGGCGCTTGACTGAACGCGCTGTGGATATGGCGGATGTTTGTTTGTTTATGATTGATGCGCGCGTTGGCGTGACTCAAACCGATGAAATGTTTGCCGATATCCTACGGAAACGCGCAAAACACGTGATTTTGGGCGCCAATAAAGGTGAGGGTGCTGCCGCAGATGCCGGTGTTCTTGAGGCTTGGGCTTTGGGTCTTGGTGAGCCGTTGCGCTTATCGGCTGAACATGGCGAAGGGATGACCGATCTGCTCAGATGTTTGATGCCATTGGCCGATGACTTCAAAGAGCGTGCGCGGGATGAGGCGGCTGAAACGGATATTGATATCGAAGAGTCTGACGCTGAGGATGCTTATCGCGCGCCCACAGCGAGCAAACCGTTGCAAGTTGCGGTTGTCGGTCGTCCAAATGCTGGAAAATCCACCCTTATCAACCAGATCTTGGGAGAAGATCGTTTGTTGACCGGCCCAGAGGCCGGTATCACCCGCGACGCGATTTCGCTACAGATTACCTGGGGCGGCGTGCCGATGCGGGTCTTTGATACCGCTGGTATGCGCAAAAAGGCGAAGGTTCAGGATAAGGTCGAAAAACTCTCTGTGAGCGATGGATTACGCGCGGTGAAGTTTGCCGAGGTTGTGGTGGTGCTGTTAGATGCGGCGATTCCCTTTGAGCAGCAGGATCTGCGGATTGCTGATCTTGCAGAGCGCGAGGGCCGTGCGGTGATCGTGGCGATCAATAAATGGGATATCGAAGATCAAAAGCAGCAAAAATTGAAAGATTTAAAAGAATCCTTTGAGCGCCTTTTGCCTCAATTGCGCGGCGCCCCCTTGATCACAGTATCTGCCAAAACCGGCAAAGGCTTAGACCGTTTGCAAGCTGCGATCATGAGCGCGCATCGGGTTTGGAACCGCCGGGTCAGTACCGCGAACCTAAACCGTTGGTTAAGCGGCATGATAGAGGCGCATCCCCCCCCGGCACCTAATGGGCGCCGGATCAAATTGCGCTATATGACGCAGGCCAAAACGCGCCCCCCGGGGTTTATCGTGATGTGCTCGAATCCGGATAAAATGCCGGAAAGTTATTCGCGCTATTTGGTGAATGCGCTGCGCGTGGATTTTGACATGCCCGGAACGCCGATCCGACTCACTTTGCGCTCACAGGCGGATAAAAACCCCTATAAAGATCGCAAGAAATCGGCGCCCTCGCGGTTGAAGAAACATTTGTAGCAATTGGCTGAAGCGGCACTTATGCCAGCTGACCCTCAGTGTTTAGGCTTGTTTTCCCGCCCAGATAGGGATGCAGCACCGCCGGCAATGCCACCGATCCATCGCTTTGCTGGCCATTTTCAAGCACGGCAATCAAGCAGCGCCCTACCGCTAACCCAGAGCCATTTAAAGTATGCAAAAAGGCCAGTTTGCCGCCCCCGGAGGGTTTGAACCTTGCGTTCATACGTCGGGCTTGAAACGCGCCGGTCGTCGAAACCGAACTGATTTCGCGATAGGTGTTCTGCCCGGGCAACCACGCTTCGATATCATAGGTGCGCTTGGCGCCAAACCCCATATCTCCAGTGCATAGCAGCATGGTGCGATAGGGAATATTCAGCTGTTCCAAAAGATCTTCGGCGCAGCGCAGCATCCTTTTTTGCTCGTCATCAGACGTCTCTGGATGGGTGATTGACACCATTTCTACTTTTTCAAACTGGTGCTGGCGCAGCATGCCAGAGGTGTCTTTGCCCGCGCTGCCCGCTTCAGAACGGAAACAAGCCGTATGCGCTGTCATCCGGATCGGCAACGCGCTTTCGTCTAATACATCGCCTGCGACCGAATAGGTTAAGGTGACCTCCGAGGTGGGAATCAGCCACCAGCCATTGGTGGTTTGATAGCTGTCTTCCCCGAATTTGGGCAGTTTATCCGTGCCATACATGGCGTCATCGCGCACCAGAACCGGGGTTTGCATTTCGATTAAGCCATTTTGGTCAACATGAGTATCGAGCATGAATTGCGCCAAAGCACGATGAATTCGCGCCACGCCTTTTGACAGGTTCACAAACCGGCTACCGCTGGTTTTTGCCGCTGTTTCAAAATCCATAGCTGCGGCTACCGCGGTTATATCGAAATGCTCTTTTGGCGCAAAAGAAAACGCAGTTGGCGTGCCCCATCGGGCGATTTCAACATTCTCGTTTTCATCGCGGCCTTCGGGCACATCCTCGGCGGGCAGATTTGCAATCCGGGCCAGACGATCGGGCAATTGCGCATCTAGATCTTTGGCCGCGGTTTGCATCGTGGCAACCTCGGCCTTTTTGGCGGCAACCAAGGCCCGTAAACGCTCAAATTCGGCATCATCGCCGCGGCCCTTTGCAGCACCCACCTCTTTTGAGGCTTTGTTTTGCTCGGCCTGTGCACTCTCTGCTGCCTGAATTTTTGCGCGCCGCGCTTCGTCAAGCGCCAAAAGCTCTGAGGAAACCGGTGCATCGCCTCGGCGCGCAAGCGCGGCGTCAAACGCGCTGGGGTTTTCACGGATGATGCGAATATCGTGCATGTCAGGCTTCCTTTGGTTCGTGACTCGCGTGCTCGCTCTTATGCACCAGTTGCGCGGTCAAGTGTAGGGGGGGGGGGGGAGGATGTATTTGTTCAAGTTCTTGCGCTTATGCGGAGCCGATCCCTTGCAAAGCGTTGGACCAGCGCATAGGTTCCGCCAAACACGCAGCCAGACAGGAAATCATTATGGACGCCATTGCTCAATTTGTACCCTTAATTCTTATTTTTGCGATCATGTATTTTCTGCTAATCCGCCCGCAGCAAAAGAAGGTGAAAGAACATCAGGCTATGGTCGGTGCGGTGCGCCGCGGGGATCAAGTTGTGACGCAAGGCGGCTTGATTGGAAAAGTGACAAAAGTAAAAGAAGATAATGAGCTTGAAGTTGAAATTGCTGATGGAGTGAAGGTCAGAGTTGTGCAAAGCACACTTGCCGATGTGCGCAGCAAAACAGAGCCCGCGAATGACGCTTAAGCGCCGATAAAGCGTTTGACGATCGCAAAAGTTTAGAGGGAACCGACTATGTTACAAATTGATCTGTGGAAACGGATCGTTATTTGGGGGCTTTGCATTATCGGTTTGTTCCTTGCCCTTCCGAATGCGTTTTACACCCGTGTTGAGGGCTATAATGATACCAAGGCTGGGTTAATATCCGCCGATGCCGCGCAAGACGGCTTCTCCTGGCCAAGTTTTTTACCCGCGTCTTTGGTGAATTTGGGTCTTGATTTACGCGGCGGTGCGCATCTTTTGGCTGAAGTTCAGGTTGAGGATGTCTATGCGGCCCGCATGAAGGCGCTGTGGCCGGATCTGCGCGATGTGTTGCGCGCCGAAAGGGCAAAGATCGGTACGATCCGTCTGCAAAAAGGTCCCACCGATCAATTGCGGGTGAAAATCTCACAAGCGGAGCAGATTGCTCATGCGGTTTCTGCCGTAGAAACATTGAGCAAACCCGTTGTTTCTCTAAGCAATGCCGGCGCGCGCGACCTTGAGGTCACCAGCGATGGTGATACTGTGATTGTTACTTTGTCCGAGGCTGAGCGTGCGCTCACCGATCAGCGCACGTTGCAGCAAGCGTTGGAAATTATCCGGCGCCGCGTTGATGAAGTGGGCACGCGCGAACCAACTATCCAACGCCAAGGCGCGCGGCGGGTCTTAATTCAAGTGCCAGGCATCGGCTCGGCGTCAGAATTAAAAGAGTTGATTGGAACAACCGCTCAACTGACCTTCCAACCGGTTATTTCGCGCAGCGGCAATCCTGATGTTGATCCTGGATATGGCAATGAGGTGCTGCCCGATCTGACCGATGCCGATCAGTTTTATGTGCTTGAGGCGGCGCCGGTTGTGACAGGTGAAGATCTGGTTGATGCGCAGCCTAGCTTTGATCAAAATGGACGACCTGCGGTAAATTTTCGGTTCAATCCATCGGGCGGGCGCCGCTTTGGGGATTACACAGCGGATAATATTGGCAGCCCTTTTGCCATCGTTTTGGATGGCGAAGTGATCAGTGCGCCAACGATCCAAAGTCACATATCCGGCGGCTCTGGGATTATCACGGGTAATTTTTCGGTTGAAGAAAGCACCAATTTGGCGGTGCTGTTACGAGCAGGCGCGCTGCCCGCGGGACTGGAGTTTTTAGAAGAACGCACGATCGGACCCGAGCTTGGCGCGGATAGTATTCGCGCCGGAAAAATCGCCTGTATCGTCGCCTTTACGGCTGTGCTGTTCTTCAGGGTTATCAGCTATGGGCTGTTCGGCTTATTTGCCAATGTGGCTTTGATCGTGAATGTGGGGCTGATTTTCGGACTTCTTAGCTTGGTCGGCGCAACGCTGACCTTACCCGGAATTGCGGGAATTGTTCTGACCATCGGGATGGCGGTGGATGCGAATGTTTTGATCTTTGAGCGCATCCGCGAAGAACTTGTATCAGCCAAAGGCCCGGCGCGGGCGATTGAATTGGGCTATGAAAAAGCCCTGAGCGCCATCATCGATGCCAATTTTACGACCTTTATCACAGCGGTCATTTTGTTCGTGATGGGATCGGGTCCGGTACGTGGCTTTTCGATCACGCTTGGCTTGGGCATTTTGACCTCTGTCTTCACCGCGATCTTCGTAACCCGCCTGTTGGTGGTGATGTGGTTTGAGCGGCGTCGACCCAGAACATTGGAGGTGTAAAGATGCGCCTAAGACTCGTTGCTAAAAATACAAATTGGGATTTTTTTGGGAAAACCAAAATGTCGCTGGCAGTGTCCGCGATCTTACTTATCGTTTCTTTGACCTCTTTCTTGATGCAAGGATTGAATTTCGGGATCGATTTTCGTGGCGGCACAACGATTCGGACCCAAAGCGCGCAAATGGTGGATGTTGCGGCCTACCGATCTGCCCTGGGGCAATTGAACTTGGGCGATGTCACCATCTCTGAAGTATATGATCCCAGTTTCCAAGATGATCAAAATGTGGCGATGATCCGCATTCAAGCCCAAGACGGCGAAGAATCCGTATCCGCCGATATCATCCAAAATGCCTTGGCGGCATTGCAGAGCGAAGCGCCTGATATTGCGTTTGTTTCGGTTGAAAGCGTGGGGCCAAAAGTGTCGGGTGAGCTGGTTCAAACGGCAGTTTTGGCAGTGATTTTGGCGATTGTTGCTGTGTTGATTTATATTTGGTTGCGCTTTGAGTGGCAGTTTGCGCTGGGCGCCGTTGCGGCTTTGGTACATGATGTGTTGCTCACGATCGGTGTGTTTTCGGTGGTTCAAATCAAGTTTGATTTGGCGATTATTGCGGCGTTGCTCACCATTGTTGGCTATTCATTGAACGATACGGTGGTGGTGTTTGACCGCGTGCGAGAGAACTTGCGCAAATACAAGAAAAAAGCTCTGCAAGACGTTTTAAACCTGTCTATAAATGAAACCCTGAGCCGCACATTGATGACGTCTGTGACCACCTTGCTGGCGCTGATCGCGCTGTTTGTGTTGGGCGGGGATGTCATCCGCGGGTTTGTTTTTGCGATGATCTGGGGCGTTTTGGTTGGCACGTATAGCTCAGTATTCGTGGCTTCTGTGATGCTGTTGCGCCTTGGGGTAAAGCGCGATTGGTCTAAACCCAATGCCGAAGCAGGGACACAGGTGCCCCAATAATGCTATCCGCCGGGCTTGCTGAGGCGGTCGCGTTAGATGGCTTGGTATGGCTGGTCTTGGCGGCGTTTCTAGCAGGCTTGATCCGTGGCTTTTCAGGGTTTGGCTCTGCGATGGTTTTTCTTCCCGTTGCGGGGCAGTTTGTATCACCGATCTGGGCGCTTTCGATTTTGGCGGTGATGGATTTATTCGGGCCTTTGCCCTTATTGCGCGCCGCGAGCAAGAAAGTGGTGGCCCCCGATTTAATTCGCTTGATCACAGCCATGCTGCTTGTGCTGCCGTTGGCGCTTTGGGTGCTCAGCCGCAGTGAGCCAATTTTATTTCGTTATCTGGTCTCAGGTTTGACCCTTACCTTATTGGCGTTGCTTTTAAGTGGGCTGCGTTTGCCTAATAATCTGCCCAAGCCGCTATTATATATCGTGGGTGCTATTTCCGGCGCGACGGGGGGCTTGGCAGGGCTGCCTGGCCCGCCGGTTATTTTTTATTTTATGGCCAGCCCTTATGCGGCGGATCGCGTGCGGGCCAATACGTTGATTTATCTATTCTCGTTTGATGTTCTGATCTTGGTGGTCATGGTTTTGGGCGCATATTTGCAGTTTGTTCCAATTATAATCGGGCTTATCTTGGCGGCGCCCATCGCTCTGGGCAATTTGGCAGGGGCCAAGATTTTCAATCCTGAATACGAAAAGATCTATCGAATCATAGCCTTTTGTCTGATTGCATTTTCTGCCATACATAGTCTGCCAATTTGGGAATAGGGGCGCACCATGCGGTTAAATGAAATCAGCTATAATGATGCCAGCCCGATCGATGGCTATGGGCCGGGGTTTTTTCGCGTTGGTGGAAAGGTTTACCATGATGCGCTTTTGCTCAGTGGCGCGGGCACCCGCGCTTGGGCTGGTTTCGAAGATGCCGCGCAAATTCTATCACTGGCGGGCCAAATAGATGTGGTGCTTGTCGGGACGGGGGCGGAAATCTCTTATATTCCGGCCGAGTTTCGCAGGCCTTTGGAGGAGGCAGGCATTGGGATTGAAGTGATGAGCAGTCCGTCCGCCTGCCGGACATATAATATTTTATTGTCCGAGGGGCGCCGCATCGCGGCCGCGCTGCTGCCCGTGGGTAGCGCCGATCAAGCTGCCGATCAGAATTAAGTGCCATGGCGATGTCGGGTCATCCTATTTTGCAAGCCGAAGATGTCAGCGTGGCGCGCGGTGGTCAGGTCTTGTTGAAACACGTAACCTTTGCCCTAGACCCGGGCGCCGCCTTGATTTTAAAAGCGCCAAACGGCTTTGGAAAAACAACTTTGCTGCGCACCCTGGCTGGTTTGCAGCCGGTGCTGTCAGGGCGGGTGCATTTGGATCCCGACACGGCTGTTTATGCGGGCCATATGGATGGCTTGAAGCCCACATTATCAGTTGTAGAAAACCTGCGCTTTTGGGCGGATATTTTTGGAACAGAGACAATCACAGACAGTCTGAGGCTTTTCGAATTAGAGGCGCTGCAGACGCGCCTTGCAGGCAGTTTATCCGCGGGTCAGAAACGCCGCCTGGGGCTGTCACGCTTGTGGCTTGCGAAAAGGCGCGTGTGGTTATTGGACGAGCCCACGGTTTCGTTGGATCAGCAGGCGGTGAGGCAATTTGCAGCTATGGTTGGCGCGCATCTTCAGGCGGGGGGCGCGGCGGTTATTGCCACGCATATTGATCTAGGCTTGGATGCAAGGGCGCAAATCTTGGATTTGACACAGTTCAAGGCTAAGGGCGCAGCGCTGGAACGCGCAGATGAGGCTTTTTTATGAACGCGCTTTTGCTGCGGGATCTTCGGCTATCAATCCGAGCCGGGGGCGGTTTCGGGCTTGGTTTGGCGTTTTTCTTAATTTTGACTCTATTGGTTGCCTTTGGGCTTGGGCCCAATCCGGCCTTGCTGTCTCAAGCGGCGGCCGGGTTGCTGTGGATCGGGGCTTTATTGGCCTGTCTGCTGTCGCTCGATCGCATCTTTGCTTTGGATTTTGAAGATGGGTCTTTGGATTTACTGGCAACCGCACCCATTCCCTTAGAGACCGTTGCAGCTGTTAAAGCCCTGGCGCATTGGCTGACCACCGGCTTGCCATTGGCGTTTATTGCACCCCTGCTTGGTTTGATGTTGGATCTGCCGGTTGCAGGATTTCCCTGGCTGGTGGGCTCTTTGCTACTGGGCACGCCCGCGCTTAGTATGATTGGCACTTTTGGCGCAGCATTGACCGTGGGGTTGAAACGCGGCGGGCTGCTCTTGTCCCTTTTGGTTTTACCGCTTTACGTCCCGACGTTGATTTTTGGCGCAGAGGTGGCGCGGCGCGGGGTAGAGGGTCTTCCGCTTGCCACGCCCGCGCTGCTGCTCGCGGCAATATCTTTGGCCTCGGTGGCATTATTACCGATCGCGGCGGCAGCGTGTTTGCGTATCAATCTGCGCTAATGATCAGCTGTTTATTGGTTGGCGGCCACGTTTCCGTGGCCGCTGCGGGCAGGCTTAGAAGCACTGGCAGGCTTTGCAAGCGCGTTAGGCCTGTTTGGCTTAGCTATTCCATTTGCGCTGTTGGGGTAGAGCGGGAAATTGCTTCTTCTTCTGCGTTCATTTCTGCTTCAATCGATTCAAAAAGAGGCGTGCTCATATAGCGCTCGCCGGTATCTGGGAGCATACATAAAATCACCGATCCCGCTTTGGCACTTTGGGCAATCTGAATCGTGATGGCAAAGGTCGAGCCGCCAGAAATGCCGGTAAGGATACCTTCCTGTTTGGCAAGTTTTTGCGCCCAGGCAATCCCGTCAGCGCCATTCACCGGCAACAATTGATCATATGATTTTTTATCAATGGTTTCTTGCAGAACCAGTGGAATGAAATCGGGGGTCCAGCCTTGAATGGGATGGGGTTCCCAGGCGGGATGGCCGCTTTGTGGCGCGCCATTTGCCTGCCTCTCTTGCGCGATATCGCTGGCCAGCAAGGCGGCATTTGCCGGTTCGGTTAAAATGATTTTGGTTTCTGGGCGGGCGGCGCGCAAGCCACGCGCCACGCCCGAAACTGTGCCGCCCGTGCCATAGCCCGTTACGAAATAATCCAGCCGCTCATTTTCAAAATCAGCGATGATTTCGCGGGCTGTAGTGTGCTCGTGAATATCGGCGTTGGCCTTGGTCTCAAATTGCTGCGCTAAGAACCAGCCATTGGTTTCAGCGAGTTCTGCAGCTTTGTTATACATGCCCATGGCTTTTTGTGCCCGCGGGGTCAGCACCACTTTTGCACCCAGCATGCGCATCAGTTTGCGCCGCTCAATTGAAAAGCTATCGGCCATGATCACCACCAAAGGATATCCTTTTTGGGCGCAGGCCATCGCCAGGCCGATGCCCGTATTGCCGCTGCTGGCCTCTACCACTGTTTGCCCGGGTTGCAACCGGCCTTCGCGCTCTGCAGCTTCTAATATATTCACCGCCAAGCGGTCTTTTACCGATCCTGCTGGATTGAAAAATTCGGCTTTTACGTAAATTGTAACGCCCTCGGGCGCCAAATTATTGATGCGAATGCAAGGTGTGTTGCCGATCGTGTCCAGAACCGAACCATATAGTTGGCCGCGGCCATTTGTAATGCGGATTGTCATGTTATTTCCCCTTGTGCCCCACGCTATTCTGCGCCGCCGAGGTTGACAACATGAATAGTTTCGCGGACTTGCAAAAGAAACAGCGCTGCTGAAATAATCCGCTTTGATGCGCCATTAGATATTCATATTGGGGTCTGGCAGTGGGTTTGAAATTATCTTAAGGTTTCACAGGCGGCAAACGCCATGAAATAGAAACCGTCGGGTGATGCCGACGTCACAGGGATAAAGCCCGCCGTGATGGGATGGAAATAAAATGTCACTTTGGGAATATGCGAATCCCGTAAAATTTTTGGGTGTCTCAACGCGAATATTGCCATTTATTGCGATTGGGGCCGCGGCCTGTTTGGGCGTTGGGCTGGTATGGGGGTTTTTCTTCACGCCGGATGATTATCGCCAAGGCTCGACGGTTAAGATAATTTATTTGCACGTGCCCTCTGCATTGATGGCGATTAACGCGTGGTTCATGATGCTTGTCGCCTCGTTGATTTGGTTGATCCGGCGCCATCATGTCAGCGCTTTGGCCGCCAAAGCCGCAGCCCCGGTGGGCGTGGCGATGACGTTGATTGCCTTATTCACCGGGGCGATCTGGGGCCAGCCTATGTGGGGCACCTATTGGGCTTGGGATCCGCGGCTCACCTCGTTTTTAACCTTATTCCTGTTTTATCTTGGCTATATGGCGCTATGGCGGGCGATTGAGCGCCCGGATACCGCGGCTGATCTGACCTCTGTCTTATGTATTGTGGGATCCGTTTTTGCGGTTTTAAGCCGCTATGCGGTTAATTTTTGGAGCCAAGGATTGCACCAAGGGGCCTCTTTGTCATTGGATAAAGAAGAGCATGTCGCGGATGTATTTTACCAACCTTTGCTGTTTTCAATCGCCGGGTTTGTTCTGCTGTTTTTGGCATTGGTGTTGGTGGGCACGCGCACGGAAATTCGATTGCGTCGCGCGCAGGCCCTGCGCGCGCGACGGGAGGCAGCATGATGCCAGAGCTTGGAAAATATGCAGCGGCAGTGTTATCTGCCTATGGGGTGTCTTTGGGCATATTGGCGCTTTTGATCTTTGGAATATTGCGCAGAAATACGCGCGCTTTGGACGAGTTAGAGGCCGCTGAAAGTCAGCGCGATGGGTAAAATCCCTTGGTTGCTGTTTCTGCCGCCGCTGATTTTCTTAGGGTTGGCGCTACTGTTTTACAAGGGAATGCAGCGAGAAGACCCGAACCGTTTGCTTTCGACTTTGATTGGCCAAGCTGCGCCGCCAATCACGACCGCGCGCTTATCGAATTTTCCAGAATTTGAACAAAGCCAGCTGGTTTCAGGCGGCTTAACCTTGGTGAATTTTTGGGCCAGTTGGTGCCCGCCTTGCCGCGCTGAACACCCCAAACTGCTAGAAATGGCGGAAGCTGGTATGCCGATTATAGGAGTGAATTTCAAGGATGACGCCGAAAATGCAGCCGCGTATCTGGCCAAAGATGGCAATCCGTTCCGCGCGGTTGCCTATGATCCGGCGGGGCGCACTGCGATAGATTGGGGGGTCACCGCGCCCCCAGAAACCTTTATTTTGGATGCAAAAGGCACCGTGCTGTTCCGCTTTGCAGGGCCTTTGGTCGGTAGCGATTATGCGCAGCGGTTTGTGCCCGCCTTGCAGCAGGCGCAGGGCCAATAAGCCAGTTCGCGCCAAAGCGGCCGATCTTCATAGGCGGAATAAGAGAGGCTGGTTTTGCGCGCTCTCAACCGCGATTTTTTGCAGGGGAAGCTCGCGGCGGCGCCAAAGGCTCTGCCACGGACAAAATTCAAGCGGCTTTGGCCAAGTTTCTCAGAACGTAATGCAGCACGCCGCCATGCTCGATATATTCCACCTCAATCGCGGTATCTATCCGGCATTTCAGAGCAATTTCTTTCACGCTGCCATCCGGGAAAGTGATATGGCAGGGTAAAGCCTGCAAAGGTTCAACGCTGTCCAATCCTGTGATTGTAACGGTTTCTTCGCCGGTTAAGCCCAGCGATTTGCGGGTGTCTCCATTGGTGAATTCTAAGGGAATAACTCCCATACCAACCAAGTTTGAGCGGTGGATACGCTCAAAGCTTTCCGCAATCACGGCTTTAACGCCGAGCAGGGCGGTGCCTTTTGCCGCCCAGTCGCGGCTTGACCCTGCGCCATATTGCTCACCGCCAAACACCACCAGCGGGGTGCCGTTATTTTGGTATTCCATTGCAGCATCAAAAATAGCGCTTTGCTTACCATCGGGGCCTTTGGTATATCCGCCCTCAACCCCATCAAGCATTTCATTCTTGATCCGGATATTGGCAAATGTGCCGCGCATCATGATTTCATGATTGCCCCGGCGCGACCCATAGCTGTTGAATTCGCGCATGGGCACCTGTCGTTCGATCAGGTATTGACCGGCGGGGGTGGTGTCTTTGAACGAGCCTGCCGGACTGATGTGATCGGTGGTAATCATATCGCCCAAAATTGCAAGTACTTTGGCGTTTTCAATATTCGTAATCACGCCTGGTTCTGGGCTCATGCCATGAAAATAGGGCGGGTTCTGAACATAGGTTGAACTGGTGGGCCAATCATAGGTTTGGCTTTGCGTCGTCTCTACGCCCTGCCATTTTTCATCGCCCTTGAACACATTTGCATATTTGGATTGGAAGGCCTCGCGCGTGACCGTGCGCTCGACCAGCTCTGCAACCTCTTGCGAGCTTGGCCAGATATCTTTCAAAAAGACGTCTTGGCCATTTTTATCTTGCCCCAAAGGTTGGCTTGTTAGATCGATATCCATCGTGCCAGCCAGCGCATAGGCGACCACAAGCGGCGGTGAGGCCAAGTAATTGGCGCGCACATCTGGCGAAATACGCCCCTCAAAATTGCGGTTGCCTGAGAGAACTGCGGTTGCAACCAGATCCCCTTCGGATATGGCCCGGCTGATTTCAGGCTGCAAGGGGCCAGAATTGCCGATGCAGGTGGCGCAGCCATAGCCCACCAAGTTGAACCCAACAGCATCAAGATCTTTTTGCAGATCTGCCGCTTCCAGATAGGCGCTCACGACTTGCGAGCCAGGCGCGAGCGATGTTTTCACCCAGGGCTTGCGGTTCAGCCCCAAAGCTGCCGCTTTGCGGGCCACCAATCCGGCTCCGATCATCACATAGGGGTTGGAAGTGTTGGTGCAGGAGGTGATTGAAGCTATAACCACTTTGCCAGAGCGCATAGTATAATCTTCGCCCTCAACGGCAACCTCTTTATCCATCGGGCGCTGGAAAGTGTCTTTCATTTCAGAGCTAAAAGCGGCTTTTGCCGCGTTCAGCGCTACAAAATCTTGCGGGCGTTTGGGTCCTGAAATGGCGGGCACAATCGTGCCCATATCCAGATGCAACGTATCGGTATAAATCGGGGCATATTCCGCATCGCGCCAAAACCCGTTTTCCTTTGCATAGGCTTCAACCAAAGCAATGCGATCTTCATCGCGCCCGGTATTGCGTAGGTAACGCAAAGTTTCGTCATCGATGGGGAAGAATCCGCAGGTGGCGCCATATTCTGGCGCCATATTGGCGATCGTTGCACGATCGGCCAACGGCAGGTGATCTAAGCCCTCGCCATAAAACTCAACAAATTTGCCAACCACGCCTTTCGCACGCAGTAATTCCACCACTTTCAGAACCAAATCAGTGCCTGTTGTGCCTTCTATCATGGCCCCGGTTAATTCAAACCCAACCACTTCGGGGATCAGCATCGAGACAGGCTGTCCCAGCATCGCCGCTTCGGCTTCGATACCACCAACACCCCAGCCCAACACGGCCATGCCATTGACCATCGTGGTATGGCTATCCGTGCCCACCAATGTATCAGGATAGGCGACTTCATCGCCGTTTTGATCAGTATCACTCCAAACGGTTTGGGCCAGATATTCAAGGTTTACCTGATGACAAATCCCCGTTCCGGGGGGAACGACGCGGAAATTGTTAAACGCATTTTGACCCCATTTCAAAAAGGTATAACGTTCCATATTGCGTTCATATTCGCGATCTACGTTCATTTGGAAGGCGCGGGGATTGCCAAATTCGTCAATCATCACCGAATGGTCGATGACCAGATCAACTGGGTTCAGCGGGTTAATTTTTTCTGCATCGCCGCCCAAAGCCACCAATCCATCGCGCATCGCAGCCAAATCTACAACGGCCGGAACGCCTGTGAAATCCTGCATCAGAACGCGGGCCGGGCGATAGGCGATTTCGCGCGGGTTCTTGCCACCATTCGCGCCCCATATCGAAAACGCTTTGATATCCTCGAGCGATACGGTTCTGCCATCCTCGAAGCGCAGCATGTTTTCCAACACAACTTTTAAAGCTGCGGGCAGTTTGGAAAATTCACCCAAGCCGGCATTTTCGGCTGCCGGGATTGAATAAAAGGAGATTGATTTCCCATTGATACTGAGCGTTTTGCGCGTTTTGGCGGTGTCATGTCCTACGATGATGGTCATTTTTTTACCCTTCTGCGACGGTATGGTCACTTTGCTGCCGTGCTTTTGACCCAAGTTTTACTTCTGTTCAAGGGGGTAAAAGATGCTTTGTATGCTAT
>OZSS01000768.1_pt1 | contig 15386 bp, 13 predicted proteins | sample 1779911 | NCBI WGS metagenome assembly OZSS01 (sample SAMEA2603589, study PRJEB24840) | metagenome | biome: Water; feature: Photic zone; material: Seawater sample | place: Mediterranean Sea | collected 2013-11-12 | depth 10 m | reverse complement strand
CTCTTCGGGGACCTTGGTGGTGGTACCACCGGACGCGGCGATGAAGATGGCGTCCACGTTGCGCAGAAGGTTGGAGCGGCCCGCCGACAGGAATGCCGCGACGGCACGGACGCGAACAATCGCACGCCTCCACCGCGCCCGAGCTACAGGCGAGCCAAGCACCCGCAAGAGCGATTGATGGCCGTTCATACGAGCCACCTGACGTGCAGTGCTTCCATTGTTCGCGATGTGGTACACATGCGCACCCGCTGCGAGCAGCCAACGACCTGTCGAATCTAAATTAATATTACGCGGCCACGCCCCGCGGATTGGCTCAATGTCAGTAACATAGAGTCGGCCTGTCTTGGCGTCGGCGACGAAAGCAGTTATACTGTCGTGTCCCCGATTGGCGGCATAAACAAACTCGCCGTTGGGGTGCACTACAATTTCGGATGAGGAGTTGAAGCTCTCCTTTGCTTTTGCAGAATCACTCAGCGTCGGCGTGGTCGAAAGTAGTGTGGCATTGCCTGTTTCTGTATCGAAGGCGAAAGTCGAGACCGAGAGGCTCAATTCGTTGAGTAAGAAAATGCATTGCCCATCGACTGAGAACTTCATGTGCCGCGGACCGCCTCCAGGGACCGAGTCAACTGCACCAACTCGCTTAATCAAAAATTGGTCGAGCTGGATCTGGTAAATTACAATCTGGTCGAGTCCGAGATCAGGCACGAATGCGAACCGCCCGTCAGGCGAGAAACCGACCCAGTGAGGATGTGGTGCACTTTGTCGCCTTGCTACGACACCTGAAGCTCCCTCGTGTTCGACTGTCTGGCTACATGCTTCAACTTGCCCTTCCTTGCCTAGTGGGAAGACCGCAACTGAGCCCCCCCTATATTGAGCAGTTAACAAAAATTTACCAGATGGATGCACACTGATATGCGCCGCACGACCATCAGGGATGAGTTGAAAATTCAACAATTCAAGTTCGCCATTGTCTAAAATATTATAAGCTAAAACGGCAGGACCTTCGACTGGATTGGCGATGGCATAGAGCCTAGTCCGGTCAGGGTGGAGAGTGAGAAAGCCAGGCGCTTTGACCTCTGCGGCCAGCGTCGCGGAAGAGAGCTTGCCTTTTTTTGTGTCGAGGCTGGCGCGATAAATTCCTTTGGCTTCACCCCCGCCAGTTCCAAAATAAACATCGACCACATCGGCGTGGAGAATATGCAAGAATAGAAGAATTAAGGGCAGTATGGATTTCATTCTGATAATGATGTGTAGTCGATGCTATAAATTTCAGAAAATTGAAGCTGCATGCCGATTCGTCTAAAATCTACGCTTTTAGTCTCAGGCAATGGTATTAGTCAGGGAATTAAAAAGTGCTAATGCGTCCACTCTCAAATTGAACGGCGGCATCTTTGGGGAGTGTCAGATCAATGCGTTTGATCGCAGGATTTCCCCGTGATTGAACATAGTTGAGAATAACTGCCAAGCGATCAAGTTGCTGCGCAAAACTGGTATTAAATCCGAATATGATACGTGGCACCATCGACGAGCGTATTTCAATCACTTGGCCGGGGAGCTCAGGATTACCGGAATAGTGCTTCAGAGAAACCAATTTCCATGTCTTATAAAAATTAGACTGTGTATGACGTGTCTCTTCGAGGAGTTCGGCGACTTGGCCAATACCTCGCATCGGCGAGATCCCACCTTCTGGGTGTTGGTAAGGAAGGACGAAAGGTAGCTTATTTAAAGTCGCTCTGGGGTAGCCAATGCCTTTGTAAATAGTGCCCTCACGAGAGATGATACGGACTTCAGCTCGATCGTTCACACCCATCACACGCATGCGAAGGATGGGTTCGTGCTCCTTTAAATCGATCTTTAATGCGTTGGGAAACTGGCGCTCAATAGAGGCCGACTTGACCTGACCATGCGCTTCGAGTTGCTGCTTCATGGTGTGGATATCGATCTCCATCATGGCGGTGTCACGACGTAACTCGACCACCGTGCCAAGCCACGATGTGGGCAATACTCCGTTCGTATCGAAAAGAATTTTCTCCACCGGCTTTGAGGGAGTCGTGATTTGAATAGGTTCTTCTCGCTCGTTAAGCGCGACAATCGCCCAAACGACAGCGCTGATAAAGAGAACAGCAACGAGAAAGACGCCCAATAACTTAAAGGCTTGAACTTGACGACGCTTGCGCGATTGCGACGAGTTGATGCGCGTGCGTTTACTCCCTCCGTCTAATCCACGCCAAGTTTGGTTTTCACCTGCTGAAGTACTACCTTTATTTTTACTGCCTCCGATCATTCGGTTCCCCCCTTTTGGAAACGAGCGATTGCCGGTGCCACCAGCTCGGTGGCGAGTTGCTCAAAGTTGTAGCCGATGCAGGATGCGCTCTTCGGAAGAAGGCTGGTCGCGGTCAGACCAGGTAGAGTGTTGATCTCTAGGAAATTTGGGCATGCCCCGTCGAGTAAGAAGTCAATTCGGGCAAAGTCGCGGCAACCGCAGGCGCGAAATAGTTGCTCGGCATGGTCTTTGACCTTGGCTTCAACTGCAGGTTCTAGGTCGGCAGGGAAATGATACTCCGTCGAGGCAGTTGTGTATTTGGCTTTATAATCGTAAACACCACTCTGGCTGACGATCTCGACTACGCCCATAGCGACTCCTTTGAGTACGCCGACGGTGAGTTCGCGACCACGAATACGCTGTTCGATTAGCCAATTACCAGAACGTATGCCTGAGAGCGTGACGCCAAGTGCGGACCGGTGCTCGGTGAAATGGAGCCCGACACTGCTACCTTGATCGGTAGGCTTGATCACTAGCGAGGTACCGAGCTGATTAATCACGGCATCAGCTAAAGGTGCGGAAGCGCCTTCGAAGGTCATCGCTTCTGGCACAGCGATGCTGAGTTTGCGAGCGATCGTCTTTGTCGCGGCCTTATCCATGCAGAGGCGACTGGCAGCGGCATCACTGCCGCAATAGTGGATCTTGGCTCCTTCCAAAAGAGCTTGCAGTCGACCATCTTCACCAAAGCTACCGTGCAGGGCTGGAAAGACGACATCCGTATTTGATTTCAAAGAATTGGGCAAAGCCTCTGAAGCTAGAATAAGCGACTCCACTTCGAAATTTGTTCCTAATGCCTGCGCGATGGCTTCGCCGCTTTGCAGGGATACTTCGCGTTCGGAACCGACGCCGCCATAGAGAACGACTACTTTGGGAGCTTTAAACATAGGGAATTTCTTTGATACAGGAGAATAGAAATGGCTTCTCTGCTCCGCTTCCAAATAAGAATTGTCCAAGAAGTGCCATCATTCGCTCAAAACTTCATCCCAAGACTGACCGACAAGCAAGACTTCGGGTTCTAAAATATAACCAGACTCAGCTTTCACTTTAGCACGCACTTTTTGCACGAGTTCGATCACATCGGCAGCCGATGCACCACCATGGTTAACGATAAAGTTACCATGCACCTCGGAGACCTCCGCCGCGCCGACCGACATACCTTTAATTCCATATTCGTCGATTAGTTTACCGGCATAATTACCCTCCGGATTTTTGAAAATGCAGCCCGCGCTCGCGCCGCGTGGCTGGCTCTCTTTCCGCGAGCTCGAGTAGCTATCGATCCGGCCACGGATAGATGCCTCGGAATCACCAACAGCACTACAGAGCACGGCACCGAGGGCGATGCCTCGACTGATTTCTTCAACTTTGCGATAACCGAAGTGGAAGGCCTCTTTGGGCAAATCCTGATAGCAGCCGTGCTCATCAATAAACTGAACGCGCTCAACCACGTCGAACATCCAACTGCCCATGGCACCTGCATTCATGCGGAGCGCCCCACCAACTGCGCCAGGAATGCCTTCCAAAAATTCAAACCCAGCTAAGCCGTTCTTCGCAGCAAAGCCGCAGATTTCTTTGAGGCGGCCTCCTGCAGAAGCCCAAATGCGACCTTCACCGAGTGAAACTACCCTGCGCCATGCGGGCGCAGAAAATCGGATAACTAAGCCATCAAACCCATGGTCAGAGACGAGAAGATTCGAGCCGCGGCCAAGACAAAAGGTCTTTAAATCGTAGAGCTCTGCTGCGCGCAGGAGAACAAGTAAATCGCTGAAGTTGGCTGGTTCGGCATAGAAGCGAGCAGAGCCGCCGATACGAATAGTAGTTTTGTTGGCGAGTGGCTCGTGAGACTTGAGTTTGCAATCGGGAGAGACGCGGGGCGCGAGGTAGTCTACCCATGCAGCGTCTAGGCTAGCAGCCTCCCCTGCAGGCCCGGGCGATGCGGCTTGGCCGACCGAAGCCAAAGCTCTGAGCCAAGAAGTGAAGGCAGCTGCAAATTCTTCGATGTCACCTGCACCGACGAAGGCTAATTGTGATGGCGATTCTTGGATTGCATCCTGGAGCTGGCGCATACCTCCCAAGGACATTTCAATTTCAACGGGTGCTCGATCCGTAAATGCATTTGCTAGATCTGAAGTTTTGCCGCCTGATAATTCGGACTCGTGCGCCGCATAAACAGGTAAGAGGTAAACGGCATCGGCAGCTTGTAAAGAGTGGGCAAAATCAGATTTAAATTGTAGCGTCCTAGAATAACGATGCGGCTGGAAGACGATAAGGAGTTGTTTATCTGGCTCCTTAGTTCGAAGGCATCCGATCAAGGCATTGATCTCGGTGGGATGGTGCGCGTAGTCTTCGACCACCGTAAGCTGCTCATCCTCATAGAGAATGGCTTGGCGACGCGCCATCCCAGGGAAAGTTGACAGCGTATCGCTTTTTAATGGCTGATCGAAGAAGGAAAGTACGGCGGCGGCGGCATCGCCGTTGACCTTGTTAAAAATCCCACCCGGGGAGGGATCTAGACCCAGGCGCTTGGCGGCACCATCAAAGGTTTGTATTGTAGCTCCGCCTGTCGGCTTTAGATGGAATGAATCAGGCAGCAACAATTTTTGTTTTGTGTGCTTGATTAAACGAAGAAACGCAGCGTCAAGTTTCGCAGCATCGCCATATTGGTCGGCATGGTCCCAATCCAAATTAAGCACAAGTGTCACTTCGGGCGCAAACTGATCAATTGTGCCATCACTTTCGTCCACTTCTGCAACAAGCCAATCGCTTTTGCAAAAATGAACGGGCGACGTCGAGTTATCCGAAAAGAGGCCACCTAATATATAATTCGCCTCAAGCTGACAATGCTGCAGGCCGTGAGCAATCATGCCAGAGGTGGTGGTCTTACCGTGGCTACCGACCACAGCGATCAGCCGTTTGCTTTGCGCGATCTCGGCGAGCATTTCGCCACGCCTAAGCAAACGAAGCCCCGCCTTACGAGCGGCGACTAAGATCGGGTGGGATTGCGGGACAGCGCTTGAATAAACGACCGTAGTGAAGGCGCTGACTTGTTCGGGGAAAATAAAGTCTTCAAGCGCGACGCCTGCTTCGTCTAGCCAGCGGCGAACGCACTCTTGAAGGTGCGCATCGTATCCAGAAACTGAGTAACCTGCTCGCGACATCCAACAGGCGAGCGGCGCCATTCCCATACCACCAGCTCCAACGAACAAATATCTCTGTTTCTCACCCATTATGTGGCAGGCTCCTGATTTTCGGTTTTCGCTATGGCTTGTGAGTTGCAGAGCGCGAGTAAATCGTCGGCGATTCGTTCGCTTGAATCGAAACGGTCCAAACGCTCTAGCTTAGACTTAAACTTGGCCAGCGCTTCGTCGTTAAAGATCAAGTCAAGCACTAACGAGCTAAGCTCGTTAAGCTTATCTTGAGAAAGTGAAATACCCGCACCATGTTGCTCGTGGCTAAGTGCATTGGCCTTCTGATGGTCGTCGGCGGCATAGGGATAAGGCACCAAAATGGAAGGTACGCGGCAACGAATGATCTCCGCGATAGATCCTGCGCCTGCTCGAGAAACAATTAGATCAGCCGCGGAAATCACGTCGCCCATGCTGCTAGAAAAAGGCACAAATGTTGCCGTGGTATCAGCACCACCCTTCCCTCTTTCATGAATCGCGCGGGCGGTGCTATTACCCAGACCAGTCACGCAATAAACGGAAATTCCGGCTTTGGCCAAAAGTCTGAAATTTTGCTTAACCCATTCATTCAGCGCACTGGCGCCTTGGCTACCGCCAATGACGACGAGTAATTTATTGGGCACGCTAAGGCCGAGGCGTTTCCGGGCATCGGCTTTAGGTGAATGTTGGATATCCTTGCGCACTGGGTAGTCAAAATGGCGAATACTCTCTGACGGCACACCCCGTAGACGAACGCCATCCGGCAAGTAAATGCGTGTGGATAAATGTTTGATCATACGGACGGCTTTGCCTGGATGACAATTGGCCTCATGGAGTGCAACAGGGATACTCTTACTCCGAGCGGCTAGGCCAAGTCCGAGCGAGAGAAAGCCGCCAAAGAGCAGTACTAAGTCTGGCGCTTGTTCGCGAAGCATGCGACGTGATGTAAAGAAGCCAGAAACCAATGAGCCGAGAAATGCGAGGCGCTGAAAGATACCACCCGTGAAGGCGCGACCAGGCATTTTGACGAAATCGAGATGGCTATACTTTTCAACGAGGGCAGAATCGACCTGCTTATGGCTGATCAGCAATAGGCAAGCATGGCCTCGTTCTCGTAGGACTTCTGCCACCGCAATTCCAGGGGCGAGATGGCCACCGGTGCCACCACATGCTATAATTATCTTACTCATAGTTCACGCTGCCCCCGCAGCGCCGGTAACTCCCAAGAACGAAAACCGTTTAGGATAATACCAGTGAGCACAAACATGAAGACGAGATTAGAGCCTCCGTAGGAAATGAACGGCAGCGACATGCCCTTGGTCGGCAAGCAACCAGTGACCACTCCTATATTAATGAGCGCCTGAAAAGTGATGAAAAGGAGCGCACCCATAACGAGTAAATACTGATACAAGTTCGGTGCGCGCTTGAGTTGGAGGACACCGACGAAAAAGAGCGTCATAAAAAGCAAGACGACTCCAGAGGTAAAAAGAAAACCGAGTTCTTCGCCGACGATAGCAAAAATGAAATCGGTATGCGCCTCGGGGAGGAAAGACATTTGTTGGCGTCCCGAACCGAGGCCGACTCCATGGATGCCACCTGCCCCAAAGGCTAAAATGCCCTGCCAAAGCTGGTAGGCGCTATCGCTCCGATTTCCTTCAACATCTAAGAATGAAGTGATGCGGCTGAGGCGGATCGGATCGTGATAAACTGCCACCGAAAAGAGCGAAAGCGCGGCGAAGGCAGTGGGGATGAGGAACTTGAGTCTGACCCCTGCTAGAAACATTAAGCAACCGCCTACAGCGCCACAGAGAAAAGCAGTACCATAGTCTGGTTCTAATATAATTAGACTGCAGAAGATGGCGAGTAACACGCAGGGATAAAAATAGCCTTTGAGAACACGGTTGAAATCGCGACGGTAGGTGGCGAGATAGTGTGCCATAGAAAATATAAGACCGAGCTTACCTATCTCAGAAACTTGTAGGCGCATAAAGCCAAAGTCCATCCAGCGACGCGCCCCATTGACCTCGACTCCGATTCCGGGAATAAGCACGAGTGCAAGTAAGAGGACAGAACCCGCAGCGAGCCAGTAAGCGTATTCACGAAGTGCCTCTAGGTTCACCATCATAGCAATGCCACCAGCAATCGTAGCCAAAACTAGCCAAATTAGCTGCTTCTTAAGTAAGACCGTCGGGTCGGCGTGCATCGATTGCGAAGCACTGAAAAGAATAACTAGCCCGAGGAAGGTGAGCCCTATAACTATTAGGATAATGAAAAGCCCGATCGGCGGGATACGCCAAGATGAATTAGGCGTAGCCGTGCGGGCGCTCATTATGGATTCTAGTGTCTATCTGTTATTTTTTCAAGTAAGACGCAATAGATTACTCTGCGTCTAGGCGAATGACTGGAATCTCAACAGCACCTTCAAACATATCGTCGGGTTCGATTTCGGTGGCTTCACCTTCCACTATAGGATCCGATTCGATGACCTTGATCTCGATGGGGGCCGTGCTTGTGGTTGGGGATGGACTCGCTTCTGGAGCTGGCTCAGTCATAAGAGTCGAGGAGGCCTCTGTCGTGGTGGTCACAACCTGCGCAGGCGGATCAACATTGGCAGTGGAACTAGAACCGCTAACCTGGAGGACTTTCCCGACTTGAAGCTTACGAGGATCAGTAATGCCATTGAGAGCAAGTAGTTCATCGGTGGTCATGTCGTATTGACTAGCGATTTTGCCGGGATATTCGCCAGATTTGACGGTGTGTGTGCGCGCACCAGAAGCGCTGAAGCTCGGTGCAGTGGAACTACTTGAAATACTGTCAGATGGCGCGGCTGTCATGGCGGACGATGTGCCGGTGCTACTACTAGAAACGGGAACAACGAGTTTATCACCTACGCGTATAAGATCAGAGGAAAGCCCGTTGGCCGCTTTAATCGCGCGGACGGATGTGTCGAACTGATTCGCGATCTTAGAAAGACTGTCGCCGCGCTTGACCATGTATTCAGTGCTGCCTTGGTTGAAGGAAGTGGGCTGATACGTGTCGGGGCTCGGCGCGGTGACCGTGGCGGTGCTACCCTCGACAGGGATCTGAAGCTCTTGGCCGATGCTAAGAATGGAAGTCGTATCCAAGCCGTTGGCGGCGTAGAGTTCGTTGAGCGAGACATTGGAGCGTCTGGCTATCGTCCAGAGGTTATCGCCTTTTTTAACCGTGTAAGTCTCAAAAGAGGGGCCCGCGACTGGGACGGTTTGACCTCCATCGGAGAGGGGTGCGACAGGAGTAATCGCGTCAAACTCGCTGAAGTCATTGTCATCTGGTGCTGCGCTACCATCGTCAAACCCAGCATTGAAGGCAGAATCCAAACCTGAACCAGAGCCTTGGCCTATTGCCTCGATCAAACCGCCCGAAGTGCGCTCCTGCGAATATGTTCGCGTTGGCGGTTGCTTCGTACGGCAACCGGGTTGAACCAATAACATTGCGATCACACCTAGGTGGAGACCGATGACACATCCGAATATTTTAGATACTTTCATAATAAAATGGGTTAAATAACTTTAGTTGGCGACACTAATTGGGCTTGTGGGCGTTCTTCAAACTTAAAACCGTATCATTGAAGCTTTTTCCGCGTGCAGCGAACGAATCAAATTGATCGTAGCTGGCAAAGCCGGGGCTAAACAAAACATTCGCCTGTGGGATCTTCGCCGCGAGTTCGGCAGCGGCGGTAATCGCATGGTCCAAGCGCTTGTGAATATGCACCGGTTCTAGGGAACTCTTCAAGGCCTTGGCCAAGCGCTCAGCCACCTCCCCGTAAAGTATCGCGATATCGATTCGAGTGCCCACCTGCAGAGCGAAGGCTTCAATATCACCGCCCTTAGCGCGCCCACCACCAATCCAGACGATGGGACGATCGATCGACCTTAGTGCGCCAAGAGTCGCATGAAAGTTGGTCGCTTTCGAGTCGTTCCAGAAGCGGGCACCCTCACACTCAGCCACCACCTTGAGACGATACGGCGGAAGCACAAACGCGTTGGCCGCTTCAATCAGCACGGCGGGCGGCATATTCATCAAGCGCCAGAGCTCAACCGCTAGTGAGAAATTTTTCGAATAAGGGAATCGCTGAAAGACTGAGTCCGCATCGAGCTGAAGGGCCAGCTCTGTGGCCTCATGAGCGATGCTATAGCCTTCGAATGCTTTGCGCTGGTTCGCTATCCAGTCTGCAACCTGGGAGCCTAGAACACAGATACCATCGCACTTCAGGCAATTAAAGAGTCTCGCCTTCGCTTGAAAATAACAAGGCATTGAACCATAGCGATCCAGATGATCTTCGGCGAAATTTGTCCAGAGGAGACCGTCCAGTTGCAAGTCATCCGCTAGTTCCGCTTGAAAAGAGCTAATCTCTAGAACGACGTAAGCCTCCGATTGATTCGCCTCTGAGAGTACGGCATCCGAGAAGGGGTAGCCTATGTTTCCCGCCGCCAAACTGACCTGTCCTGAGAGGCTGAGGGCATTATCGAGCAAAGCAGTTAAAGTACTTTTACCATTCGTACCTGTAACCCCAATTATCTTACCCTCCCAATAACGGGCGGCAAAGGCAATTTCGCTCAAGCAGGGATTAGTCGAACCTTCAGCTAAGATCCGCCAAGGGTGCTCTGCCGCGAATCCTGGGCTAAACACAAAGCATTGGAAGCGCTCCAAATCAGAGGCTTCAAAAGTTGCTTGATCGCCTTCCCCCGCTTCGTCGATTAGAACGACGCTCAAGCCTTTGGCTTCTGCGAGGCGACGTGCAGCCTGAGCGCTCAGACCCGCGCCGAAAATGGCATATTGTTTCGACATTGGGAAAATTTAATCGATTTTTTTGATTCTATGCGAGCCGCAGGGCGGGCTCGATACTAAAATCGTCATAAGCGATCCCTTCCGTATCGGCGTAGGCTGCAAAGGCGATCATAGCAGCGTTGTCGCCCGTATGCCGGGGCTGGGCGATTAGGCACTCCATGCGATGGCGCTGGGCGAGACGCTCCATCGCCGCGCGGAGAGCTCTGTTATTCGAGACGCCGCCAGAGAGTCCAAGGCTACAGTAGCTTCCAGCTTGGATCAGATGTTTGGTCTTGCCTAGGAGTTGATCGATCACCGCGCCTTGGTAGCCTGCACAGATGTCGGGCATGGCGGCGGCTAGCTCGGCATCGCCCATCTTTTCGAGGCGATAGCGCAAGCTAGTCTTGAGCCCAGAAAAGCTGAAACGCCGCTCGTTGCGTGGGGCGATGGCCTTGGGAAAGTCGTAAGTCTTTGGGTCGCCATCTGCGGCTAAGCGCTCGACTTGCGGGCCACCTGGATAGGGCAAGCCAAGGAGTTTAGCACCTTTGTCCAAGGCTTCGCCCGCCGCATCGTCGACCGTCTCAGCTAAGACAATGAGACGTTTATCTACATTGATTTCAAAAAGTATAGTGTTACCGCCGGACACGATAAGGCCAAGGTGTGGTAAGAGTCTGGAGAAGGCTTCGGTAAATTCCTCTGGCGATTCTTGATGTAGCCCGATAAAGGGTGAGTAAGCGTGACCACGTAGGTGGTTGACCCCAACAACAGGCAGGTTCCAAGCTAGCCCAAGGCTCCGCGCAAAAGCGATCCCCAGCGCGAGGCAACCGGCAAGGCCGGGGCCATTGGTCACGGCTATTTGCGAGATCTCGCCACGATCCGCACCGATACCAGCCGCTTCAAGCAGCGGAAAAAAATTCTTCAAATGCTCTCGACTGGCCAGATCGGGCACGACGCCACCATACTCTTTATGCAGATCAATCTGACTATGCACCCACTCGCCCGCCATCCCACTGGCGGGGTCAAACCGAGCCAGCGCGGACTCGTCGCAAGAACTTTCAATCGCCAATATCATCTTTTGTATTAGTCAGAGTCAGAAGGTAGGAGTCAGAAGTGGAAAGACTTTTCTTGTTTCCCGAAGATTGAGCGGCAAGGTTTCAACAGTGCAAAAAACGATTACAGATATCATACGCGATCGCTGCGAGGCCGCGCCGATCAGTTATCGCGACTATATAGAAGCGACACTTTACACGGAAAACTTCGGCTACTACACCCAAACGGCCAAGCGCGTTGGGCGTAGCGGACAACACGATTTCTACACGGCTGAAAGCCTTGGGCGAGTCTTTGCAGAACTCGTCACGACGGCAGCAGTCGACCTACTCGGTGAGGAGAAATCGACGTCCATTACCTTCGTCGAGATCGCGGCAGAACCGGGCACGTCTTTGTTGAGCCATTTGGAGAGCCACCCCTTTGGCGGCGAGCAAGTCATTCGCCAAGGAGAGCCCATTCAGCTAGACGGCAGCGTAATTATCTTCGCCAACGAGTGGCTAGATGCCCTGCCTTTTCACAGGCTAATATTTCGTGGCAGTGCGTGGCGCGAACGCGGAGTTAGTCTTAATGCCGATGGTCAACTCGTCGAGGTATTGCTCGATCAATTAACGCCCGAAGTAGCCGCCATAGCCAAGCGCCTACCCGCACAAATAGAAGACGGCTACGAACTTGACCTGCCACTACAGGCTGAAGCCGCACTTGCCGATCTTCTCGCACAAGACTGGTCGGGGCTGATCCTGCTTTTCGACTATGGGCGTACTTGGACATCACTGCTGCAGGACCATCCCTCGGGCACAGCTCGCACCTACAAAAAGCACATCCAAGCCAACGACTTACTAGAAGCACCTGGTGCCTGCGACATCACTTGCGATATAAACTGGACACCGCTTCAGGCACAAATGGAAGCCGCGGGGCTTCAATCCGTGAACCTAGAAAGCCAAGAGTCCTTCATCGTGAAACGGGCGCAACGAGCCGCCGAGGCCATCGTTTCTGGCAGTGCAGGTGACTTTAGCCCTGATCGGCAGACACTCATGCAATTGATTCACCCAGCCAATATGGGGCAGCGATTTCAGGTTTTATGGGGGCTACGGGAGAATTGATTCTCAAATTTCACCTCTGAAGATTTCTCGAAAAAACGCTTGCTAGGTGCACTTTCACCCCTACTTTCCAGCCTTTCAATTTTTCAACGAAGGAACTCTCATGTCACGTATTTGCGCAATCACAGGAAAACGACCCTCCAAGGGTGGTCGTATCATCCGTAAAGGTCTCACCAAGAAAAGCGGTGGTATCGGTACCTCTCTAGTTAAGAACACACGGCGGAAATTCCGTCCGAATGTTCAGCGCATCCGAGTTAAGCTGCCAAGCGGTGAGGTCAAGCGCATGTGGGTTTCCGTTAAGGCGATCAAGGCTGGTAAAGTTACCAAGGCTTAATCCCAAAAAAATTTAACAAAAGCCCCGAAAGTCCTGAGACATCGGGGCTTTTTTATGGCCTGATCCCAATAAAGCCAGATCAGTCGCTGCTATAGCCTAAGTCAACTCGCACGCTAATTCTTCACTCTCGGATGGTAGAGCGCATGTTCATCCGCCAGGCGCTGCGAATTCACTGAAGTATAAATCTGTGTGGTCGAAATATCCGCATGACCTAGCATTTCCTGAATCGCTCGCAGATCGGCACCACCTTCGAGTAGATGGGTGGCAAACGAATGCCGCAACAAGTGCGGCTTAACCGTTTTCTTAATTCCCGCCCTTCGGGCATGTTCTTTGATTAAAACCCAGATCATCTTACGGGAGATCACCCTGCCCTGCTGACTGAGGAAAAGCTCACTCCCCGTTCGAGGTTTGATGAAATGAGGGCGTCCACCTGTGATATAGTTCTGCACCGCTTTCACCGCCGCATTACCGATCGGCGCGACCCGCTCCTTCGAACCCTTGCCGAAGACACGTACATAACCCTCTTCGAGGTTTATACTTTGCAGAAGTATGCCGCAAAGTTCGGAAACTCGTAGACCACTGCTGTAGAAAAGCTCTAAGATCGCACGGTCTCGCAAGCCATAGGGGGTCACCGCCGAGGGTGCATTGAGGAGTTGCCCCACCTCTTCCCGCGTCAGCGCATCAGGCAAATTCCGCGATAGTTTGGGCGCACCTAGCAGCTCAGTCAGATCATCCCTACGGATGTTCTCATGGACGAGGTGTTTGGCAAACATCCGGAGCGCAGAAAGCTTACGCGCCTGACTGCTTCGCGCAAAATCCGCGCGGCTCAGGCTCGTCATCCAAGCCGAAATTTGTGTCGACTCCACACTTGCCCAATCCGCGATGCCCTCTTTCACCAAAAATGCCACACACTGGACCAAATCTCGCGCGTAAGCACTCAGTGTATTTTTTGAGAGCCCGCGCTCTAACTCTAGCCAAGCCAAGAAACTCTCAAGCGGTTCCGCAAACGCGGTAGGTATCTTTTCAAAGGGATCGTTCGGCATCGATCCACAAAACATCATCCTTAAAACATGTGCCTTGCAAGCCTGCAGAGGAATCTCACAATTATCCACATCGAATGACTAGCGACGAACACAACGTTAAACCTACCGACCTACGGGGTATCCTGAAATATGTCCCCATGTTTAGGGATCATGTCTTCGTGCTTGCACTCGACGGTAGCCTCGTCGCGCATGAAAATTTTCAAAACGTGCTGCTCGACATCGCCGTGCTACGCTCGCTCAACATCAAGGTCGTGCTCGTGCACGGCGTCGGCCAACAACTTAAAGCACTTGCTAAGCAAAAACAAACTACGATCAGTGACCCACACGGTGAACTAAAGACCGACGCAGTGACTCTCGAACTCGCAACCGAAGCCGCCGCCATGGTTAGCCTTGAAGTCATGCAAGGCCTCACTCGCAACGGCCTACGTTGCGCCACTTGCAACGGCGTGCGGAGCAAGGAGATCGGCATAGTCAAAGGTGAAGACCAGCTCAACAGCGGCGCGGTCGATAAGCTCGACGATGTGCTTTTTAATAAACTGCTCGACACTGATACCATACCAGTAATCACACCGATCGCCTTTAGTCGTGAAGGCACCCCACTTAGGATCAACTCCGACCTACTCGCCTCTGAACTAGCTTCCAAGCTCAACGCATCCAAGTTGATCTATATGACAACGCAAGATGGCTTACAGATCAACGACCAGCCACTGACAAATCTACCTGTCGCCAATCTGGAAGGCCTACTTAAATCCGCCACTGAACAAATACCCGAGCGCTTACTTAGCAAAGTCGAACACTCGGTCAAAGCAATCAAAGCTGGCACGCCCCGCGCCCACATTCTTGACGGACGCCTCTTCGGCGCACTGCTTAACGAAATTTTTGACAAGGTTGGTATCGGAACAATGGTTTACAGCAACGACTACCAATCCATTCGCCGCGCCGTCACTGCAGATGCCCATTCGATTTACAATATCACACAAAACGGCGTCCGCACGGAGAGCCTGCGTGAGCGTTCGCAAGAATCCATCGAAGCTACGATTGCTGACTATCTTGTCTACGAAATTGACGGCAGCATTGTCGCATGCGTCAACCTTAAGATCTACGATAGCGGCGACATAGCCGAAATCGGTAGTGTCTACGTGCAAGCCTTCTACCAAAACAAAGGCGTCGGCCGAAAGATGGTCGAGTTCGCCTGCGCAGAAGCACAAAAGCGTGGCTCCAAGCGCGCGATCGCTATGACGACACAGGCTAGCAAATTTTTTTCTAAGGTATGCGCATTCAAAGAGGGGACAATCAATGACTTGCCGGCTGAGCGGCGCGAAGACTATGCACAGAACGGGCGTAACTCTAAAGTGCTCTACCTCGATCTGTAGTTAAATTACAGCTACAAGTAATGGACCTCTACCACACCACGGATTCTAAGGGCATCTCCGAGCTCTTCCCGACAGCCGAGAAGATGCGGGAGCTACTAGATAGCCTCGATGCGCAAGGTGCCTACGAAGCCGAACACCCTGACGTCTCCCTTGTGCACGACCCCAGCGGGTGGACACTCTCCGTCTATCCGAGCGGAATCGT
>OZSS01000767.1_pt1 | contig 15404 bp, 14 predicted proteins | sample 1779911 | NCBI WGS metagenome assembly OZSS01 (sample SAMEA2603589, study PRJEB24840) | metagenome | biome: Water; feature: Photic zone; material: Seawater sample | place: Mediterranean Sea | collected 2013-11-12 | depth 10 m | reverse complement strand
GGTCAATACGATCACAAAGCTGCTTGGTGGATATTCTAAAACAGCTCCAGAGCAAACTTTATTAGCCAATCAAAGGACTGGCGTAGGCGATGATCTCGCTTATCTGCAAGGTGCTCGGTTTATTTCTGTTTCTGAAATCGATGAAGGGCAGGCTTTGGCCGAAGCAAAAGTAAAGCGCATAACTGGGGGTGATGACATTGCAGGTCGTGCCCTGTACAGCTTATATGGCTCCCTGAATATTGTTGGTAAAATCGTAATTGCCACGAATAACTTGCCAAAGATAAATGGCAGGGATCATGGTATTTACCGAAGGTTGCAAATTGTCCCTTTCCAAAGACGCTTCGAAGCACATGAGCAGGACAAAACTTTTGCAGATAAACTCGAGGCAGAGCTTTCGGGCATCCTAAACTGGGCTATACGGGGTTGCATGCAGAGGCAGGAGCAGGGGCTCAACCCACCACAGATTGTCAAGGATCAACTCGATCATTATCAGCAGGATATGGATACCGTGGGCAAGTTCGTTGATGCACAGCTGGTGCTTGATCCAGCCAGTAAGATCCAATCATCGGAGTTGTTTCAAGAATACCGATCATGGTGTCAGCGGATGGGCTACAGCCTGCAGGACGATAAGCAGTTTAAGGTATCCATGCTGAGGATCTAAAAGGTCACTTATAGCAGAAGCAAAGCTGTAAGCATTATGCTGGGGTTCATTATCGTTGGAACGAAAAGGCCGTGAGCGAAGGTAAGAGGGGTGATATCCTCTTCTAAAGGGTGTCACCAGTGTAGGGTGAAAACAACGTTTTTATATTTTTTCTCTGTGAATACTTTTGGTTTTTCCTGACACACCCGACACCAAGGGTTTTACCGATTTTGCTTTCAAAGTAGCATATTTGAAAATAAAAATAAATCTTCGGTAGAAGGATTAGAAATAATGGCTCCACTAGAAACTACAACAATCGGTGCCTTTCCTAAGCCCAAATACGTTCCGATTCGAGATTGGTTTGATCTGTCTCGTGAAACTGGAGGAATGAATACTGCTGAAACGACAAGGATGTATTCAAGAGACATAAAGAATCAAAACGCTCATGAAGATCTCTTTTTAAAAGCGACCAAAGAGATTTTGGATATTCAGCTTAGATCTGGAATTTCAATTCCTACAGATGGCGAAGTTCGGCGTGAAAATTATATCCACTACCATTGCCGTCATTTAGACGGCTTTGATTTTGAAACTTTAGAACATCGGGTTCTACGTGATGGCGCATATGAAACTGACCTACCCGCAATCAGAAATAAAATTAGCCATTCGGGAAAGCGCTACAGTGTGCACGATTATGAAGTCAGTCAGAAATTGAGCTCCAAACCAGTAAAATTTACCTTACCAGGACCTTTGACGATAATGGATACGACAGCAGATTGTTTTTACAACGATCGTCCAAAGTTAAACGCAGTCTTGGCAGAAACAGTAAATAAAGAAATCCTTTCGCTGGTAGAAGCAGGATGTAAGTACATCCAAGTTGATGAGCCACTATTTGCTCGCTCGGTAAAAGATGCACTGGGCTTTGGTATGGAGGGATTAGAGAGATGCTTTCATAATGTACCAGCCTCTGTGAGGCGAATTGTTCATATGTGTTGTGGTTACCCTGATCACTTAGATGATGATGATTATAAAAAAGCAGATCCAATAAGTTACCATCAACTTAGTGAAGCAATTGATGAAGCAGCATTTGATCAGATTTCGATCGAGGACAAGCATTGCTGTAATGATTTGGCTCTTTTAGAAAAGTTTCAAAATAAAACTGTTATTTTTGGTGCTGTAGCAATAGCATCTAGCCGCCTAGAAACGGTCGAGGAAGTAAAGGAACGGCTTCAAGCAGCAATAAACCATATCGACCGAGATCGGCTAGTGGTTGCTCCTGATTGTGGTTTAGGCCTCCTTTCACCAAAACTAGCTGAGGATAAATTGCGTGTAATGTGTCAGGCGGCAGCACTTATTTGATGCCTACAAGAGGGCCAAATCGTCTTCAAAGCGAGATGATCTTTAACTTGCGTCAATCTTTTGCAAACTGGTTAACACATCCCCAGCTCACGTCTCTCTCAAAGCCCAAGCTTGTTCAAAGATAGCAGGGTGTGGTGCAAGGGCATTATAAAAATTCAAGAAAGTAGTTTTCCTTCGCTCAAATTTACTTATAGCTTTATTTAAAAAGTTTCTTGGAGTTATCTAAATGTCAGTGCCAGTTTGGTCGGTCGTGAAATTTAAAATAAAAGATGGCTGTGAGGATGATTTCTTAGCAGCACATGTGTTTGAAGAGAGCCATATGAAATATATGAGATCATTCAATGTAATTAAAATTGATGAACTCGAATACGCTCATATTGTAGAGTATGATGACATGAACGCCACCTTTGAAGTTCAAGATCAAAGCTTAGATTGGCTTGAAAGCGTCTCCCACCTACTGGAGTATAATGGAGATAGTCGAACCGATGCTTTCTCAGGAATAAAAGTCGATTTCGATTAAGTGCTTTTAAATCACAGGAAGCTTACGTAGCTTTTTTCAACAAATTGATAATCGTGGGGTATTATAAAAAATGTCGCAATATACGATATTTGGACGAGGAAAATCTGGATCATATTTTGTTGAGTGCCTGCTGCAGGAAGCAAATGTAGATTATAAATTTAAGACTGTTTCTTATGAGGAGACCAAAAGGTCTGATTTTTTAAAGGTTAATCCTTTGGCTCGTACGCCAGTCCTCGTTACCCCTGAAGGGCAAACAATAATCGAAAGCGTTGCCATTTTCTTACACCTTGTCGAGAAATTTCCTGTGATTGCCCCAGGACCAAATTCATTTGAACGAAACTTAATGTGGCAACACCTTGCAGTCTTATCAACCAGTTTATTTGCGAGTTATTGGAGGGTACATCACACTGCAAATATCGCCCCTGAAGAAAATCATAAAGTTATTCACGAATACGCAGCAATCGAAGCAAACAAATGGCTTAATTATCTAGAGGATGAATTGAATCCTTACTTAGCTGGAGCTTCCCCACTAGCTGCCGACTATTATTTTTTCATGATGACCAGGTGGGCACCCGACGCTGATCTCTTGGTAGAAAAGCGGCCAAAGTTAAAAGAGTTTATTTCATTAATGAATGGAAATGAAACTGTTATGAAAGTGAACCAATTAAGAGGGATAGATTAACATCAAAGCTAGATAGTGTCGATATTGTAGTTCACAGACCCCCAGCTCACCTCACTGTCAAAGCCCAAGTATATATAACGGGCACAGGGGGTGCGGCCCATATAGGCATTCTACCATTAAAGTGAATGAAGATTGGGTTTTTAAAAAAAGGAGCCTGTTACCTGTTAAGCCTAAAACACCATTTTTTAAGAATCTAAAGTTAAGTCACCTCAATCATTCAACCTATTCTCTAACTTTTGAAAACATTCAATCGTGAGTTTGCGCCAAAGTTTATTTTCGTTAAAATTCACACGAGATAGATCAAAGTCAGGATTTATTGTAATTAACTCTTCTAAATTCCAAAGAGCATCGTCAATATTTCCTAAATAAAAATCAGCACAAATCAAATTTATCCGACCACTGGCGCTTTCTGGAAATCGTTCAACTGCTATTGAGGAGGTTTTTTTTGCTGCCTCCCATTGGCCTAACATAAGCAAAGCGATTGCTTCTATTTGTAAATATTCAACTGAAAAGTTTGGGTTGAGCTTTTTAGCCCTAGCTAATGCCTTCAAAGCTTCCTCTGGTTTTTGTAAAAAAGTTAAGATCGAGGCTTTCAAACCTAAAGCATCCGCATAACTGGGATTAATTGAGAGTGCTAAGTTCACATTCTCAAGAGCGGCTAGATGTTCACTCAAACGAAACGTCTCTATAAATGCTCGAGAAAAATAGACCTGAGGTATGTTTGACCCAATCGAAATCCCTGCCAATGACAAAATATCCGCCATATATACAGCGGTTTCCCTACTTATATTTGGCAATGCTAAGCGTGAATTAGCGTTTGCACTTCGTGAGAATGTTAATGCGAGGTAGCCGTAAGGGCGAGCAAAGCTAGGGTCTAACTTTAATGCTTTTTCAAAATGCCCCTTAGCGGCTAAAGCGCCTTCAGGAGATCTTAATTTAAAGTTAAAATCTCCCTTAAGAAATTCTTCGTATGCTAGGAGATCCAGTGTTCCAAAACGTGTTGCACTGGTTTCGTCGACCTTAGAAACTGGAACGTCGATCGCTCTGATAATACTTTTTATTATTGCTTCTCGACTTTCCAAAATTTCATCGATCGATCCTGTGATGGAGAATATTGTTTTTTGCGAATTTATCTTTGTTTCAAATAGAGTAACTTTAAGAGAAATTTTGTCCTGTTCCCGATTGAGCTGACCCAGGAGCACATGATCCAAGCCTAAACTTTTTGCTACCTGCCCAGTGGTATTTTCTTCTGTATCTACAAAATTTAAGCTAGCGTCAGATGTGACTGCCATACTGCCAATCTGCGAAATTGCCCCAGAGATTTCTCCTCTTAAACCTGAGGCAATATAATCAAGGGATGGATCTCGAGTATTATTAATAAGAGGCATAACGGCGACCTGACTCCGTTCATACTCGGTGACAAAATAATTTTGGTAAAACAGCAAAATAAAAAGGAAAGTGATTAAAGTACCAAAAATCGTTATGTTTAATTTTTGTTTATTGCTAAATATGCGTCGCTTTTTAAGGTTTGGGAGAACAATATCACGGCAATGAATCTTTGAGTTTTTTATTGTTTGCAAACCATGGTCATTAGTTTGAGTCTCACTTGAATTAAGCGATTGATAATAGCGGTTTGAAATGCTGATACCTTTCGGTTGAGCAAAACTTTCAAGCCGTGATGCAAAATTTACTGCTTCACCTAGAAGATTATCACCATCAGAAAAAACCTCTCCAATATCTAAGCCAATCCTGAATTCAATTTTTTGAAGATTAGTGCCTGAATTATATGTGTTCAGGCGCTCTTGAATAGCAAGTGCTGCAGATAACGCACTATCGCTGCTGTCAAATTCGGCTAAAACAGAGTCTCCAGCAGAATGAAAAATACGACCCTCAAAGGAAGTCAGCGTAGTAGAAATAATTCGCAGACATTCTTTCAGTGAAGCTAATGTCTCATATTCATTATTCGAAACTAGCTTTGAAAATCCAACAGCATCAGTGGCAAAAATAACCTTTTCGAAACTATCTGTCAGATTGGACATTAGAATTTGTTCCTACACATTAATCCCATGCTCGGCTAGGTGGGCTAATTACTGATCATACACATAATCTTACCCGCAAAAATTAGACTGCGTCTATCAAAACGGAAAGCCAACAATAGGCTTTTTCGTCAGTCTCACCGTCAAAGCCCAAGTATATAAAGCGGGCATAGGGGGCGTGGCCCATGCGTACCCCCTCTGGTAACCACTTATTGTATTGAAAAAGGCTGCTTATCATTTGGAATGAGTTTCACGAATTAGCTACATCGAGTAACCTTCTGTCGTCCCACCTCTTGGACACTTCCTGTCACATTTGGTCCACATCGGCACACATCAAGAGATAGGTCGTGTGTTGACAGGCTGTCCTCACCGTGTGAATCTATACTTAGGAATTGACGTAAGTGTCTGATCTTTATGGCTGAAGGGTCCCTTAGCTCAACTGGATAGAGCAACTGCCTTCTAAGCAGTAGGTTGCAGGTTCGAGTCCTGCAGGGATCGCCATATTTTTAAATTGTGTTACTGAACTTTTTTAGTATTTGGCCATAGACCGCTCCCCTCATATCAACCAATTTTACAAACACTGCAGCGCAACGCTTCTCATAGAGGCCTTGCACCTAAACGCTCAGTGCAGAAACGATTTTGCAGTCATCAGATAAAGTTTTCAAAACGCATGAGGACGCTGACTCGCCTGCAAATCTGCTGTTTCGCCCTCTGGAAATAACAGGGAATGCACCAGCCGCCTTTTAAATACGAACTGAAAAACCGCCCTAAACTCTGAACGATGCCTTTGTCAGCAAAGGTTTGGGTAAGCGAAATTCATTCTCAAACCCGTTCTTTAAAAAATGAAGACATACCAAAAGCAAGGAGGTTTGTCGTTGGTCATATGGGGCGCAGATATGATACTAAATGAGAGGCTGACAGAACATCACCGAATGACCGAGCTATTTTCAGGCCCCCATTAATAAAGCGGGAATAAAAAGGCATAGCCCAGCTTTAAAGCTGAGATTGAATGGCGTTTGTAATCTGTTTGATTTTTTCGTTGATTGACTTGGTATCTGTAGGCCACTCGTTCTTGGCAATTAACGCACGAATCTCGTCTGCCACTTGGATATTCACCTCAACGGGCAATTCGTTCATCATAGTGATCGTATCTCTACGAATGCCAGATAGTTCTAAAGATACCGAAGCTGGTCCAGATTTTGGCCCCGAATTGGCATTTAACAGGCCAACCTTTGGAATATTATCGTAGCTATCTGAAATTTTGGACAGCGATGCTCCTCTGGATTTTCCCGCTTCCATGGATGCCGTCACTTTAAGGTAGTTTTTTGCAATGAGCTCTTGAGATAGAACCACATCAGCAGAGTTTTCACCTTTAGCCCCGTTCGTTTTATGCGCAACCGTCGGCGCGTTATGTACGGTGTTTTTGGCTTGTAGGGCGACTTGCGCAGCTATATTTCCATCAATTTTCATAAAAGAACATTACGATCAATTGAAATGGCTGTCGACCAAATGTTAAGGTCAAAGAGACAGCTTTCTTTGATCATGTGCGGTGTTTTTGTTTCGCCTAACAAAGACGACTTTTTTCGCCTTTGGTCCAAGTCGACACGCAGCGAATAGCGCGTGGGTGTGCAATCATTACCCTGTGCAAGATGGATTGTTTATCCTCGTTGATCCAAATTTTCCAAAAGCTCTCCTATCCGCTCAACCGTGCCATTATGGGCATAGGATTGGATCGCCGTGTCTGGCTGTTTTTCCCATGGGAATCTATGATCGGTAAACAATTCTACATTCGGTTTGAATTCATAAAACCCGCGCAACATACCCGAAAATATATACACCATCCCTTCAAGTAAATCTGGCTTAGTGCACACATTCATGCCGCATGAGCTACAAAAAGTCAGGTTCAGTAAATTCCCACTGCCGCCTTTATAGCTAAAGGTTTGAAAGGCTCCCGACAGCTCAACATCAAGTTCAGTGTAAACAAACATTTTGGACGAGCCGTCAAAAAGAACCTTGCAATCGGTGCAATGACACATGAAATGCATCATAGGATCATTTTTGAAATGTATTGCTGTCTCTCCACAAAAGCATTTTGCTTCTTGTAAATCGCTCGGCATTATCAAAACCTCCCAATGTGAGTATGTGCTATCACTCGTTTCGTTATTTTTACGCACAATAATGGCAGGCTCTAGAAATCATGGCAATGGTGATTTGCTTTGAACGTATTTAAAACGCTTAACCCATAGGCTTTCGTTGCCCTGCACCAACCTTGATCTAATCACCCATAATTGTAACGTAACAATTTGATTACATCTTCAACGAGGTTTCATGACGCAAGCAAAAATCTCCGACGCTGCCTTGATGAATTATTCTTTGCCAGCATAAGCTTTGAGGTGAATGATCTTTAGATCACGAGCCGGGTAAATAAATTAAAATGGCATATAAAATCGATGCTTGGGCACATCGACAGCTGACAGATTACCAAAGCAAAAACCAGGCTCTATTTTCAAGGATGAAGGCTTTCACATAACCATCAATGAGGCCGATGCCATACAAGACACAATAGTAAAATTGAGGCCACAAAACGGTGAGGCAATAGCCGGTTACAAGGTGGGATGTACGGATTCTAGCATACCAAACTTTTTGGCGTGCGGGGGCCAATTCGCGTGAGTTTGTTCAACCAAGAAATTCATCAAAGCGGCACTACGCCGAACCTCAATCAATTTGATCATTTAGCTATTGAAGCTGAAATGGCTTTTCAAACCGGAGCAAGCGGCGAAATCAACTCTGTCTTCCCAGTGATTGAATCGCATAATTACGTTTTTGCGCTTCAAAAAAATTCTTTGTTGGAACTGATTGCGAATACCGACCTAAATAAAGGAACTATTCTACCCGATCAAAATTGGAAAAGCCTACCCAACATATCGGGCGATAAATCGGTTCTATCGCTAGATAGTGAATGGCGCCGATAGACGGGGAGCCAAGACCTTCATTGGATTGGCTCACCTCTCATTTGGCAGAGTATGATTTGAAGATGGCATCCGGAAATATAGTTCTTGGGGGCACCGCCCTTGGCATGTATTTGGTCAAATCTGGAGACGGTGTTGTTGTATAAATTTGAGGGGAAGACAGCCTTACAAGGCCAACGCAGCGCTCCCTAACCTATCAAGCGGCATTCTCCCGCTGGGGCAAATTTTATCGCAGGCATTTCTCACATTGGCATGAAACGAGCCCTGCGCCTTGTATCAAAAATTTAGTTTAATTATATACTTGTAACGTCCGGCCTTGGCCTGAATGCATTGTTCAAATCATCTTTGCCGCTCGCGGCCTTTGGCCAGTGCACCTGCGTTATCCGCAACGGTTGACAGAGATCGTAAAATCAAACCGTCGCCCTCACTTTAAGACTATGTCATAAAGCACCGGGCTCCGGGGACGGAACCGGATTTGATAGCGCAAACAATTATAGATTTTCACAAAATGTGTCTGTTTAATAGTTTGATTTGATAATTGCTATTTTATTAATCGTTTTTTTGTTATACACCTAGGGAGTAACTGGTCAAAGGAACTAATCATGTCATCGTTAACACATTTAGCGAAATTGAGAGGCTTAATGCTGGATATGGAAAGCGAAGTTGGACTCACGGATGTGTCTCACCTTGAGCGTGATGTGATGCTCGCATGCGTCGAATTAAAAGACGCGGCACCGATTGTGAAAACCAAAGATATTCTTGCACATCGGTTTTTAAAATCCTCATCTCGTCCGTCTATCTTCCGCGCGTTGAAGTCTCTTATTGATCAAGATCACCTGGCTTATAATGGCAAGGGTCGCGGCGGATATATAATTCAGTCTGAATAAAAGGCGCTAATTACAAGGCCTTAAACAACCTTAAAAGGTAAGGATGTCCTTACTTTTAACTTAATAGTCACCAGCTTATACTAATCGCATCGGAGGCACATCCTATGCGCACAATCGAGTTTTGCATACCATCGCTGGCTTTTATATTTGGATTGTTGCTGACGACTCATCTCGTGCAACCCGTGCAAGATTGGGTGCTTGGTGTAGAGATTTTTGGCAGTGTATTGTTTTTTCCGCATGCTGTGCGCGTTCTCACCGCGTGGCTTTATGGCTGGAAATCTATTTTTTTGCTGATGCCCGGCGTTACTCTAGGCCATTATATGCTGTTGGGGCTGCCGGGGTTTACCAGTGGCGCCGCGATCGGAATTATTGCGGGTCTTGTAATCGTTCCTCTCACATTCGAATGTTTCAAACGATGTGGTTTTGATTTCTTTGCAACAGCGATGCATGTTCCGAAATTCATACCCGTTTTTCTTATTGGATCTTTTTCCAGCTTATTCAACGCCGCAATTTTCAACGGATTTACAGGTGGACAACCCTTCGCCACGCTGATCTTCGTGATTGGGGATATTGGAGGATTGTTTGTAGTCTGCCTGATCTTGATGTTCATAATGCGCCGGCAAAGAACGACTGCCGATTCTCAAAGCGGTGTTGCAGGCTAGCGCTTATAAGGCGCAACAAAGTGGGGCAACACCCAGAGGCGCCGTATAACCGGCGCCTTTGAGCAGTTTACTCGCTTGCGCCTGAAAACCAGTCTGCAGGGTTCATATTATAATCAGACAACGTGCTGCACCCACTCAGACCGCAGATTACAGCCGCCATAATGACAAATTTTTTCATAAGCTCTTTCTCCATTCTACCTCTCAGAGTAAAACAAGATCAGCCGTCATATTCAATATATTTGTCAGATAAACACCTTGGAACTTAAAAGTTATCCTCTCAATTGCAGACTTCTTCAGTGGGTATAAAATTATCCGCTATTATCGAGAAAACTTTTTATGCTTTATCCGCTTTGGCTTTAAAGCATCCGCCCCCAATCGCCGTTTCTTATCCTCTTCATAATCGGCAAAATTTCCTTCAAACCATTCCACATGCGCCTCGCCTTCAAAGGCCAAAATATGCGTGCAAATCCGGTCTAAGAAAAAGCGATCATGCGAGATCACAACCGCGCAACCTGCAAAATCGACCAGCGCATCCTCAAGCGCGCGCAAGGTTTCTACATCAAGATCATTGGTCGGTTCATCGAGCAGCAATACGTTACCGCCTGATTTTAGCAGCCGGGCCATATGAACGCGATTACGCTCTCCTCCAGACAGCAACCCCACCTTTTTTTGTTGATCGCCCCCTTTGAAATTAAACGCCGAGCAATAGGCACGTGAATTCACTTCGGCATCGCCAAGATGGATGATATCTTGACCATCGGCGATCGCCTCCCACACGGTAGCATCGTCTTTCAAATCATCCCGCGACTGATCAACATAGGATAATTCAACCGTATCCCCATAGGTAATAGCGCCCGCATCCGGCGCTTCATGCTGCGTGAGCATTTTGAAAAGCGTTGATTTGCCAGCCCCGTTCGGGCCAATCACCCCCACGATACCCCCCGGTGGCAAAGAAAACTCAAGATTTTCGATCAGCAGTTTGTCACCCATGGCTTTGTGTAAACCATCCACCTCGATCACTTTACCACCTAGCCGCGGCCCGTTTGGAATAACGATTTGCGCGCGGCTAATTTTCTCGCGCTCGGATTGATTTGCCAGATCATTATAGGCATTGATCCGGGCTTTTTGTTTGGCTTGCCGGGCTTTTTGACCCTGGCGCATCCATTCCAATTCGCGCTCAAGCGTTTTTTGCCGGCTCTTATCCTCGCGTGCCTCTTGCGAAAGGCGTTTGGCCTTTTGTTCCAGCCAGCTTGAGTAATTTCCCTCATAAGGAATGCCGCTGCCGCGATCCAGCTCAAGAATCCAACCGGTGATATCATCCAAGAAATAACGATCATGCGTCACAATCAAAATTGTACCCTTATAATCGATCAGATGCTGCTGCAGCCACGCGATGGTTTCTGCGTCCAAATGGTTGGTCGGTTCATCGAGTAGCAGCATATCGGGCGCCTCGAGCAGCAACCGGCACAGGGCCACCCGACGCCGCTCACCCCCGGATAACGTCGCCACATCAGCCTCATCATCTGGGCATCTCAGCGCCTCCATTGCCACATCGATTTGGCTATCCAAATCCCACAGGTTTTCTGCATCAATCTTATCTTGAAGATTGGCCATTTCATCCGCTGTTTCATCGGAATAATTCATTGCCAGCTCATTATAGCGTTCCAAAATGGCTTTTTTCTCGGCCACGCCCAGCATCACATTATCGCGAACGTTCAGCTCTTCGTCCAATTTAGGCTCTTGCGACAAATAGCCGACTTTTGCGCCTTCGGCCGACCAGGCTTCGCCTGTGAAATCTTTATCAAGCCCCGCCATAATTTTCATCAGCGTCGATTTACCCGCGCCATTCACCCCAACCACACCGATTTTTACACCGGGCAAAAATGACAATCGAATATTCTCAAAGCATTTCTTACCCCCCGGATAGGTCTTTGAAACACCATCCATGTGATAGACATATTGATACGCGGCCATCTCGATTGCTCCTTAGGGCATTAATTCAGAATGGTTAGATACCCAAATGGGGGCGCGGGGGCAACGCCTCAGGTTAAATTTTAAACTCTGCAGACGCCGCCGAATCGGCGGGGATGACTTCTGCGCTTAGGGTGGCTATTGAAGAAGAATATGATCCGTGCCCCCGCACGAACCAGAAAGACGCGAGCAAAATATGGCAGCACAACGCATCATTGGCCTTTTGGGTGGCTCTTTTGACCCTGCGCATGCGGGGCATGTTGAAATAACGCGGCATGCGCTGCGCCGCTTCGGGCTTGATCGGGTTTGGTGGATGGTCAGCCCTGCCAATCCGCTCAAAACAACGGGGCCAGACCCGCTTTTATCCAGAATACGCGCGGCAAAACGAGTGATGGAGCACCCAAAGGTTGATGTCACCGGCATTGAAAGCGACCTCGGCACCCGTTTCACATCCGACACGATTGCCGCCTTAAAACAACGCTATCCACAATATCGTTTTGTTTGGCTGATGGGCGCCGATAACCTGAACCAGTTTCACAAATGGCACGCATGGGAAACCATTATGAATTCGGTGCCCATCGGCATATTGGCGCGGCCCGGCGATCAGATGGCGCCGCTCAACGCCCGCGCCAGCAGAATTTATCGTGCGGCCCGCCTGCCAGGGTATCAAAGCCAACTTTTAGGCCGCCAAAGCGCGCCTTGTTGGTGCTATCTTCCCATTCCAATGACGGATATCTCCTCAACCCGGCTGCGCCTTCGGGCGGCTCACTCGGCTGGCCGAGAGGCCGCCGCAGAGTAAAATAACCGCAATGCCGGTCCAACTGAGCATATTCGGCCAATCGTCAAAAACCACTGCGCCGCTGATCGTAGCGATAACGATCTGGAAATAAACAAAAGGCGCCAAACGCGTGGCCGGCGCCAAAGCATAAGCCATTATTAAAAGCAAATTGCCAGCCATTGAGGCAATCCCGGATACCGCCCCCAAAAAACCCAGCTCAAGGGTTATGCCCGGCCAATTCCAAACCGCAAAAGGCAAAAGAACAATTGCTCCATAGGCCAATTGAGTGGCTGCAATCTCCACGGGTGGCGCAATCTCGGACAGCGCGCGAGACAAAGCCAAAAAAACCCCATAACACAGCCCTGCCAACACGGCAAAAAGAAGATTTGGATCAAATTGTCCCTGCGGCTGCGATACGATCACAACCCCTATAAAGCCGCCTGCAACCAAAGCCAAACGTAGCCCGCCAATGGGCTCTTTCAGAAAAAGAACAGCTAGGATATAGCTGATCAAAGGGCCGATGAAAAACACCGCATATACGGTGGCAATTGGAACAGTGGAAAGGGCTGTTAGAATGGACGTAATACCGCAGACCAATATGCTGGCCCGCGCGATAATACGCCAATCCAACAACAGTTTATATGCGGCGCGGCGTACAAAAAAAGCTAATATGAGGGCTCCAACCGCAAACCTGCTCCAAGCGGCGAAAAACGGTGAAAGAGCGCTTTGGTCTGTCATCAATTTACCCGCCGTATCCCCCAAAGGGATCAATGACATCGCAACCAACATAATCAAAATCGCCCTTTGCATTACACAGCCTTATTTCGGATTTAAAACGCCCCAAGCGAAGAATATGTGTAGATATGAGCGATAAAATAACAAGGCGAAAATTCGCAGCATGGCTGGCAGCTTCACTTTTGGCCTCACCAGCCGCCGCAACGGCGCCTCTGCGCAGCTTACGGCCCAAACCGCGCCCTGCTCCGCAGCCTTTTGCGGCCTTGCGCAGCGCTTTGTCCACACCCAGCATCAGTGGCAAGCGCGGCTGCGCAGTATGCGATCTGGCGCAAGGCGGGTTGATCGAGAACCACCGCGGAGAGGATACGTTTGCACCGGCCAGCGTTACAAAAGCGATCACCGCGCTTTATGCGCTTGATAAACTGGGCAGGAATTTTCGCTTTAACACCACGCTTTCCACCACCGGGCAAGTGAAAGATGGCGTTTTAACCGGCGATCTTATCTTGCAAGGAGATGGGGATCCAACTCTGACCACTGATGCTTTGGGAAAATTGGCCAAAGCGCTGGCTAAGACGGGCTTAAAAACAATAACGGGCCGCTTTCTTTATGCCACTGGTACTTATAAAGAGATATATCAGATCGATCCCCAACAACCGGCACATGTAGGTTATAACCCAGCCCTTTCCGGCCTGAACCTGAACAACAATAGGGTATTCTTTGAATGGAAGTTAAAGAATGGGCGCTATCAAACTTGGCTTGAAGCGCGCGGCTTGAACCACCGCCCCACAGTGAGCGGTGTCAAACTGGTGATTGAAAAGCGCGGCGCGCCAGTGTTCAAATATTCTGCAAGATCTGATTATGAAGAATGGAATGTTGCCCGCAGCGCCCTTGGCAAAACTGGTGGACGTTGGTTGCCGGTTAGGCGCCCCGCTGCCCATACGGCTGAGGTCCTGCGCAGTCTGTTAAAGACACAAGGCGTCGCGCTGCCCAAAGCCGAAGCGGCCAATATGCCAGCTGCTCAGACCGTACTGGCGAATTGTCAAAGCGATCCCTTACCAGAAATCATCAAAGATATGATGAAATATTCTACCAATATCACCGCCGAAATGCTGGGCTTGGCCGCCACCCGCGCCAGCGGCGGCACTATTGGACAATTAGAGGCCTCGGCGCGCCACATGACCCGGTGGGCAAAAGCCAGATTAGATATGCAAAATAGCCTATTTATTGACCATTCGGGGCTCGGCGCTGCGTCCCGGGTGACACCCAATGACATGGTAGGCGCGCTGCAAAAAGCACTTCTAATATGGCCAGAGTTTCCGCAATTGATGAAGAAAATCAAACCGCGAGATGCCCGTGGCAATATTGATCGCACATCCGGGGCGCTGATCCTGGCGAAAACCGGAACGTTGCATTATGTCAGCGCCTTGGCGGGCTATGTCACGGAAGGGGTTGGGCGGCCTTATGCATTTGCCATTTTCTGTCAAGATCTTGAGCAGCGCCAAAAACTATTGGCCTCAGCCCGAGAAACCTCGCGCAATGCGCGTTACTGGAACAGACGGGCCAAACAAGTGCAGCAAAACGTGCTGCGAAAATGGTCGCAACAGCTTTAAACCGCGCTAGGCTGTGACGTGGCGCGCGCGCGCGCCGCGCTCGATCGCGGCGGCGTGCAAACGATCGATATTCAGCTCATATCGCATCTCTTCCAAAAGCCGCAATTCAGGCTCACGAATGATGCCATCCGCCGCCGCCACATCGCAACATAAAGCATAGGCGGTTTCAAATAATCGATCCGGTAGGTTTTCGCGAATGAGGCCAAAAAGCATATCCAACCCATCTTCTTTTTCAAAAAGATTAAAAACCACCTGCGACATCAGCGTGAATCGATCCACGTCATAATCGGCAAAAATTGGCAAATGGTTCACGGCCGACTGAATTTTGACCAGCTCAGCGGTTAAAATGCGCCCATCCGAGGCCGAGATTGCCATCATCAATGTCACCAAACAATCCTGTGAGGTTAGAACTTTTGGGATATTTTCAGCCATTTTCTGATCCTTCAGCGACAGATCTTTTTTAGAGAATATTGACCTATTGGTCCAGTCGCAATAGGAAGCCGCAACCTTCAGCAGAAATTTACGACCAGACCTGCTGACAATCTCGGAGAACGAAGC
>OZSS01000766.1_pt1 | contig 15412 bp, 12 predicted proteins | sample 1779911 | NCBI WGS metagenome assembly OZSS01 (sample SAMEA2603589, study PRJEB24840) | metagenome | biome: Water; feature: Photic zone; material: Seawater sample | place: Mediterranean Sea | collected 2013-11-12 | depth 10 m | reverse complement strand
AAGAAGAAAATAAAATTATAAATACTTTCATGATCTCCGAACCCGTCGCCGCCGAAAAACTTGAATAACCAGCAAATACAAAAATAATTCCGAAAAAAACCAGGTTTTTCTCATACATATGCAATCGTTTGATATGTGACCTAATATAATCAAAGTAAAATACTGAAATAAAAAATAATGCATATCCAACTATACTAATAATAATTTGTCGCTCAAATATACCTACAAAAGGACTAATAATAAATTTAGAAGAAGTGAGGCCAAAATTAATACTCGCATCGAGCCCGATATATAGTGATATGCATATTGAGGAACATAATGACACAAGATAAATAAGCATTGTTTTTGATTGAGACTCTATAAAAAAGTAAACAATGAACATCATAGGAAATATAGCAATCAATGGAAGATATTTTTTGAATATTGTAATTCTTTCGTGAGTACCTGCAAAATTATCTCCTTGTTCAAGTATCGTTCCCACCCCCCATGACACTTTCTTAAACTCACCCGTAACTTTTGAGTATATGTTTCCATCTAGCTCAAGCGAGACTAAAAATAATTTTTGGTACTGCTGTTTTCTTTCTTCTAGATCATCTGTAAGATTCTTACCAATTTCCTGGAACTTCTCTGCTAAGGCATTTGTGCGTTTTGTAAACATTACTGCCAGGAATCGATAATGGTTGTTTTGATCTACATCTTCTACCAAATTATTTTTTAGCGAAATCAAAAATTCTATCTTTTTTTTCTTTTTTTTGTAAATCTGATCCCAAACTAGATAATAAGGGTCCCCAGAATAATTTTTCTCATCCTGATTCGAGAATATACTTGTTAAATAATTTTTGTACTTTTCATAACCAAAATCTTGAAAATCTCTACTTATAAGTTCTCCAGTTAGACAATTTATTTTTTCTGCTTTGACTTGTAGAAACGAAGAGCATAAAATCTCGCTATCAGATATGTCCTTTGATTCGTGAAATTTATTTTCGTTAAGATAATTATATTTTTGTTGAATGGCTGTTTTCTGGTATGCTGTGCCTAAGAGATCAAAACGGCTCTCATTTCCTGTAAAGTTAGTATTTGTTAAATAAATAATAACTAATATCAGTGATAAAAGAAAAATTGTATTTATATTTTTTATATTTAAGAAGCTTCGCATAGATAAGCCGGAAAAATGAATTCTAACATTTTTATTCTGACAATAATTACTATATCATCACTTGTGTTAATTGGTTGCGATCAAATTTTAGATAGATCTATGGGGAAAATAAGCGAAACAAAAAACAATGAAGCAACATTGACTAATAAAGGAAGTTCTCTCAAATCCACAGATAACTCTCCTAAGGAAAATATTATTAAGAAACCAGAACAGGAAAAAAAATTACCGGGCGAAGATCTTTCTAGGGACAATAGTAAAGAGTTAAAAAAGAAATATGAAGTAATAGGAACTAACAAAGATGGTCCTTACCGTTCTGGGGAAACTAATCGTATTCGTTCTACAAAATAAGCAGCATTCATAAGAATCATCTTTTCTCTAGCTTGGAGACAATTCCATTTAGGGTCCCGTCAAATTTTCCGATATCGTCAATAAGTTCTTCAAGTGTCATATTTCCCCACGTCGAAACGCGTCTCAAAACATAGGATGAGGGGCTATGCGGTTCTATCTCTCGTAGTTTCTCTGATAGCACTCCAATACTCTCATAAATCTCATTCCGCAAATTTTCCTTGTGACCTGGCGACAATTTATTTTCTTCTGTTTCTAATCGAGTGCTTTCTTCTAACTTCTCATTTTCTATCTTGTTAGTGTCTTCTTGGTTATCTGTATTAGATGAGGTTCTAGATAATTTTCGATTATCTTTTTTCATCTCATTATTCTTTATATTTTTGGCGCGAAGCACTCCCTTTGTAAAGGATATAATCTCTTCAATGAATAGGGTGATTTTGGAAAATGAAATTGACTCATTCCCAAGTTTTTTTTCTAGGTATACATCTAGCTTTTCTATAATAGTTTTTGCCTCCAACGCATTGGACTCTAGTTCATTCAGGTAATTCCTATCTTCCTTGCTAAGATAAATTTCCGAGAGGCTTTTTTTGATTATTTTATTCTCTTGATCATTAGAAAGAGTAATTGATTTAGAACCACTATTCTTTTCGACGAGATTATCCAGATATGTAAGACTCCGTTCCCGTTGTTCATTTCTCGGAAGAAAAACTATTTTGTCTTTAAAAAAATCAGGCCCTTTTGTTGCTAACCATTTGTAAGGCGATATTCTTGCATAAGAATCGGAACTTTCAAATTTTGGCCATAATGTGTCCCAATATTTTTCGGTAAGTTTGTACATCAGTAATAACCCACATCGTAATCCGCGCATACCGTAAAGGGATGCCCATCCCTGCATTAAGAATATACAAATTTCTAAGTCCTTGGTTTCCTTTTCTAGTAAATCTCCAGCAATGTCAGCCACCCGTTTCCAATTTGTTTGCTTCAATGGTCTTTCCCACTCTCCCATCGGAAGATTTGGGTCGTCTGCATTCTTTTCAGCCACTATTGACAGATATTTATTTTCGTATCTGACCCATCTTCCAGAAGGGTATTCTTTTTCAATCGGCTCTAATAGATCCAATAGATTTTCTGTCGAAACTGAAAATTGCTCACCGTTGGGATTCATAGTTGCGGAATCTCTTCAGGGTACAAAGATGGCATCTTTAAGGTCTTCCCGTCACTTTTTCTTTTTAAAATGATCTTCAAGAAAACCTTTGCATTAGATAGAGTTTTGCTTTTTGAATTAATCTCCTCAGAAATTTGTACAGGAAATTCAAATTTTAATACTTCGCCAATCGTTTCTGGATGTTCTGTGATTTTATGAATATTAATCATATCAAATAAACTCCAATTACCAGAAAAACTAAAAACCGAGGTCTTTCCGAAAGCTCGATAAAAAGGATTTTGTTTTTCTTGATATGGAGAAATATTAGTATCCGCAGCAAACCTCATCTCAAATTTAACAGGATCACCATAATTCCATGTTAATTTTTTATTTTCTTCAAAAAGACTTATTGAACTCTCCCCAGAATAAAAAACCCAAGATATGATCCTACTCCCGTATAGCTCTTTATCCTTATTTCCACGGAACTGTACCTCGATATCATAACCCGTTTCTTCTTCTTTGCTTTTCATCAAATACGGAGAGAACAACGACTCTAACCGATTTAAATCGGAGTAGAAAATATTAATTCTCTCCGCTAACGGCTTTTTTTTAATTAAAGGAAGGACCCTCTCTTTTCGTGGAAATTTTGAGAACGTATTTATTACTTCAAATAAGCTAGCGTCTTCCAATGCTTGATAGTCCACTACCGAGATATTGTTATAGACTTTATTTGCAAACGGTTTTTTCCTCAGCAGCAATCTTTCAAGGTCGCTTGATGCAGAGGCCCATCTCTCCTGAATACTATAACGCCTTAGGTGATCACAGCGGTTAGAAATTTCAGAGAAAATTGAATGGTGCCTAATACTAATGAAGTTATTAGCTGACTTATCTATTCTTTCTTTATCTAGTATATCTCTACAATTTTCAATCGAAATATTTTTATAAAGAATCTCCAGAAAATCCTGCAGTCGTATAATAGCACTCCCAGGTTTATTATTCGTATAATCAACAACCCCAGACTGCAATGATCCCCAGAAATTTTTTTCCTTCTTGTAAAACTGTGTAGGGAGCACATACAAGTAAGCCTTTGCTAAGTCACTAATTTTTTCTAACTCGACCATTTGAAAAGCGAATGATTCCTTAAGGCCCATAAAAGACTTTACAGAATAAGATGATTCAATCAAGTCTATCCCCCCATCCCAATTTTTTACCTTTTCAAAAGACGGAGAGAAGAAATCCTTTTTATTAAAGTAGTCAGTTAATATTCCTAGTCTACTGGCCGCATCAGAAACTAGAATATTATCAAGTAAAATAGCCTCATCATTATGATTCATATCTTCTACTATATCTCTAGCTTCCTTTACAAGGTTGACTGTTTCTCGATATTTTTTAGGATCCTCATTCTGTATATCAAACAAGGGTATATATTCCTCAACTTTTGTTTCTGAGTATGCTTTCTCTAATAAAAATAAGGTCTGAAATACAATATTTTTATTTATTAGATTTTCAATTACTTTTCTTTCATATATCTCAAAGGATGGCATGCTTGATACAAGCTCTGGATCCTTAATTTCTTTCAAAGACTCAAGCTGCTTGATTGTGTTTTCGTCCCAGAAATTTATTGAATCATTCAGTATGAAAGCTGTTTTAACTTTATCCAAGCTAATCTGTAGCATGTCATTTCTTGCAGAAGCATCATTCAATATGAGATTTTTTAATCTCTTTATATCAGCATTCTGACCCATCGCCTGCATAAAGACAATTATCTCTTTTAACTTAGATAGGACATTGATGTACTGATAGAGGTTTTTGTTTGCAGAATCAAAATCTATAACATAGGAATCTTCACCCATACTGTTAAACGATCTTCCCACTAAAGATAATAGCTTTTTCTCAGTTTGACTATCGATACTCTCTAAAACGCGTTTTCTATACTCTTGGGGAAAAAGCATTAAGTCCTTGTCCAAATATTTCTCTCTAGATTCTCGTAGAGCTAATGCATTGTCTAATGAATCAAGATTCCATTTAACAAAAGGCCTATCCCCATCAATCTTGAATTGAGAATCAGTAGAGATTGACATGATTGGATCAGATAACAAGACCTCAATAGCTTTCTGTAAATTTTTTCTCTTTTCAGAAGTGGTAAGTATTTTTTTTCCATCTTCATTACGACCTATCTCAATACCCTCCTCTGTTCCTCTTTCAGAAACTAAGGATTCATAGTTCACTCTTAATTTTGCAAAATCTTTAGTTACCTTAAGCTCGATATTAGATGATAAATCAGGACCTAGAAGAGAATTGTTTTCCACTTCCTGTAAAAACTCTTTATATCTATCTCCTAAATCTAGCTTCTCCTGAACCATCCATAAGCCTCCACCCTTTGCTAAAAGGATTTCCTGGTCTTTGATGTTGAGAAGAATATCGTTAAGAAGATTAATGATTTCCTCGCCGCTAAGTTTTATGTAATCTGCCCTTAAGAACTTTTCCTGTGCCTCAACTATTTTTCTTTCATCCTCAAGTAACGAGTTATAGGCAAATAACTCACTGGTTAAGCTAATAATTCCCTCGGTAAGAGAACATACTAAAGCTTTAGAAAAAATATTCGGATCTATAACCTCTGCATTGCTATTAACAGCCTTACTGAATAATGTGGTTACCCCCGATAAATCTCCGTATAAATCCGCTTGTAACGCAAAGCTTGCTAAGTATCGGAAGTCATCATTACTGGTTCTACTAGCATATCGCAAACGATTCATTGCTAGAACCGCTCTTTCTATTTCTTTTGCTCTAACTAGAAAATTTTCTAATGATATAAAATTTGGTGAATCAGAAAGTGTTAGTGATCGACCTTCAGCGGGAGACAACTTACCGTTAGTAGTTGCTGGAGCCTTGCAAGCATTATCCCTGTATACCATGTTGCCGGTTACAGTATCATAAGGCAAGCCTGTTAAGTTAGCTGTCTTGAGCTCAAGCGACCTCCTAAAAGTATTGACAACCAATTCCCCAAATCCTTCCTTTACTCTAACATTAGCTCTTAAAAATACATCATCGAAAATGGGCAATGATCCTGGCATAAAAACTGTACCATATTCATTTAACTTTCCTTTGAATCGTATCCTATCTAACTCCTCTAGTCCGATAATCAAAGCTACAGCCGTATTCCTATACCAATCGAAGTCTAGAGTATTACCTAACTTACTTGCCTCATACCTCTGCTTAGCATCCTCATTTAATCCTGCAATTCCCTCCGTGAGACGTGTAACGATTTGATGCCCCTTTATTGCGGAAAAAACCAGCCCAATCGACCAGATAGAGATAAACGAGAGAAATATCCACTTCAAGAATTTGTTAGGGGCTGAGTTTTTAAATCTTTGATTGTTTGATGGCCGAAGTAGTCCCAACTCGCCAATAATTTTTTTCTCAAATAGATCTTTACAAAAGCTCGGTTTTTCATGGTTTGTCACCATGTATATTCCTCGAAAGAAGAATGGTTCATAGAATCCACTAGACTCTACGAGCGCTTCTGTATAGTCCATCAGCCCTTCTTGTAAATCTTTAATTTCTATGGGTAAAAGGAACTCACTTACCCTGTTTTTTTTCTTTTTAGTGGAGGTTGCTACATCTACCACTAAACTAGCAACTGTTTCACTAATCCCATTTATTGCCTGAACAACCCACTCTTTCAAAAATGTTGAAGAGAGATCATTCGGATTCGACCACCCTAGAATACTATCTCGCATAGATTCGGGTAGGCTCTTCGAGAAAGACTCAAAGCCGGGAATATCCTCGCATCCGGAGATAATTAGATAAACCGGAACCCTGACTGAAAAACTGTTTTGCACCATCCATATTCTCTGGCTAGCGGCTTTCGCAAGATTCAGTAATTGTACTTTGGCTGATTTGTCGCTGGCAGACTTAGAAAGTAATTTAGCGGGAACACTTACAACAATAGAATCGATAGGTCTTCTAGGTCTATACTGATTACAAAGCTTTAGAAATTCTGTCCATTTAATGTCCTCTTTTACTGATTCATCTTCCTCTCTTAATGCACTTGATGAAAATTCCAGCACTAATCCCTTACTAAAATAATGCCAGCAAAAACTCTTACTACCATCAAGATTCTTTGAAGCCCTAGATCGCATCAGATTAATTGATTCAATCGGAATACGATCATCCTCTTTCCCCTCATTTAATAATATAATCCACGGATAATCATATTTCTTCGATCCGGGAAGCAACGTTCTTTCTGATGCTCTAACCCCCTTTTTAAATATCTCCCTGATCTTTTTTTTGCTAAGGAAAAAATCTATCTTCTTTTCTTGTTTTTTTAAGCTAAAAAAGATAGATAGCGAAAAAATAATCAAAGATGCAAAGATAATTAAAAATAACCAAAAAAAAGATAAGTTGCTCATTACAATTCTTTCAATTTTCTTTTGGTATTTTTTATGGAGATAATTTTTGCTAATTGCTGATGTTTTGATTTTTTAAGCACAACAGTTTTCTGGGAATTTAAAATGTCGCGCAGTGGCTTTGTCATTACCACATATGTAATCTGGGAGATAATTAAGAGCAAAGCAGTTACTACCAATGAAATTATTACTGGCTTATTAATTCGAAAAAATTTGACGGGTTTTAAGTTAGACAATATTCTCTCATAATGAACGCTATCAATTTTCTGCTCTCCATTTACTTCCGATTTTTTATTACCTAATCCTGGTTCTTTTCTGTTGATATAAACATAAAGTGAACGTATGTATTCCTCAATTTTATTTTCCGAATCCCTACCTCTGTATTGACCTTCGAATCCGATAATTAAAATTTGCAAATACAATTCTGCCAGTTCGATCATCTGTTCAGGTTTTGACCTCAATACTTCGTCAATCCGATCAAATATTTTTTCTCCAGCCTCACTCGTCAAAAATACTTTTTCTTCAATAAGATAGTTAATAAATTCTTTTTGCCCAGACCATGGTTCACTTAAAAATATCTCATCTGCCAATGCTGCGTAAATATACTGGACTTCCTCGTATCTTTCTTTCTCAGATGGATTAGCAATTTTTAAAAATTCGATTTGTTTTAACTCCAGGATTCTACACACTCTATCTCGAACCTGTAATGCTAATAACATCTGAGGATTTTCTTCCACTTTATTTTCATCAGATTCTGAGGGAATACTTTTTTTATTGAAATTATTGTCGTGAATGGATAATTCAATCTCGCTGATTATAGAAAAAATTTGTTTAACAAATTCTCTAAGTTGCGTTACAGCAAAACTGGATTGGCTGGTATCCTCACGTAGGCTTTTGACCGATTCGTGAATTGTGAAAGGACCAGTCATTTTAGGTTCCGAATATGTATCGTTTAGGTCTTTCATTTCCTTCGTCACTTATATTACTTTTCTCCTTGAACAAAAAGAATCATTCCTTGAGGAACCACAAGAACAGGATTACTAGAGGATGGGACCACTCTTATGCGATATTCCGAATTTTCTAGATCTTTCGGACAAATTACTTCAAATAACTCTATACCCGGGATAGCCTTTACTTTCAGTTTAGAATCATTCTGGATCCGTCTTCTTTTCATTCCGAGAATTCTTTTTTCTTTACACTTTATAACCTCGTTTGATTTTTCAATTATTATGGATTTGATCCATGCATCCACAGCTTCTTTAGGTATTCCCTTAACGCCAAAAACTAATGATTTGTCTACCCATTCTGGCCTTAATACTATTTCAAAACTGTCTCCTACTCTTGCAAACGGAACCTCATGGTAACTTTGACTTACACCTTCTAGGAATTTTAATAAACTTGTAAATAATGATGAGAAAGTACTATGCAAGTCTTCGTGGAGATACTTAGGAGGTGGATTAGGAATCCCTCCAAATTTCAACTGGCTTAGAGGTCCCAAAATTTCACACAGCACAAGATATAGTTGACGAGGTGAAACATCATTCATTTGTATCAAGCTTTCTAGTTTTGGTAAAGATAATGCCATAAGACCTAATCTTTGAATTGTGGAGACTTGATCTGGATCGGAGAAATCACCCTTTTGGGAATCAACTTGTCTGGCACAAAAAGTAGCTTTTGATCTTAACTCCTCCGACAAATGCTTAAGCTCTTCTTTTAGAAATTTAGAGACACCAATATCGATCAATGGGGGAATATAATTACCAACCTTGATAACTCCATCTACATTGTTTAAGACACATAATTTGAATGAGGAGTATGACCCAGGAGGTCTTTCGTTTACAAATATCTTAAGGTTATAGGTTAATCTAGGTATATCGATAGGCTCTCCATCTTGAAAATCATCTACAACAGGATCGCTCACTTTTTCTTCAAAACGAAAATTTCCTTCCTTATTTTTCCTTGTTCCCAGGGGAAGGCCAATATAAATATCAATGGTCTCAGAATTTTTAACATTATCAGGTAGATCCTCTAGATTAATTTCCAGAGATGACGATTCTAATTTTCCATTCCACTTCAGAGCAGTTCCGTCAGGCATAAATGCCTCTAACGTCAATATTCGAAACTTACCGCCAGCTAGCATTGCAATATCGATTTCAAAAGCCTTTATGCCCCATGCATCACAATGCCTACCCATAGAATGAAACGCTATTAGTTGATCTACCCTTGATGATTCTGTTTGAAAATGTTGTGGCGACAACAACATTCCTTCATGCCATTGGATTCTGTCTAAAATATTCATCAATATTTCCTATCAATTGGGTTTAATTGCATATGCGTTAAAGTCATCAATACCAAAATCAATAACCACTATTCCTTCAAGATTATCAATTCTCGCTTTGTAATCTCCATCATTAAAATATTTTGCAAAGACCAATGCCCCAAAAACTCTTTCATCTTTGAAAAATTTATTGGGTACTGCCACCCCATCTCCTGGAGCTAATTCCCAACTTCTTATAACGATGTCCTCAGAGAATATCTTCAATAAAGTATTTTTCTGTTCAAACCATTTGTTTGAATCTAGTTCTAAAATTTTTTTCAAAAGCGCATCATTTTTAATCAATGTAATATCAATCGCGATAGGATAATCCATATTTGCATTTTCTCTTACCAAAATATCTAGAGATTTCCAATACAGTTTTTCACCTGGTGGAAAAACATAGTTTTTCGCCGATTTATAGGCTTTTATAGGCGCATCTAGAACGCCACAACTTGTTAAAAAAGTGACTAAGAACAAAAAAGATAAATTCCGGAAAACTTTTTTTAAGGTAATCATTTCTTACCCTCAGTCGACTGATCAAGCTGTGTATTTTTTTTCTTACCCAGAGATATTCTTTGATTTTCTTCCTTAATAATCTCGATGGCATGTTCTTTTCCTAACTCATAGACAACTATCAATGAAACTATAAAAAAAATTAAAAAGCTCAAAAGGGCTATTATTGTTAATCGACTGGTAAAGGAAAAAGTTATATTCATTTTATTACCCGTTACTCCTTGTCGACGGTAAATTGGCTAGGAGCTTCAACACTTATTGAACCAGTCCATAAACATTGAAGTTTAGATTTCTGAGTAACAGAGGGCATGCCCTTTATTTTTACTTTTGTAGCAGTATCACTCCAGGGGAAAAGAGTGACTGGAATACATGGCATAGGCGATCCTCCGGCAGCTGCTACCGTGGGGTTAGCTGAGGTTGTACACATTCCAAAGGGAATTATATTTAGAAAAGGAATATTGTCGAGCGCATTTCCAGCAGGCAAACCTGTCGTGGTCACACCATTTATAGGAAGCACTATAAACGGAGTCGGTACTGTACCACATGAACATTTTAAAAGACTGAGCGCACAGATAGCTTTAGGCATCATTCCCCCCGAAAGACTTTAGTTAACGTACCAACCATATTTTTTTCTTTTTTATCTGAGATTCTTTTTCCTCGCTCATCGTACAATCTCGATTCTCCAACAATTTCTCCTTTACTATATTCAGTTTCCTCCATGACATTTCCGTTTAACCAAAACCGAAAAATTACTCCGTCCAGTTGACCTCGCAAATAAGTAGCCCTTTGTATAAGAATCCCATCGGCTGTAAAATCTTCAGTAAGCCCCTCTAATAATCCATCCTTGTAATTCGCTTCTCTGACGCACTGACCCTTGTTCCAGAATCTCGAAACCCCGTGACGTAAATCTCTCTCGAAATTAATAATCGCGGATAACTCTCCAGTTTCATCAAATAGCTCTGTCGGTCCATCTAAATACCCCTCTTTAAAACTTCTTTTAGAACTGAGCTCTCCCTTAATATAAGTCTCTAAAAACCCATCTAGATTGCCTTCTTTAAAATTAACTCTTTGTTCAAGATTCCCGTCCATGTCATAAAATTCACAAATACCATCAAGTTTAGATCCTTTCATATGGGACCTTTGTTTTATCTGCTTGTTACTGTAAAACTCTTCTATTACTCTCGTCTCCATACTAACCCAGCCCTATCTGCGGGGAAGACACTGAAACATTAGCTCCACCATTTATTTCCACCGAAGTCCCTCCCTTTAATTTTGAAGTGGTACTTCCTTGTAGTTCCAGACTCATAGCTTCAATCTTCAAAGATTGAGCCGCTTTGATTTCACACTTATCCTCAGAATTTATTTTAAAAGTCTTTTCTGATTTCTGTAAGAATTCTTTTTTTGTAAGAATGCTAATTGAATCATCTGCTTCGAGTAATACTTTCCCCTTAACTTTTATCGATAAGTCACCTTCAATATTAAGGGTATAGTCTCCTTTAACATTACACTCAAAGTTCCCGTCAATATTTTGCGTAAAATTCTGAGAATTATTTTTAATCTCATCTCCATTTATCGTAACAACTCTATCTTTTTCAACATGATGATCTTCGCTACCCTCTAAAATCTTAACTGTCCTGTTACCCTTCTCTACTTTATGTATTTCATCACCCTTGAATATAGTGGTGGATAAGTTATTCTCAATTTCGATTTTCATATCCTTGTGAGCATGTAAGTAAAACTCTTCCACATTCATTTTGTCTTCAAATCTAATTTCGTTTCCAATACCCCTTCCGTCATTATTTTCTGAAATTATGGAATTAACAAACCCAAATGGATCGTTGCTAAAATCTTGAGCCGTATTTTTCATGTTTGATAAATCGGTAACAAAATTATCAGCAGTATCCTCCCTTCTGCTTTTTGTGAAAGGCTTACTTCGAATAACGCTTTGTGTCTGTTTTGAAGGAAGATCTACCGGACGATCTCGTTCAGAGTTATAAACACATCCAGTAACAACTGGTTTGTCTGGATTTCCATCAACATATGTAACCAAAACCTCCTGGCCAACTCTAGGAATGAACAAATGGCCCCAACCTGTATCTGCCCATGTTTGGGAAACTCGTAACCAGCAAGAACTATTCTCATTCTTTATATCAGATCTGTCCCAATGAAATTTTACTTTTATCCTACCGAGATTATCAGTCCAAATCTCCTCTCCTGGGGGACCAACTACAAAGGCAGAATGTGTTCCAGCAACTCTAGGTATCCTTGTTTTCTTTGTTGGCCTGACAGGGTGTTCTATAGGTATTGCCTCGAATGAATTTCGATACTTCTCGTTTTTAAAAGAGTGAGTGACTGACTTTATGATGTAGTCCTGATTAACATTGTCATTCCTGTACTCCTGGAGCGAAAAAAAAGATCCAGTCTGCAAGGAAAAACATAAGCTTTCGCCTCTGTTAACTTGCGATTTGAGTCTAAGTTGCTCCATCTCTTTTTTACTCTTTCCTTCAGAAAGAATTCCGTCAACAAAACCTCCAAAGTATTTATAAATTTCCCCAAAGTCTTTTTCAGAAGAGTACGATTCACTTGGGAGAACTCCTGCATTAAGATAATCGTACCCTCTCAGGGAAACAGATTTTGGAGCAATTTCTGCAATGGATTCAAACTTTGTTACCGTATCAGAACCTACTCTTTCACTCTGATTAGAACGATAAAAAAGTTGTTTTTGGTCGCACAGCTCATGACACTCTACAGAGTCTCCTAAAACGAATGTGTGGTTCCCATTTTTGAACGTAAAAAAATAAAATATTCCTTCATCTTCCAATAATCGGGAAATAAAATCAAAATCAGACTCATCATATTGGACACAGTATTCCCTTTTTTCATAAGTATTTGTTAAGCGTGTTTCAAACTCTACCTTGTTTGCTTTAAGTAACCCAACGATAATTTCCACTGCGTTTAAATTTTGAAAGATTCTCCTGTTTTCCGTATATTTTAAGAGAGAAACTCTAGGGATCACTTTTATTTCATAATACGAAAACTCAGCATCTAAACCCATTTGATTTATATATGAAATAATTCCATGAAATTCTTTTTTCGTTTGGCCATCATCAAAAATAGTAATTGATGCATCCGTACCTAGTAATTTTTCAGTTTCAATGGACATATTGGAAGATCGTAGCTTCAGGTTAAATACAAACGGTTCTGAAATGAATTCTTCTCCTAAAAATTCGTACAATAGTAATTCATCTTTGCCCAAGACTGTCTCTAGACGAATTAATAAGTTCGTTTGACTATAACCTGTTCTCATCTAACCTAAACTCCAACATTACACTATCCGGATTGGTCTTCGTTAAATCGCCGAGCCATGAATTCCAGCCCAATCTCATCGTTGATTGTCTCGATAATTTACAATTCTTTATATCTTGCTGACCAAGATATAACTTTAGTAATACGGAAATATTTCGTGGTAAAAATCTGTAAATTAGCTTGACCAGTTCTGCATACTTCTTTCCAGTGGGAAGTAGAGATAAAAACGTTCTCATATCTAACTTTTTTATTTCAATTAAAAGACCAGAGGAAATATTCCAGGACTTTTTTCCTAATACGGCATTTTTTCCTAATACGGCATTTTCATATTCTGTGCTTAAACTACTTCGCTGCGAAGCAATGTCCGACCAAGAGCCATTAAACTCACAGCAGGTAATATTATTCAAATTCATTCTGTTTTTAATCAAGGTTAGGAGATTAGATGAAGATCGCGGAGCGCCTCCAAAAATACCTGCATGCCGCAACCATTGAACATCAGAAAATGTTTTGAACTCCGTTGAAGACCTTCCTAGAGATGCCAGGCTATCAACAATCTTCTCAATGCTTGTCTGAGAACCCTTCTTCCATATCAATGATGGATCACGCTTCTTTTTTCCTAAGTAAAAAAGAGTAACTAAACGATGTAAAAAAATATCCAGGAAATCAGATGTAGCGCAATCTTTTTTTCTCTCTCTATCAAGAATTAATTCACAAAAGGTTTGAGGCAATGGTCCCGAATTTGAAGTAAAAGAAAAAAAAGGTGTAGCCAAAGTAATGAGGTTTTTTTTTGTCTTGTCATATTGAATTGAGTAGACATCACTAGACTCGAAGTTTAACGTGGTAACACCCTTAATGCGAATATGTTTTCTAACCTCTTTTTCATCTAAATTTTTCGTTTTGTAACTAGTCATTCTTTCAAGTAAATAAATAGCACGCAAGAGATCATACTTTTGAGAATCAGTCATCATCTCCTCTAATCGCAACTTTAACTGGTTTTTCTCGATTGTTTTTCGCGCATTAGTTATCACCTCAGTCATTTTATATATACTCCTGCGTACCAGACATGGGTGGCCATTCTAAAAGCTTTTCATTTTCGCAAATCACAGAGAGACAAACAAATGAATTAATTGTTGTATATAAGGAAAAGAATTTTGCCAAGACTAGTGTAAATAAAACTAGGGAAGAACCAACAAATGCATCTCTTTCAACCTCAATCGTTACGGACACACCTGTGCAGAAAGTTCTCCACGAAGCTTTTTGTAATCTTCTAACAGACTCCTTTGCGACAAGTTTTTTAATACCTCTAATTTGCTCAAAATCTCTAAGGTTGCCTGTGGAAAATAAAGAAAGCATTTCCCTGATTTGTTGAATTCCAGTATCACCTGCTACTAACGAGTAATGATTTAAAGTTAAGAGAGACGTTAACTGCCAGATAGAGCTTCCATCAAAGGAAGGATCTCTCTGTGGTGTTGGCTCATAAAGTGATTTTATTTGAATGCCATCTGAGATATTTTCGGCATCAAATCCGGAGTTTGCAGGAATTTGTTCACAAAGTCTTCGGTTTGTACATAGCAAGTTTGCGTATGCGGTAGCGTTTTTGATGATCTTTCCTGAGAGATTTCTTTCAACAATACTGAAAAAAATATCCGAACCTGTAATATCTTTCCTTAAACTTTTTTCTCTTCTAGCTACCCAATATAAATTGCTATTTTCTTCTTCATCTGATTCCTGATTTTCTGTGATAGTGGAAAAATCCCTAATTTTCTTAGGTTTACTGCCTCCAGGCTCAGAGATAGTAATGCTATCTATCGAATGTATTTCTGTATATGAATCTTTTTTTTTGTCTGCAATTAATAATTGGCAACAAAAAAGAATTTCTACATTAATAATAAAAAATTTATTTGGCACTCTCACAGATAAGAAATTAGCAATATTTGGATTTTCATTTAAGGCTAATACCAACGATACTAGAGATTCATCGTCAATTTTTATTTCTCAAGATTTGATTGAAAATGGAGCAATTTTGTCAATTCATGATCCTAAAGTTTCTGAAAAGCAAATTAAGAATATTATGCAGAATAATCGACTAATTACGGAATTTTCCGAAGGGAGTTGGGAATATCAAACTAATATGTATAATGCTATTGAATCTTCAGATGCAATTATTGTGCTAACTGAGTGGGAAGAATACTCAAAAATTGACTGGCAAGAATGTTATAAAA
>OZSS01000765.1_pt1 | contig 15425 bp, 10 predicted proteins | sample 1779911 | NCBI WGS metagenome assembly OZSS01 (sample SAMEA2603589, study PRJEB24840) | metagenome | biome: Water; feature: Photic zone; material: Seawater sample | place: Mediterranean Sea | collected 2013-11-12 | depth 10 m | reverse complement strand
GCTCAGGCTGGAGGGAAAGGAATACCTGTTCGCGGATGGCGATGTCGCCCTCTTCAAATGCAATGCCTGAAATTGGACCTCTTGGGGTTGCCAATTTCACTATTAGCGGGCATAATAACAGAAGTACCATGTATCTCCTGCCCAGTAAGAAAATTTCCATCTATTTAGCGTTTGGTGTGCTTTGCCTGAGCGGTTTCCTGTCTTCCTGTTCGGAGGATGCTGAAATCAAGTCCTATGTCATTCCCAACCGTCATGAAGGTCCGGTGGTTACCTGGATGATGCCCGATGGTTGGGGGGAAAACCCAAACCTGTCCGGCCCGTTGGCAGGATCGTTTCATGTGGTCACGGAAACTGGACCAAAAGGAAACATTGGTGTGATGCCTTTTCGGGAAGCAGTATCCTCCCTTGATATCGCAAATATGTTTGCCCGGGAGCTTGGATATGGACCGCTTGGTAAGGATGATCTAGACCAACTGATCCGAACCAAGAAAATCGGGGAGAGAGAGTTCGAATGGATCCGCATGAAGGAGCAACTTGCGTCAGAAAATCCCCGGCTGGTGATTCTCGCATTACTTAGGCAAGATTCTGAGACTTGGCTCTTTCCCTTTATTGCTGATCACGAGTTAGCCCGAAAGGAAATGAACAACTATTCCGACTTTCTTAAATCCGTGGTTGTCAGAGCCGGCAAGAAACCCATCAAAGCCCAGACCATGGCAGCATCATCTGCCCCATCCGCACCTCCCCAGGCTCATGATGCGCCCCTACCCACCTGGGAAGCCCCCGACCATTGGCTGGTTGGGAAAAAGTCCTCGATGCGTGTGGGCAGTTACTCGGTGGAAGGCTCGGATGGAGAAAGCCTGGATTTCTCTATCACCACTTTCCCCGGAGATGTAGGTGGACTTCTCGCCAATGTCAATCGGTGGCTCGAGCAGGTGGGCTTGCAAAAGGTAGACAAGGAAGGACTTTCTGAATACCTATCCCCCATTAAGTTGGATGGGAAACCCGCTCAATTGGTGGTCGCGGAAAACGACGAACAGAGCCTGTATGCGGCAATGTATTTCGGTAGCGAATCCTCCTGGTTCATCAAGATCATGGGAGACAGCACCTTGGCCAAGGTTGAAAAAAACAACTTCCTGAATTTGTTGAATAGTTTTTGCTTTCATGATCACTGATCAAACAAAATAAGATTTCTATTTGATGAACCAAGACAGCCAAGAACAGCCGGGCACCAAACGCTCCCCTAAACGGAGCCACCCGTTTGCAGTGTTTTCTCCGCTCGCCTCGGTCAAACTCACCCTGACCTTGCTGAGCCTATCGATGATCCTGGTTTTTGTGGCCACCCTCGAACAGGTTCGCATTGGAATCCGTGGAGCCCAAGCTGAATTCTTCGAATCCTTTTATGGAATTTGGCATTATCCCGAGCAATTTTGGGGAGGCTCCGCACTGAACCCGATTCCGGTGCCTATACCGGGTGGATACCTGCTCGGAGGTTTGCTTATCGTTAATTTGGTGGCTGCATACCTGACCCGTTTCAAGTGGACCTACAAAAAGATGGGTATACAAATCATTCACCTGGGAATTATTCTTTTGCTCGCCGGCCAAATGTTTACCCAAGTCATGCAGGTTGAATCCAGGATGCAAATCAACAAGGGTGAATCGGTCGACTACATCGAACGCTTCCATGGGGTGGAATTGGTTTTCGAGGATGTAACGGATGAAAAGCAAAGCAAAGTGGTCACCATACCGCAGGAACTTTTGGAGGAAGGTGGAGTCTTTCGAACTCCCGAACTTCCTTTCAAGGTTAAGGTCAAAAACTTCGGGCCTAATTGTAATTTCGATTTTGCCTCCGCTGACAAACCGGTGGGAGAAATCGTTCAGGGAGTCAATCGGGGAGCTGGTGCAAACGGTAAGTTATCCGTCATGCCGATGGACGAAGATTTCAGCAACGAGGCACAGAATTACGCCTATTCGACCTTCGAGCTACTGAAAGGCACCGAGAGTCTTGGTACCTGGTTCACCCTCGCCCACCCGGCAGGTAACCATTGGTGGCCGATTCTTGACGAGCGCCTAGCGGATTTGGCTTTCCAGCCTTTTAGGTACGAAAACCGGCTTTGGGGCATGAGCCTGAGGCATGAACGCGAATACCTTCCCTTTTCCATCAAACTGAATGGCATCGAGAACGAATTTTATCAGGGTACGGAAATTCCCTTCAATTTTGAGAGCGATGTGGATTTGAAACTGGAAAATGGACAAACCCGCAAAGCTTTGGTCTACATGAACACCCCTCTTCGCCATGCGGGCAAAACTTTTTATCAGTATCAGATGAACAAAGCCGCGGATTACACGGTCTTTCAAGTCATTCGTAACCCAAGCTGGCTGGTCCCCTACATCGCATGCATTCTTGTCTCGCTTGGGTTGCTTTGGCAGTTCAGCTTTCATCTGCTCAATTTCCTGCGTAAAAACAACGCCAAACCCAAAACCGCATGAAAACTCCCTCCTCCAAAAAGTTTCTCGGGCATCTATCCTTCTTTCAGTTGCTTGGCTACTTTCTTTTGGTGGGCGGACTCAGTTTCGTGTTCCTACCCTTTCGGGGCACCCCCTCTTCCGTTTTCGATTTCTTTTCATCCGCCCCCGAACCAAATCTCGAAACCCTCGACTTGGATGGTTTTTCAAGGATTCCCGTTCTGCGAGGGGGGCGAGTCAAACCTTTGGACAGCGTTGCCCGAAATGCCCTGCTCGTCCTGCGCAATAAACGAACTGCCCTGGATCAAAACAATTCGGAGGTTCCGGCCATCGAATGGATGGCCAAGGTGCTGTTTGATCATTCCGCCGCGGACCAGTTGAAGACTTTCCTAGTCGACCATGATCAACTCCTTGGCCTAATCGACCGCAAGTTTGCCGTTGATGGAAAGTATTACTCTTATTCAGAACTCGAGCCCTACCTTTCCCAAATTGATTCAAGCGCCCGGGAAGCGGGTGAAGTCGAGCAGGAACTCAGGGACAGTTTTGACCAAAACGCCATCGAATTGTACCGAAGTCTTTTGCTCTACCGCAAATTGAAGTTCACGCTCTCTCCGGAAAAACCTCCCGTCGAATCGAAGATGCTTGCCGATTTGGGGGCGGACGAACTGTTTTACAACCCGTTAACCGATGCTGACCAAACGGAGGAATACAAGAGGTTTCGCTCCCTGACCTCCAAACTGGTTGAGGATCCTTCCCTTGTTGCCATGGGCAGCGATGCCTTTTCCAAGGTGGTGTACTTTGTCGATCATTATTCACGATCAAATCTATGGTCGGAATTTTACGCAATCCCTCCGGAGCCTGGTGATCCGAAAATGAAATGGAGGAGCATCGGAGAATCCCTCGTGGGCAAGGAACCCATCGACTCATCCGAAAAACGTAATCTCGATCCCGCCCGCTTTTCCTCCTCCCTTAAAGAATTGGTCGCACTGGAACCCACTGTCCTGAAAGAGCGCCTGAATAAGATTCTGGAAACGAGAAAGATGGACCCCACCTCCCTTTTCGCGGCACAGTATGCCGAGGCGATCAAGCTTCGCAGAGAAGTGGATCCGATTCTCAAACTCTACGAAAACCTTCGACTCGCTTACGCCAGTGGCGATACAAAATCTTTTAACCAAAGTGTTGCAGACATCCGTGAGGAATCGAATGCCCGGGCGGGTGACTCCATCGACAAAATCGCTTTTGAGAAGACCTACAATGCGTTTGAACCCTTTTACCGAAGTTCTGTTGCCTATGTGATGATCTTCTTTTTGGCGAGTATTTCATGGCTACTCAACGCAGGAACCACGCCTGACGGCAAACCCACCAAATCGGTCCTGCTCTATCGAAACCTAGCCTACTACCTGACTTTGGTCGTTCTTCTCGCTCACACCTTTGGGTTGCTGGGTCGAATGTATATCGAAGGAAGACCACCGGTGACCAACCTCTACTCCTCTGCTCTGTTCATTGGGTGGGGTGCTGTTCTGCTTTGCCTATTCACGGAAAAGTATATCCGTTTAAGCATTGCCTCCGCGATGGGGGCGATGATCGGTTTTGGTAGCCTAATCATTGCCCACAACCTGAGTCTGGATTCGTCTCTCAATCCGACCGGAGACACCATGGAAATGATGCGGGCAGTGCTGGACTCGAACTTTTGGCTCGCTACTCATGTGGTCACCGTGACCATTGGATACTCAACCACATTTCTAGCCGGTTTTCTAGGGATCGCTTATGTAGTGGTTCATTTGCTCATCCGATCCCTGGGGGCAGACAATCGGTTTGGGGCGAAGCTCGCATCTACTGAAAGGCAGACTTCCAAGACCATCGGATCGATGATTTTCGGCGTAACCTGCTTCTCCTTGTTTTTCAGTCTGGTTGGCACCGTCCTTGGTGGAATTTGGGCAGACCAGTCGTGGGGAAGGTTTTGGGGATGGGACGCCAAGGAAAACGGGGCTCTTTTGATTGTGATTTGGAACGCCATCATTCTACACGCCCGATGGGCGTCAACCGCTCGGATTCGAGGGATTTCCTGCATGGCAATCTTCGGAAATGTGGTCACTGCATGGTCGTGGTTTGGAACCAACATGCTGGGAGTTGGCTTACACACCTATGGTTTTATGGACAAAGCCTTCAACCCCTTGATGTTCTTCGTTGGCAGCCAACTCCTTCTTATTTGCCTGGTTTACCTGCCTGCTTTGTTCGACAGTATTTCAAGCAGGTTCCGTCCTACCGTAAAGCCTTAAGGCTTGGACGCAGCCCCTTTGTCCAGGTTCGATCGTAGGGTTTTAAAAACATCGTCAGGAGATCTGCCGAAGGTGCAAGGGAATGGCACCCGATGATCCTCTCCGTACTCGCTTTCACCTTTGGTGTCTCGAAAGCGAATCATGATCAATTTGCGTTGGGCGTATTCGTCTAACTCAAAATCCTCAATTTCATGATGCTGGTATTTTTGCCGATGCCACCACGACCTGAGATGATACCCATGGCGGTCGATGCGCAGCCTCGACCAAGTGAAGGCTTGATCCAAAAAATTAAGCAGAGCCAAGAGTAGGAAAAGGATCGTCCCGATCCATCCGACCACGAGTCCAAAATCATCCACGAAAGCGAAAAACACAGCAGTCACTAAAAGAAAGCTCGAAAAGGCAAACTGTCTCCACCATACGGGTTTGATAACGGTGTAGCGGGACCGGACTTTGGTGGTGCCTTGGTTCTTATTCATCCTGTGCTCACCGGTTTTTCTCAGACCATCAACTCAGGATGGGCGCAGAGTTGGAAAAAGAATGGTATCCCTGATGTTGGCGGCACTGGTCAGAAAAATAACCAAACGATCAATCCCAAGTCCCATCCCACCTGCCGGAGGCATCCCATGTTCCAATGCGGTCAGAAAATCCTCATCCAATTCCTGAGTCTCCTCCCCGACCTGCTCCATGAATGCCTCTCTTTGGACCGCAGGATCATTCTGCTCCGAATAAGCGGGGGCAATCTCCTGTCCGTTGATGCAGAGTTCGAAAACATCGATGGTGGAAGAATCGGTTTCAGTGATCTTAGCCAAGGGACAAAGTTCACGGGGAATATGGGTTACGAAGGTGGGTTGAATCAAGGTATGCTCGATCACTTTTTCGAAAACATCATTGGTCACCTCAAAATCCTCTAACTCCGGATCCACTTCAATACCCATAGCCTGAGTCTTTTCCAACTTCGCAGCTTTCGGCATCTCAAACCAGTCATCCCGCCCCACGGCCTCCAAGATCAAATCCTTGTATTTCGCTTCCCTCCATTCACCCGATAAATCGATGACTTCTCCCTCCGCACGCTCCATGCTCAAACTACCCAAAGCCTTTTCGGCCACTTGTTGAATGAGCGATTGGGTGAGCTCCATCATCCCACGATAATCAGTGTAAGCTTGGTAAGCTTCCAGCATAGTGAATTCAGGATTATGTCTTCTCGACAAGCCTTCGTTGCGAAAAACCCGTCCGACTTCAAATACCCGGTCAAATCCACCGACAAGCAAACGCTTCAAATGAAGTTCCAAAGCGATGCGAAGAGAAAAATCACAATCCAAGGCGTTGAAATGAGTCCGGAAAGGACGGGCCGCGGCACCACCGGATACTGATTGGAGCATGGGAGTCTCCACTTCAAGAAAATCACGACTCCAGAAAAATTCACGGATTTCCCGGATGATTCGACTGCGGGCCTGGAAACGATTACGGGACTCTTCGTTCACCACCAAGTCAAGGTAGCGTTGGCGGTAAATTTGTTCGTTATCGGACAAACCGTGCCATTTCTCGGGCAACGGTCGCAAAGCCTTAGTGACCAGCTTATACTCCTTTGCCCGGATCGTTACCTCACCTGTCTTGGTACGGAACAAAGGACCGCGAATACCGATAAAGTCTCCCAAATCCAATTTCTTAAAAGAAGCGTATTCCTCTTCCCCAATCTCATCTCTTCGGACATAGGCCTGAATCTTTCCTGCCCGGTCCAAAATTTTCATAAAGGTAGCCTTCCCCATTAACCGAAAGGCCACGATTCTTCCTGCAACGGAAACCTCCGGACCCACTTCTTCCTCTTCCGGCAAAAGGGCCAACGCTTCAGAGGAAACATGGGTCTGATCCCAATTTGCCCGAAAAGGATCAAAGCCGGCTTCTCTCATCCGGTCCAGTTTGTCTTGGCGGACAGCGACTTGGTCACTTCCATCAAGGGGTGTTTCGACAGGTTGGGGGTTGGGGGGATTTGCACTCATGGAAAAGGACAGAAAATGCTGAAAAATCGTAGGTAAGACAACAGAAAACCCGAAAAAATTCGGGCTTACTGCTCAGGAGTTGGGAATCTGGCCAAGAGCGACCCGAAACCCAAGGTTCCGAAATCGATGATAGAGAGAGTTGGTAGAGCGGGACGAAGATTTGCAATCCGCAGCCGATTTCATGTATCCACCGCCGCGACTGATTCGAAATTCATCCTGCTCACTGTCATCCAAAAGCGTATTCACAAAAGAATTCCCCACCCATTCTCGGACATTTCCATACATATCGAACAATTTCCAGGGATTTGGACTTTTCAATCCAACCGGATGAATCCGCTTTCGACTGTTCCCCCGAAACCATCCGTGATTATGGAGTTCACTCGGCTCATCACCAAAATAATAGGCGGTGGAAGTCCCCGCTCGGCAGGCATATTCCCATTCGACTTCACTGGGCAAACGAAATTCGTGGTGCTTGGGTAACGTTCCATGGTTTCGGGCCATAATGGTGAGTGCCTTGCAAAATGAAACCGCATCCAGCCAGGAGATGTTATTCACCGGCAAATGGTCCTCTCGGTTTTCCAAGCTACCATCCGTAAAGCTTGGGTTCGTCCCCATAACCTTCTCATACACCTCTTGGGTGACAAGAAGTTGACCGAGCCAAAACCCGTGACGCACCTGAACCACTCGTTGTTCCTCCGCATAAGGAACCCAAATAGAAATCTCTCCGGCAGGAATCCAGGAAAACTTGCCGGCATAATAATCCGTATGGACATGTTTGTGTTCGACATCGGAACCCCTTTCTTCCTCGGCAACCGCAACATTGACGGCCCAAGGGTGGCGGGTTCTTCCTTTGGGGTAAGATTCCATTTCCAACCTTGCGGAAATCGGCAATTGGCCTAAATCACTGGAATCTTCAGCCTTTCCGATAAAGGGCGGAACCGACTCTCTTTTCTTAGGAATAGATTCCGGATCTTTAGCTAAGGGGGAAGCCCCATATCTCTTGGATTGCGACTGCATAGCCCTTTCCCAGGATTTCCATAATTGGGCCCCGTAATCAAAAAGCTCGTCTTCCTCTTCGGCACTGTCTTGTTCTTTGAGGGGACTTGGTTCGTCCTGCTTGGCCAGCATGGTCGAACTGGCCCGTTCACACCAATCATTTTCGGATACGAGGATGGACTGAAATTGCTGAAGGCAAAGAGACAAGCCCGCGGGCAAAGTGGTATCTTCGAGAAAGATGGTTAGAATTTCCTTGTTTTCACTGAGAGCGTAGCCGACTTCACTACGCACGAACCGTGAGTCCACTGACCGGGGGGATACGAAAACCACGAAAAGCACCGACCGCTTAATGGCGTGAGCAATTTCCTCCACCCACTCCCCCGCCGGAGGAATGCCTTCGTCATACCACACATTCACTCCAGCATCCCTAAAGTACCGGATCGATTCGTAAACTGTCACCTTGTCCGCGTGTGCGTAGCTCACGAAAATGTAGGGTCCGTCTCCCGAATAGGATTCAAAGGGTTCCGGAACATCTTTAGAGGAAATCATTTAGCTACCCCATGAGTCAGTCGGACTTTTCCCCGGAATAACCCCGACGCTGAAGCATGTAAATCGGATAGGATCCAAAATCCTTTGCCAATTCCAGATTACCGGCATATTCAAAATCGTAGTCATCATAGCCAAAGGAAATCAACGCGGCTACAGTTTCCGAAACGAAGACCGAGCCCGGCAAAACAATGGGCTCGATACGGGCGGCTTGGTTGACATGCCGCCCGAAGAAATTTCTTTTTTTGAGAATAGGGTCAAATTCCTCGTAAACCGGCCCTGCATGCATCGATATCCGAACTTCCATCACGCCTTCCGAAAGAAGGTCCCCCCATTCTCCGTAATTGAAGTAATCCCTGATTTCCAAAGCCAACTTCAAGGCATCCTCCAACTCGTCAAAAACCACAAAGAAACTATCCCCCCAAGTATTCACGAAAGCAGGTTCCCTTGGCAAACGCTCTAACATTTTGGCAATTCCACCATGAAAGATCTCTACAAATTCAGCGGTCTTTTCCTCCATTACTTGACTGAATGCCTGCACGTCGGCAAAAAGCATGGTCTTAATCGAACGAATCGAAGACTCGGATTCGCCCGATTCCGAAAGGAAGGCAGGACGAGTTTCGCCAGAGTAAACGGGTACCGGTTCGGAATCCGAAAGCGAAGGAAGGATTTCCCTGGGATCAATGACCTCAGGTTCATTGAACTCTCCGCGCCAAGCCTCCACCAATTCTCCAGTTCCACCGGTTGAACCGGGCTTACCATCCCAGATCACCAATAAGTTGGGATCCTCATCCAAGCCTCTCCCCCGCATTGCGGCAAATCCCAACATCACTTGGTTACAGAGAGAAAAGAGGGAGTCATCCCCATAATAGCCCTCGTTGGTGACGTAGTGCACGGAAGTTGCATGATCGAGTACGCTTTCAAATCGTGAAACCCAATTGCCCCCCGCTCTTCGAACGCTGGTCTCAATGAATTCTTCCTTCGCAAAAGGAAGAAAAACATGAGTTTCCCCGCCTCGTTCAGCCATCGTTTCCAAAAAGAGAATATCCGTACCACAGGCAGCCGAACTGAATCCGCAGGTTGCCCCTAACTTATCCAAAGCTTGTTCGATTTTTTCCTTGGCCACCATCTCGGCTTCGGGTGGAAACCTGCGATCTCGTCCGGGATTATCGATGACATGCCCGGAACAGGCGACGATTCCCATGAGAGGGAACGCCTTTTCCACTTCCCCCTTCACCTCCTTGTCTTCAAATAGGGAGGCAATCTGTAAGGCTTGCTTGCGGGTGCTCGCTACATAAGAGGGTTTGGCATCCTCCATGCTGACGGCTTGGGCATAGGCTTCCAATGCGGGGCCAACTTGCCCGAGGATCAAAGACGCTTCGGCCTCGGTTGCCTGTATCCAATAGGACTCTCCACCTTTTACTCTGATTTTTCGACAAATTTCGCGGGCGGCTTTGGCATATTCATGAGACTTTTTCTCATCATGAAAAACATAATGCATGAATGCGACATTGATACATGGGTAGTACTGTTTCTCCAAATCCTCCAACTTGCCGGAACTTTTTTGAAGCTGAGCATTGTAGGCGTCCTCATACCGGGCAATGGCTAGGTCCGCATACCTGAACTTACTCTCCTCGCTCGTGGAGTATTCGCATAAGTCCTTGTAGCAACTCGCCAAAAGACTTTGCGTTTCCACATCCCGACCTCCGCTTGCAACCAATTCCTCAAGGAGATTGGATGCCAGCTTCGGAGAACCAGCCTTGCAAAGTGCATGTGCTGCTCGCTGACTAAGAATCTTGTCCGCCTTGTGCTTGCGAAGACCTGCACGGGCAACATCGTGGGCGAGTAGAAATTCACCCACATCAATCATTCGATCACACAACTTAAGGAAAAGCCTTTGGGTAGCCCTTTCCTGATCGAACAAACGCCATTCTCTGCGTAGGCTTAGAGTACTGCGTTTGGTAAGCTGTGACATAACCTAGCAAAGGTTAGGCCGTGAGGCACGACCTGACGAGAAAAATTCCTCCGCAGAGGGAGAAAAATTACATTTTCTCGTATCGAGTGCGAAGCATTTGAGTAAAGGCAGCAACCTTGCGAGCCTCGCGCTTCTTGTCGGAGGGTTTTTCGAAGTAGCGTTTAGCACGCACATCGCGAATCACTCCTTCGCGATCCAAACGCTTTTTCAGGCGGCGGATACCACGGTCAATAGGTTCACCCTTACGTAATTTGATTTCGATCGTCATAAAAGATTCGAAACTAACATCTTTGGACTTTGGGTCAAGGCGGAAGAAGCAACTTTTGAAGAGAGTTTGCTCGAACTAACGCCGACCATACTTTCTTTCCTCCGGAGGTTCGGGTTCAAGCAATTTAACCCGAGCCCCACGAACCGATTTTCTTTCTCTCCATTCCCTAAAAGTCTGTGAAGTCATACGCACCTTAAAACGGGCATCGGTTTCCACCACCAGTCCATCCTCCTCACCCTCACGAGCAAATCCAAGGCGAATCAGAGTGTTCCCAATCCCTTGGTCACTCAGCTTGAAGATATCACGGGCAAACGATTCGGCTTCCTCATCATCTGGATCCAATAACCAGGTGACTTCATCAACCAGTTTCACCAAAGCTTGATCTACGGGAAGCACACTTTTCACACTCATTCGAGTTTCCCCATCCCGATGCGAAGCCTCTCCTTCGATGACCACCATAGCCCCCTCCTCCAATTTACCTCCGTACTGTTCGTAGGCCTCGGTGAACATGGGCAGGGAAAAATCCTTCGCTTTGCTCATCAAAGTAAAGCGAGCCCAGGGCTTTGCATCCTTTTTGGTGTATCGGCGTTCCAAATCAGCAAGGACTCCACACAAGCGGAAGGAACGTCTGCCTTCAAGATTATCTAATTGATCCGCATCAATGGTATCTAAGAGAGGTCCCAATCCAGACAAACTGTCCACGGGATGCCCCGAAAGAAAGAATCCCAGCAACTCCTTTTCGAGTTTGAGTTTCTCGAGTTCATCCATCTCAGGAACCTCCGGCAGCTTCGGGTTAGAGGAAAAATCATTTGCGGAGCCCGACTGGTCTTCAGTATCTGGTTCGCCTCCCATCAGGTCGAACAAATTAACCTGTCCGGCTTCCCGGTCCTTTCTTCGTAACTGAGCCTCTCCCATGGCCCGATCCAGATCGGCTAGCAAAGCGGCCCGGTTTCCCTCCAGCGCATCGAAGCCTCCCGACTTGATCAAGCATTCCAACACCCGCTTATTAACCGCTTTCCCGTCCACTCTTTCCACCAGGTCGGTAAAGCTAGTGAACGCTCCATCCCTCTGGCGTTCCTCAACAATGATCCTGCCCGCGACATCTCCGACTCCCTTGACTGCCGAAAGCCCAAAGCGAATCGAACCCAGACTGTCCCCGCTTCCTTCCATAGGGGTGAAAGTTTCGCCCGATTCATTGACATCCGGACCGAGGACAAGGATCCCCATCTCGGTGCATTCACCGATAAAATGAGAAAGCTTATCGGAATTCCCAAGGTCACAAGCGAGCACCCCGGCCATAAAATCAACCGGGTGGTTGGCTTTGAGATAAGCAGTTTGGTAGCTGATTATGCCATAGGCAGCGGAGTGGGACTTATTGAAACCATAGCCCGCGAATTTCTCCAAAATATTAAAAATGTCATTTGCTTTCTTTTGAGCAATGTCATTGGTTTCCTTGGCACCTTTGACAAAAATCTCACGCTGCTTGGCCATCTCCTCCGGTTTCTTTTTTCCCATGGCTCGGCGTAAAATATCCGCCCCCCCCCAAGGTGTAACCTGCAACTCGGCGAGCGGCCTCCATGACTTGCTCCTGATAAACCATAACGCCATAGGTTTCCGAACAAACATCTTCGAGCAGAGGATGAGGAAATTGAATGGTGGAAGGGTCTTCCTTTCCTTTGATGTAATCCGGGATCCAATCCATGGGACCGGGCCGATAGAGGGCAATCAGAGCAATAATCTCATCGATATTGGAAATCGTCATCTGCCTGCACAAGCGGCGCATACCATCGGATTCCAATTGAAAAACGCCAATGGTGCGGGCTTCATTGAGAAGATCAAAAGTCCGTTCATCTTCCAGGGGAGCATCCGTGACCCGGAATTCCTCCAAACCCACCTTTTTTCGAATATGACTTTCCGCTTCCGCAATCACGGTCAAGGTTTTGAGCCCGAGAAAATCCATCTTCAATAAACCAAGGTCCTCAACCGGGTCCTTAGGATACTGCGTAGTCAAAACTCCGTCTTGCGTGGTAAGGGGAACTAATTCCTTCAGTGGACGATCAGCAATAATAACTCCCGCCGCATGAGTTCCGACATTTCTCACCATCCCCTCAATCACTTTGCCGGTGTCTACAATCTGTTTGGCGATCGGATTGTTTTGATATTCGGCGTTGAATTCGGGACTCTTTGCAAGTGCGTCATCCAAGGAAATATTCAAGTCATCCGGAACCATCTTGGCCAACTTATCGGCTTCTGCATAGGGCAAATCCCGTACCCGGGCCACATCCCGCATAACCATCTTCGCTCCAAAGGTTCCAAAGGTTATGATATTGGCCACGCAATCCCTGCCGTACTTTTCTCTAACATACTCTATGACCTCGCCTCTTCTGCGCATGCAAAAATCAATATCAAAATCAGGTGGAGAAACTCGTTCTGGATTAAGAAAACGCTCAAAAAGCAAACCGAAGCGAAGGGGGTCAATATCGGTAATTCCCAAGAGGTAGGCAACCAGGCAACCTGCCCCGGAGCCTCTTCCGGGGCCCACTGGAATACCCTCGTCACGAGCCCATCTCATAAAATCGGCTACAATTAGGAAGTAATCGTTGAAACCGGTCTTACCAATGATTCCCAATTCATATTCAACCCGCTCGCTTAACTCAATGACACGCTCATCCGTATCTTCGGTTCGCTGATCGGGACGAAGGTAATCGACTTGGTAGCGCTGCAGCATTCCTTCGATGCATTGAGTTTTGAGATAGTCCGTGTTGTCTTTGACATCGCTTGAAATTTCGGGAGGCAAGGTGAACACCGGATAATTGTTCTCCCCAAAGGGAAGCTTCACTTCGCACATCTCAGCGACCCCGAAAGTATTGGTAATCGCTTCAGGGGCTTCCTTAAAAAGGACCTCCATCTCCTCTCTGGATTTCAGGTAAAATTCACGGGCCTCGTAACGCATCCGATTGACGTCATCGATTTTAGAACCGGTCTGAATACAAAGCAGAGCATCGTGTGGAGCCCAGTCCTCTCCTTTGACATAATGGACGTCATTGGATGCGACAACCTTCACCCCAAACTTCTTGGCAAGCTTAAGAAGCTCAGGCACCAGTTTGACCTGTTCCTCAATTCCATGGTTATGTAATTCCACGAAATAATTTTCCTTCCCGAAGATATCGATCATTTGCCCCATCGCTTTTTCCGCTTCACCATCCTTGCCGTGCAAGATCATTTGAGGAATCCAACCCTGCATGCATCCGGTGAAACCAATCAATCCCTTAGCATGCTCGGCCAAGGTCTCAAGATCAGTCCTCGGGCGGTAATAGAAGCCGTCGACATGAGCGTCGGAAACAACCTTGGAAAGATTCTGATACCCTTCGAAATTCTTGGCCAGCAGCCCGAGGTGGTAGGATTTGTGATTTTCCCTCCCTGGTTTTTCGTCATTTTTGTGGTCGGTGACTAAGTAGCCCTCACAACCGATGATTGGCTTAATTCCATGTTTCTCAGCTTGCTTTACAAAGGAAACGGTTCCAAAGAGATTTCCGTGATCAGTCAGAGCCATGGCAGACATACCCAACTCCACCGCTCGTTCCATCAGTCGATCCATGCGACAACACCCGTCCAACAAACTAAAGTCCGAATGAACATGCAAATGTACGAAATCCTTATCTTTGTTACTCATCTCAAAAAAGCACCTATCATTCTTCGGAAATCATTTCCTCCCTTACAAGGTAATCTTGCGCACGTTCACCCCGCTCAAGTTTTATCTATTTACTAAAAGGAGAGTTTTTCGAGTGCAAACGCATCGCTTTTCGACTTAGAACGAAGGCCCAAATCATGATCGGGAAGACCAAAAGAGTAAGCAAGGCTGAGGAATCCTGAAACAAAACAAAATCATAGGCTCCGTGAAAAAAGACCGCCAGAAACAATCCTTTTAAGGATACATTCGTTCGAATGGACTGGTTCATGAATTTTGCCAATCCCACCTGATAGCCCATCAGAACTGCAAAAGCCGCATGCATCGGTACAGCGGTGAACATCCTTGCGAAAGCAACACCCACCCCTCCATCGCTGACATAAAACACATTCTCTAAAGCGGCAAAACCAAGACTGATCATCACCGCATAGACAATCCCGTCAAAAGGCTCATTGAAGCTGGGTTTCCGCAGGGCATACAAGACAAGAACAACATATTTACAGAGCTCTTCGCCAAATCCTACCACGAAAAATGCCATGAAGAAAGAAACCGCTAGTCCATTTTCTCCATCGAAATCAAAACCAAGAATCTCGGCTCCAATTGCATTGAAGAACCCAGCTGGCAAGCAACATAATGATCCCAATACAAAGCAAACCACCAAGACTCCAATCGGCTCTTTTTCGTGCTTATCCTTCCAGTAGATATACAAGGCCAAGGCAAGGGCTGGAGCCAAGGCTAAGTAGAGATTTAAAAAATCCATGGGCAATATCAGAATGGATAATTCTTAACCAAGGTCCTTCAACAAGTGGTCCGATTGAAATATTTCCTGCAAAGTAATCGCCAGGCAATGATGAAGAATGCAGTAAGTGGAATCCCGAAGATCATTCCAAGAATTCCGCCCAATGCCGTTCCCCAAAAGAAAATCGAAACCATCACCACAACTGGATGCAAACCCGTTTGTTGGCCCATAATCTTGGGGGTAAGGTAGTAGCTTTCGATCAACTGCACCAGGGCAAAGGATAAACCGCATCCCACAAGGATGCTCCACTGACCGGTTTCGGCAATACCTGCCGGTTGCAAATACGCGACCAAAAGCGTGGTGACAATGCCTACGATTGACCCGAGGTAAGGAACCACATTCAGTAATCCAAAGAGCAGACCCAGGGTAATACCGAACTTCAATCCGCTCAAGCTGAAGCCAATAGCATCGCCC
>OZSS01000764.1_pt1 | contig 15443 bp, 14 predicted proteins | sample 1779911 | NCBI WGS metagenome assembly OZSS01 (sample SAMEA2603589, study PRJEB24840) | metagenome | biome: Water; feature: Photic zone; material: Seawater sample | place: Mediterranean Sea | collected 2013-11-12 | depth 10 m | reverse complement strand
TGCCTATAGTGAGGCCTGTTTTGTAATCTGGATGCATTTGAAAAAACCTGCAGAAGAAAGCCCATTTATTATGACTGATTATGTTATTTCACCTTTTCCCCGTGCAAGTGCAGCAGTGATGTCTTCTAAACAACGATTTCCTGTCCGGCGTATTTTTTGTGTTGGACGGAATTATGGAGCACATGCCAGAGAAATGGGTTTCAGTGATAAAGAGCCGCCCTTTTTCTTCACCAAGCCAGCAGATGCACTAGCAGAGACAGGAGCAATTATACCTTATCCACCGCTGACAGAAGATTTGCATCATGAAATCGAACTGGTGCTAGCCGTGGGTAAATCAGGGGCAAATATCGCTGCAGAAGATGCAATGATGCATATCTGGGGGGCCGGAGTAGGAATTGATTTTACACGCCGTGATCTTCAGATAGCTCATCGTGAAAAAGGCCGCCCTTGGGATTGGGGAAAGGCCTTCGATCATTCAGCCCCTCTATCACCGCTAATACCGTTGGCAGATATACCCAAGGCAAAAGCTGAATTTAACACTGGCCGGATCTGGCTTAGTGTGAATGGCGAATTGCGGCAGGATGCTGATTTATCAGAGCTGATTTGGTCAGTGAAGGACATTATTGCGTTTTGCAGTCAGTCGGTACGTCTTCAGGCTGGGGATTTGATTTTTACCGGCACTCCCGCGGGTGTGTCGGCGGTTGGACCAGGCGATAGTCTCTCGGGTGGTGTGGACGGTATTGGGGAAATTCAGATTACTCTGGGTGAACGAGAAGCTGTATGATCCCATTAGATATTGAGGCTGCGCAAAAGGGGAGCTTGCGCCGGCTAGCAGATGATCTTTTATGGGCGCGCTTCGATCTGCCCTTTCGACTGAACCACATCAATTTGTATATTCTGGCAACAGCTGAGGGGTGGGTGTTAATAGATACAGGGGTGAATAACGAGATTACTGCCCATCATTGGCAGGCTCTTCTGACAGGCCCTCTTGCTGGCAAGCCTGTCTACCAGATTATTGTAACACATCATCATGTTGATCATATTGGCTATGCTGGCCCGCTTGCCGCGCTAACTGGCGCTCAGACGTTTACAAGTTTGGCAGAAACTGAGCATGCTAAATGGTTGTATGCGTTGACAGATGAAGATTTTGGTAACTTATTAGCAGAAACATATCACCGCTATGGGCTGCCAACTGAATTGGTGAATGCCGTACGCTCTGCAGGCAGCCGATATCGGCGCAACACGGCCCCTTTGCCTGAATTTAGTCTTCTACAAGAAGGAGATGAGATCAAAACATCTGCGGGGTCTTGGCGTATCAGGACAGATACAGGACATTCAGATGCACAGATTAGTTTGATGGACAAGGAACGGGGATTGTTCCTTAGTGTTGATTTTTTGCTGCCGCGAATATCACCCAATATATCAGCTGATATCCGTGACCCTGACTTTGATCTTTTGTCTGCTTATTTCATCTATCTTAAAGAAATGACAAAGTTGCCGGCAGACATGCAGATTTTTCCAGGTCATGACTGGCCGTTTCGTCAGGGTGGTGTGCGAGCTCAGCAACTAATTGACCATCATCACCACCGCCTTGATTTGCTTCATGCGGCGGCACAAATAGCACCTTTGACAGTCTGGTCAGCTATGGACACTCTGTTCGGCCGGCATTTTGGTGATCATGAGATGTATTTTGCCTCTGGCGAGGCACGTGCTCATCTGAACCATTTGGTTGCAGTGGGCAGGCTGCATAAGCAATGTGATGACCGTGGCATTGATATTTATGCAGCACAGGATGTGGTCACCGCATGATACGTGCTTTTCCGTTTTTGTTTGTTATTCTCTGGTCATCGGCATTCATCAGCGGCAAAATCATCGTTGAAGATGCCTCCCCTTTTGCTGCCCTTGGGTTTCGCTTTGCCCTTGTGGCTTTTGGATTTTTCTGTTTTGCCCTTATCCTGAAAGATAACCTTTCCGCCCGCGGCAGAGATATCTTTGAAGCCTGCGGTACAGGCATTTTATTTCACGGGCTTTATCTTGGTGGGGTGTTTTTTGCAGTTTCCAAAGGCTTGCCAGCTAGTATAGCTGCTCTGATTGTCTCACTTCAACCTGTCTTGACAGGTGCGCTTGCCGGACCCGTTCTAGGAGAGACGGTCACCTGGCGCCAATGGGCTGGGATTATGTTGGGATTTGGCGGTGCAGCGCTTGTGCTTGGCTTGGATGTAGGCGGTGAATTGCCTGTTATGGGGCTCTTGGCAACAGGGATCGCCCTGCTGGCGGTAACTGCAGGAACACTATGGCAAAAGCGCCTAGGTGACCGCCTGCCTTTATCTGTATTGAATTTGTATCAGGCCATGGCAGCTTGTGCCTTTCATGTTTTGGTCATGCTGGCAATTGAACAGCCGTTTCTGAAATTTACAGGGTCATTCATTCTGGCGATGGGGTGGCAGATTTTGGCTATCTCTTTTGGCGCGTTCTCTATTCTGATGTATCTGATAAAGGTTGGTTCGGCCAGTCAGACCGCCACCCTGTTTTTTCTGGTTCCGCCAGTATCTGCGGTGATGGGCTGGTTATTTGTGAATGAAAATCTGACCCCTATTGACGTGATTGGTTTGCTGATAGCAACGTTTGGTGTCTATGTGGCAACACGACCACAAATTAAAAAATAAATTTCTGCGGTTGTTATCTGCAAAAAACAGAGTTGCACGTCAGAGGTGGCAGGGTAGGATGAAGTGAGCAGGCTATTGCCTGTTCTCATATAGGCATTAAAAACAGAAAAGGGTAAGGCAATGAAATCAGCACAGGATTATCTTGCAGAGGCAAACGCGATTGTCCCGAAAATTGAAACGCAGGCAGGTATTGCCAAACATGGACAGAGCGGTGTGGTGTTTGTGGATGTGCGCGATAGTGCAGCAATACAAGAAAGTGGAACAATTGCCGGTGCGCTGCGCATACCGCGTGGTTTTATAGAATTTGCCGCTGACCAGGCCACACAGTTCCACAATCCGCAGATGGATAAGGATGCGGAAATTATTCTGGTTTGTGGTGCAGGTGGGCAGGCAGCTTTGGCGGGCCGGACGCTGGTTGAAATGGGTTTCAAACATGTCAGCAATGTTGGCGGGTTTGGGGCCTGGAAAGATGAAGGCGGACCTGTCGAAGTCTGAGGGTGCCCTTCAAAAAATGAGACCCACTTCTTCGGTATCTGTTGCCATTGTGGGCGCGGGATATACATCTGCTGCCCTGTTGACGCATCTGCTTGACCGGAGGCCGGATGTTGCAGAAAAAATTGCTGTGTTTGGCAAAGGGTCTTTTGGTCATGGTGCGGCTTTCGGTACTCTGCACCCTGATTTCAGACTGAATGTGCGTGCCCAGATAATGCAGCTTCGCCCTGCAAAGCCTGACCTATTTCCAATCTGGGCTGAAGCTTGTCTGCAGGATGAAGGTGCCTATTGTGAGGCAGGACAATTTTATAGGCGTGCTGATTTTGCTCGCTATATGGACTATGAGCTAAGTGAGCTGCCGCACAATGAAGATGTAAACTTTATCAGGCAGCAGGTGATATCTGTGCGCTATGAACACAGCTTAGCAAAATGGCATCTGCGCACTGATACAGGTGATGAATACACAGCCTTGATGTTGATTCTGGCGACTGGAAATCCTGAACCGAACTGGCCATGTCCAATTGAACGGGCCTGTCTTCAGCATGACGGGCATCTGCTAATTAAATCACCTTGGACAGGAAGTTGGCTGCATGACTGTGATCCGGAAAAAACTGTTCTTCTGGTCGGGGGTGGTTTAACAGCAATGGATACGGTTTATGCGTTGGGTAAGGCGGAGCATCGCGGCAATATCCATCTAGTAACGCCGTTAGGCATTCTGCCGCCAGCGCAGACAGGCTGGGTTCCTGCAGAGGCAATCAAATGGCCAGATGACATCTCTTCTGCATCAGCTGTTATCGGATTTATGGCAGATCATCTGAAACAGCAGCCCCAGTGTCTCTGGACAGATTCAGAGTGGCAGAGCCGTTTTGAAGCTCTGCGCGTTCATCTCAATCCTGTCTGGCGCAGGTTGCCTGCTGCTGAAAAACGCCGGCTGATGGTCCATTTGGGGGGGGCATGGTCTCTCACTCGTTATCGTTCAGCCCCGCAAACTAGCCAGATGGCTGCACAGATGCGCAGTTCAGGACAGCTAGTTCTTCATACCGGTCGTGTGAACCAGATTTCAGTTGGGAAGAGGGGTAAAAGCTTTTCTGCTTACCTCTGTTCAGGACAGCTGCTCAACACAAATATCATTGTGAATTGCGCTGGCATTGGGCGTGACCCTTTGCTTGCGGCTATGATTGCTGATCATGTGATTCAGGCTGATGCATTCGGCTGGGGCCCTCAACTAGCTGACAATCTTCAGCTCTATTCAGGTGATGGCCATCCCTATCCTTCTGGCTATGGAATTGGGGCGATGACAGCAGGCAGTGAGGGGGATGTGGTGGGCGCAACAACCATAGCACGTCAAGCCGCCAGTCTGGCCCATCATCTCACAGATAGCTTATAAAATTTTAATGGATAATTTCATATAATTCACTTTTTGAACTAGACCTGTCCAGCCTCAAGTTTAAGTATAAGGACACAACACATAAAGTTCATGACAAGAAGGGCAAATTATGGCTATTCGGTATCTCAAAGAAAGTAAATCTCAGTCTGAGCGCAGGGAAGACGATGCAAAAGTAAAGGCGATTGTTGAGGATACGCTTGGGGATATTGAGGCCCGCGGAGATGCGGCTATTCGTGAGCTTTCAGAAAAATTCGACAAGTATTCACCTGCCTCATTTAAATTGTCTGATGATGAGATAAAGGCGCTGATTGCCGAGGTCAGCCCGCGTGATCTTGATGATATCCGCTTCGCTCAGGATCAGGTCAGGCGGTTTGCTGAAGCCCAGCGTGCGTCCATGACAGACATTGAAGTTGAAACCATGCCAGGTGTCATCCTTGGCCATAAAAACATTCCTGTTCAATCTGTGGGCTGTTATGTGCCTGCCGGCAAATTCCCAATGGTCGCTTCGGCACATATGTCTGTGCTGACAGCCTCAGTTGCCGGCGTACCTAGAATTATTGCTGCCACACCGCCATTTAAGGGCAAGCCTAACCCAGCCGTTATTGCTGCCATACATATGGGTGGTGCGCATGAAATTTATGTTTTGGGCGGCATGCAGGGTATTGGGGCGATGGCCTTAGGTACAGAGACAATAGATCCTGTTCATATGCTGGTTGGCCCGGGGAATGCGTTTGTGGCTGAAGCAAAACGCCAACTGTTTGGCCGAGTGGGCATTGACCTGTTCGCAGGGCCGACTGAAACCATGGTTATAGCGGACGAAACCGTTGATGCCGAATTATGTGCGACTGATTTATTGGGGCAGGCTGAACATGGTTATAATTCGCCAGCTGTTATGCTGACTAATTCTGAAGATTTAGCCCGTCAGACTATGGGTGAAATCGACCGGCTTCTGAAGATTTTGCCAACAGCTGAAACCGCCTCTGTGTCATGGGATGAATATGGTGAGGTTATCGTTTGTGACAGTTATAATGAAATGCTGCAGATGGCAGATGAAATCGCCTCAGAACATGTTCAGGTAATGACAGACAGGGATGACTGGTTCCTAGAGCATATGACTTGTTACGGAGCATTATTTTTAGGACCACGCACAAATGTTGCAAATGGGGATAAGGTGATTGGTACAAATCACACGCTGCCAACCAAAAAGGCTGGCCGTTATACAGGTGGCCTGTGGGTTGGCAAGTTTCTGAAAACTCATTCCTATCAAAAAGTGACAACAGATAAGGCAGCAACAGAAATAGGGGAATATTGTTCTCGTTTATGCATGCTGGAAGGGTTTGTTGGTCATGCTGAACAGGCTAATGTAAGAGTGCGCCGCTATGGTGGCCGTAATGTTGCATATGGCACAGCAGCCGAGTAATTGGAGGATAAGTCATGGAACTGCCAAAAACCCCCAGCCTGCGGCTTGATGATAAAACGGCTCTTGTCACGGGGGCCTCCTCTGGTATTGGCCTCGCTTGCGCGGTCGCGCTGGCAGAAGCCGGTGCTGATGTGACAGCTGCAGCCCGTTCTGAAGATAAGCTGGACACACTTGTTGAGGCTGCTCATGAAAAGGGGCTGAAGATGCAGGCTTGTGCTTTGGATGTTTCTGATCTGGACGCTGTGTCTAAAATGCTTGATAAAAGCACTTCATTTGACATTTTGGTCAATTCGGCTGGCATGGCCCGTCATGGACCGGCGGCAGAGACACGTGCTGATGATTTTGATGCGGTTATGGATGTGAATCTCCGCGGGGCTTATTTTTTGTCACAGATGGTCGCCAGGAAGATGATTGCTGCCGAAACGGGTGGGTCCATTATCAATATTTCCTCCCAGATGGCACATGTAGGGGGGATTGAGCGATCTGTTTATTGTGCGTCAAAATCTGCTGTTGAGGGATTTACTAAGGCGATGGCCATTGAATGGGGTCCGTATCAGGTTAGGATCAACACAATCTGCCCAACTTTCGTGCGCACAGCTTTGACCGAAGCAACCTTTCAGAATTCTGAAAGACGGGCATGGATTGAAGATAAAATCAAACTTGGCCGTGTTGGCGAAGTTGAAGATATGATGGGCGGTGTGGTGTTTCTGGCATCAGACGCAGCTGCTCTTATCACAGGCACTAGCTTGCTGATTGATGGCGGCTGGACAGCTGACTAGCCCTGAAATATGTCTGGAACAGACACACCCAAATCATCTGAAATGGCTTTCAGCTGAGCAGCTATCTTTGCATTCAGCTCAATGCCCTGACGGTTGGCTTCAGCTCGTTTTGCGCGTTCAGGATCGCCTGGGATTAGAACCGGCTGATCTGGTTTGCGTGGAGATGTTTGGCGGATTGAGGTAATGAAATCTGATATTTCAGAAGCGATCTGGTCATCTGTGTTCAGCTTTTCTGGGTCAAGAATAATGGACAGCATGCCATTACAAAATGGCCGGTCACAGGCGTTTGTTCCGGCGCCTGTTAAAGCACCTGCTAGTAGCTCGCAGGCCAACCCAAGACCAGACCCCTTATGCTGACCGAATGTCTGAATTGCACCTTTACCTGCACGCGGATCTGGGACATCTGTTGAAGCTGTTATGCCATAAATGGTTTTTGGAATTTTTGAATCTGCGCCTGTTTCATCAACCATAGCGTCTGCTGGTAAAGTTGATCCGGTTTTCTGGCTTACCAGTATTTTTCCCTCAGCAACTCGGCTGGTGGCAAAATCAAGAATAAAATGCTGTGTCTCATTACCCTCTGCTTCATGCGGCACACCAATCGCCACAGGTGCGGTTGAAATGCGCGCCTGCTTACCGCCAAAAGGGGCAACAATTCTTGAACCGGCAACAGTGACAAAATGAATAGATATAAGACCTTTATCTGCTAGCAGTTCTGCCCAGCCGCCTATCCGCCCCAGATGACCTGCGTTACGCAGCGCAATGATGCCAAGACCATTTTTTTGGCACATGTTCTCTGCTCGGTTGACCACATGATGACCTAGTACCTGACCAAAGCTGAACTGACCATCAATAAGACACAGCGTTTCGGAGTCAACCAAAGTTTCATATGCACAAACTGGGCGGACTGTTCCCGCATGGATATAATCAATATAGCGGGGAACCCTAACAATGCCGTGGCTGGGATGGCCGCTTGCATCCGCATCAACAAGATGAACAGCAATAAGACGCGCTTCTTCATTAGGGCAGCCGGCTGTCGCAAAAATGTCTGACAACCAGGATGTTATTTCATTCACTCTCATTAGCATCTGCGACTCATTTTTTCCAAAGATATATTATTCATCACCCCAGTAGCGAGCTTCTGACAGCGTTAAACCCTTTGTCCAGTCTGTCAAAAGCCTCATTCAGGATCTGTTCATCTTGCGCATAACACAGCCGCAGATATCCCTCACCAGCCGGCCCAAAAGCGAGCCCGGGGGCTAGCCCTACCTTTGTCTTTTCTAGGATAGCATGCGCAAAAGCCAGACTGTCTGTTAAGCCTTGTACAGAAAAAAAACAGTAAAACGCGCCGTCGGGCTCGATAAATGAAACACCCGCTAAGTTTTTCAGGCGGGTACGGGTGAGCGTGAGTGCTTTACTTAACCTGTGCTGCAGCAGGCTGACCTCTGCCTCCCCTTGCTCGATCATGGCAAGACCTGCCTCTTGAATAAAACCGGCTGGACAGGCAATGTTAAATTCAGTCAGATGAGCAAAAGTCTTTTCAAGGGCAGTTGGCGCGGTTATCCAACCCAGACGCCAACCTGTCATTGACCAGGCTTTTGAAAAGCTGTTGATTGAAATGAGCAAATCATCCGCATTGGCCAGATGCTGAAATCCTGGCGTTAAAGGGTCATGTTGATATAGCCGCGCATATACATCATCAGACACAATCCAAATTCCTCGTTTGCGGCAATGATCTAAAATGATCTTTTGTTCTTCAGCAGAGCAGACCCAGCCTGTAGGATTGTTTGGTGAGTTAATCAAAAGCGCCTTAGTCTTATCAGTCAGCTTGGCTAGAAGTTGTTCCATATCCAAATGCCAACGCCCATCACATGCAACCAGGGTTGTTGGGTCAATCTGACCTCCCGCAATTTTGAAACTTTCGCCTAGATTTGGCCAGACTGGGTCAATACACACAACACGGTCACCACTATCTATAAGAGCAAGGGCGGTTAGGGCCAGACCCTGCATGCCTGAAGCAGTCACAGTGATGTTCTTTTTAGTTTTACTTGTGCCGTAAAGTCCGTTCATGTAATGCGCCAGCGCAGACCGGAGCCGAGGCTTGCCATTATTTGGCTGATAGAAATGATCCCCTGCCTGAAGGGCATTCTGGGCTGCCTCGATCGCTATCTGTGATGTTGGCCACTGCCCTTCTCCAAACCACAGGGGCAGAATGTCCTGCATCTGCATGCCTTTTTCAGCTACATCTCTTATCAGGCTGGATTGCAGATGATGAGCTCGTTCACTTGTCTGTTGCATATAAATTTTTATCTCACCTGGCCTGCTAGATTATGAAGATCATGATGCTCAGTGTGCCGAACAAAATGCCGTTTTGACAAGTAAAAAGCCTGTCAAAATAGTTTCGGGAATAAAAAGAAAGATGATGCATTTTGCTCGTGACTTTTCAGCCCCTGAGGCTGTATCTTAATGCATAAGAAAGCATTTTTAGCATAACAGATATGCAAGGAAAAGAGGTCAATATGGGACGTTTTGTTTGCGCAGCAACACCGGGAAACGCAGATGTTTTGGAAGTCAGGGACAGATCCACTCCAACCCCTGGTGCTGGTGAGATAGTCGTTTCACAGACAAAAATGGGGCTGAACTTTTTGGACGTTTATCAGACATCTGGTGTCTATCCATTTCCAGAAAATGATGTTTTTGTGCCAGGGAATGAAGCAGCTGGTCGCGTGATCGCTGTTGGTGAAGGGGTATCAGACCTGTCTGAAGGAGATCGAGTGGGCTATCCGATGCATGTTGGGGCCTTTGCTGAAGAACGGACGATCCCAGCAAACCGGGTTGTCAAACTGCCTGACGATATCAGTGATGATATGGCAGCTGCCTCACTACTAAAAGGCATGACGGTAGAATACCTTCTAAATCAGTCTGTACCCTTACAAGCTGGTGATACCGTTCTGTTTCATGCGGCAGCAGGCGGGGTAGGTTTACTGGCAGGACAGTGGATGAACGCTATGGGCGTGATAGCAATCGGAACGGCCGGGACAGATGAAAAAGTCGAATTGGCAAAACAGGCAGGCTATGCGCATGTTATCAATTATACAGATGAGGATTTTGTGGATGTGGTCATGGAAATTACAGACGGTAAAGGCGTTCGGGCTGTCTATGACTCAGTTGGTAAGGACACCTATCCGGGGTCGCTTAAAGTGATCAAAAATCTTGGTCATTTTATCGCATTTGGTCAGTCGAGTGGCCTCGCATCAGACTTTAAGCTTGGTGACCTGGCTGCAAACGGGTCTTTATATGCGCAGCGCCCAACATTAGCGACCTACATTGCTACAGAGCAGCAGCTGGCGGCTTCAGCAAAAAATTTATTTTCCATGCTGCGCTCTGAAAAAATAAAAGTTGCCATTAATCAGCGATTTAATTTGGCCCAGACAGCTGATGCGTTTCGCGCTTTAACAGCCCGGAAAACAACAGGCGTTACCCTGATCGAAACCGGGCTGTAAGTGCAGCTGTTCAAACGACTTTAAAAGAATTCCTATAGTTCTTTTGGAAATGATGTGAGCTGGCCTAAACCATAAAGCAGGGGTGTTTTATCACTGCAGGTCAGCTCATAAACCTCACCAACAATGATTTCATGGTCACCGCCCGGATAACGACTCCAGACCTTGCAGCTGAGTGTGGCTGCGGCTCCGTCAAGCAGTGGCAGACCTGTTGGAGACAAATGCCATTCAAGACCTGAAAAGCGGTCTTGTTTGGTTTGGGCAAATCTCTGGCTGATTGGTTTTTGGTCAGCTGCCAAAATATTGATTGCAAAGGCTTCAGCTTGTCTAAAATCATCAAGACAAGCAGCCTCAAGCCCGATGCTCCATAAAATCAGCGGTGGATTCATTGAAACAGAATTAAATGAGCTGATGGTCATGCCATGGGGCTGTCCATCTGCTGACACGATTGTGGCAACACCAACGCCTGTAGGAAAACAGGACAGTGCTTTGCGAAAGGCTGACTGATCAAAGGTCTTTATGTCTGGTGGGGTATGCATGAGGTTCACTGCAGTCTTTCTTTTGCCTTATGATTGCAAGCTGGCCATTTGTCCAGTTTTGTTGATGCTGTGCCTGTTTACCCCAGAAATATACAAACAGACTAGCCTTTCAAGATTTTATTTTTAATTGATACCGTTTCTTGTTTGTCTTTTGACGAGGATATATGGCCTTATTTAGTTAAAAGTGAGGAAAACATGCAAAGACAGGACCAGAGTGTGTTCTGTCAAGGAGAGGCAGATGACAGTAGATAAAAATAAAGTGGGCCTTGTCGGGATTGGGGATATGGGCAGCGGCCTAGCCAAAAATTTGCTGAAAGCAGGGTTTGACGTATACGGGCTCGATCTGGATCCTGACCGCATGAAAGCTTTTACAGCGATGGGAGGAACAGCGGCCCTGGATTTGGGAGAAGTCGCAGCGAATGCCCGTGCCGTGTTTGTTATGGTCATGACAGGCCACCAGGCCAAACAGGTAATTTTCAGTAAAAATGGACTAGCAGATCATCTTCTGTCAGGCAGTGTTATTATTCTTACCGCCACTATAAAGCCTGCTGAAGCTGCTGAAATTTATGACTCTCTTAGCGAACGTGGCCTATCCCTCATTGACAGCCCGGTCAGTGGCGGGTTTCCCGGGGCCCAGTCTGGTTCGCTAACGATGATGGCTGCCGGCAGTGATACGGATATGAAAAACTGCAGTGATATTATGCAGGCTGTCTCAAAAACAATTCATCATGTTGGTGAGGCCGCACCAAAGGGCCAGATTGTGAAAGCCTGTCTGCAGTCTCTAATTGGTTCAGTCTTTTCGGCTACATTTGAAGCTTCTGTTCTCGCAGCGAAAGCTGGTATTTCTGGTCAGACTTTATTTGACGTCTTTTCAACTTCAGGGGCCGGTTGCGGTGTGGCCAATACAGCTCTTGAAAATATTATTGACCGTCAGTTTGAAGGTACAGGCAGTCACATTTCTACCATGCACAAGGATTTGACGATATCTCTGGGCTTTGCTGAGGAACTTGGCGTGCCGATGCATACAGCCGCAACAGCCATGCAGTTGTTTCATGCCGGAAAGACAAAATACCCCGATGGAGACAATTGGGTTGTGACCCGGGTTTTAGAAGACATTGTTAGTGCGGAGCTGCACCGCTAATTAAAACTTAAGGAGGCGAAGACATGAAACTGGGTGTAATTTGTGATGGGATCAGTCGCGATTTGAGTCATGCGCTAAAGGTTATGGATGAATTTGGCCTTGATTATGCTGAGTTGCAGTTTGTCTGGGACAAGGAAGTTGGGGATCATGATGCGTCTGAAATTGCACAAATCAAAGAACTCCTAGATACACATAACAAGCCTGTGTCTTGCTTGTCCCGACATATTTTTGCTGGGCTGACAACAGCGTCAAAAGCAGGGGATAAGGACCATTCGCGCCACATGGATTATCTGAAATGTGTTATTGAAATGGCGCATCAGTTGAATTGTCCTTTGGTGCGCATTATGACTTCAAAAAAGGAACAAATCTTGTGGGGTACAAACGGAGCAGAACATTGGAACGTGGCAAAGGGGGCTTGGGATACCTTGCCGCCCCTGATTGCTCCAGCTGTCGATCTGGCCCGCATAGAAGGGGTCACGCTGGTTGTTGAAACTGGCAATGGCACAATGGTGAATTCGAACTATACAGCGGTGAAACTGATCGATGCGCTGGACGCTAAAGATGTGCTGAAGGTTCTTTGGGATCCGGCAAATAATTGCTGGTGTCATGAGCTGGCCTTTCCAGACGGATTTGAAATGGCAAAAGATGGATATTTAGGGCATATCCATATCAAAGACGTTCAGGTGGATACACCAAAGGCAACGCTGGAAGTCCGGCAGATGGGCACGGGGCAGCTTGCGGATTTATTTGCCCCTATGGCAGGTGGCCTACGGGAGATAAGCTATGATGGTGTAATTTCATTTGAAAGTGTTTATCACTCTGGCAATGGAAATTTTGAAGACGGGTTTAGAACTGGAATTGAACTGTTCAAACAGCATTTTTCCTGAAAAGGCATTCTAAACTGAGCAGCTTGATGAAAAGGATAAGGGGATATGATGACAAAAGCCGCAAAGCAGCATTTTGATTTGACGGGACGGTCAGCCCTGATTACAGGAGCAACACGCGGTATAGGGTTTGGTCTCGCAGCGGGTCTGGCACAGGCTGGGGCGAAAATCATTCTGAATGGCAGAAACCCGGAAAAGTTGGCCGAAGCGACTGACAGGTTGCGCTTGCAGGATGTGTCTGCACAGACCCTCTGTTTTGATGTGCGTGACCAGCCAGCAGTACAAAAGGCCATAAACAATTATGAATCTGCAGACGGGCCGATTGATATTCTTATCAATAATGCCGGTATTCAGCACAGACAGTCTTTAGAAGACTTTGCTTCTGACAAATTTCAGGATGTAATGAACACCAATGCCACGGCTCTGTTTTACCTTGGGCAGGCAGTGACACGGCATATGAAGCAGCGCGGGCAGGGTAAAATAATTAACATTGCCTCTATCATGACGAAAATGGCTCGTCATCATGTTGGCGCTTATGTGACTGCAAAGGCTGCTGTGGGCGGCTTAACCAGAGCTATGACAGCTGAATGGGCAGCGTATGGTATCAATTGTAATGCAATTGGCCCTGGCTATATCTCAACAGAACTCACCCAGCCTCTATTTGAGGATAAGGCCTTCAGTGACTGGCTAATTGCCCAAACTCCAGCGGGTCGCTGGGGTCAGGTTGACGATCTGGTCGGCGCCGCTATTTTTCTTTCCACTCCTGCCTCTGACTTCATGCATGGGCAAGTTCTCTATGTTGATGGCGGTATGACTGTGACGGTTTAATCAAAAGGGGCCTGAGCAAAAAGCTGCTCTGTTCAGCCAATCAAACGAAGGCATTCTGGGATTGGTGTGATGACCTGGCCATCAGCAAAATACTGGATTAGATTATCAACAGTCAGGTCCCCCATTGCGCGGCGTGTTTCAACCGTAGCCGATCCGATATGCGGGGTCAGAACAACATTATCCATTGTGAATAAAACTTCAGGCACATGTGGTTCTGCAGCAAAAACATCTAACCCTGCAGCTCCCAAACTCCCATCTTGAAGCGCGGCAATCAGCGCATTTTCATCCACAACTGATCCGCGAGCCACATTCACAAGGATGCCTTCAGACCCTAGTGCTGATATTACATCGCCGTTTACCAAGTGATGTGTACACTGACCACCAGGTGTAATCACTATAAGGGCGGTTACATCATCTGCCAAACGGATCAGGTTATCATAGTAGCGATGTGGGCTGTCTTTTCGTTCTGACCGAGCATGATAAGAAATCTGACAGTTAAAAGCCTCCAGTTTACGGGCAATCGCTTGCCCGATACGTCCATAGCCCAATATTCCAACAGACATGCCATCTACAGCTCTACTCAGCGGTGTGTTTCCTTTTTTTGACCAGTTACCTTTTCGGATATAGCTGTCATTCACAATCAGCTCGCGGCTTACTGCCATCAGCAGCATCAGCGCAGTTGTGGCAACCTCCTCATTCAGTACATCAGGTGTATGGGTGACAAGAATATTTTTGCTTACTGCCTTATCTACATTGATAGCATCATACCCAACCCCGTAATTGGAAATAATCTTTAGATTAGATAGGCTGTCAAGTAGGTCATCTGGTACACCGTCATGCCCCGATGTGGCTATTGCCTGAATGGATGGCCCGTTTGCCGCTAGGAAACGTTCTGTGTTTGCAATTTTATCAAGGTAATGACAAGTAAAGGCAGTGGAAAAGCGTTCTGCCATACGCGGTGTGATCTCCCCAATAATTAACAGAACTGGTTTCATGGCAACTTCCTTAAATTTTGTCTAGCGCTTATTTAAGACCATTCTGCCTGAGCAATTCAAGATAGAGAGCTGAATGATCTGTATCTGCTCCGTCCATCTTTTCGATTAGGGTGGTGTAACGCGTTTTAACCTGCTCAGTCAGTGGTAGCATAAGTTCATGCTGGCCAGCTTCCTCCAGCGCATTATTGATATCTTTTAGCTGACTTCGCGACAGGCCCCCTGGCTCAAAGTTTCTTGTAGTCATCCGCTCGCCATGCTGTTGCAGGATAACTGAATCAGCAAAACCGCCTTTTAACGCATCACGAATAGCAGCAGGGTCAGCACCACCTTTTTCAGCCAACAACATTGCTTCAGCAACGACCCCAATGGTGACAGCCACGATAGTTTGGTTTGCCAGTTTAGATAGTTGGCCTGACCCGTCAGGGCCAACTCGAACAGGCCTCCCCATGGCACTGAGAACAGACACAGCTCTGGTAAAGACTGCTTCATCTCCGCCAGCCATAATAGCTAGACTGCCTGATTCAGCACCTTTTGTTCCGCCCGATACTGGTGCATCCAGATGATGCAGGCCCCGCTCGCGCATCAGCGCGGCATGTGTGCGGGCCTCACTTGGCTTGATCGAACTCATATCAATCAGGAGTGTCCCTGCTTTCATGGCTGCGGCAAGTTCCTGACCAAACAGAAGATTATATACAGTTGGCCCGTCACTCAACATTGTTATCACAATATCAGCCTCCGCGATGGCTTCTGCTGCTGTTGCCGGCACATCTGCGCCATCAGCTATCAGGGCTTGTGCTTTGGCTGGGGTGCGGTTC
>OZSS01000763.1_pt1 | contig 15451 bp, 13 predicted proteins | sample 1779911 | NCBI WGS metagenome assembly OZSS01 (sample SAMEA2603589, study PRJEB24840) | metagenome | biome: Water; feature: Photic zone; material: Seawater sample | place: Mediterranean Sea | collected 2013-11-12 | depth 10 m | reverse complement strand
GAACAACCGATTTGGCATTGGACACCAAGTATTGCTGTTTGTGGAATGAAAGTTTATAGAGGTGAGGAGTTTGGATCATGGAATGGAAATATTTTAGTCACTTCTTTAAAATTTGAATATTTATCAGTGCTTCATCGTAAAAATAATCGATTTATTGAAGAGGAAGTAATTTTTAAAAATGAAATTGGCCGAGTTCGAGATATTGAAATTAATAGCAAAGGTGAAATATTTTTAATTGCTGATGAATTTGATAGTAGTCTTTATGTTCTAAGACCAAATTAATTCAAAAAACTATTCTCAAAAGGAAATTGAGATAAAAGCTCATTACCATTCTCTTTGATAAGTATTTGTTGCTCTAGCTTCACGCCTTCCCTGCCATTTTTCCTTCCAATATAACTTTCAACACAAATTGTCATTCCTGGTAAAATTGTTCCATCGTAGCCAGCTTCATCATAATCACCATGATGATATAGGTAAGGATATTCTCCAGTCATCCCACACCCATGAGCTGAAAGATAATACCGATTATCATAAAATTCGTCAGGTATATCCCATGCTTTTTCAGAGTATTCTTTAAAGGACATTCCTGCCTGAATAATACTCATATTATGTTCAACTTGTTCTTTGGCAATAGAATATAATAATTTTTGATCAGAGCTGGGACCATCAGGGCCTGCATGAAAAGTTCGAGAAAAATCTGAGTAATATCCATAACAACCGACAACATCAGTATCCAAAGCAATCAGTTCATTTTGTTGGATTAATCGAGGACCAGTTTCTTGAAACCAAGGATTGGTTTTTTGACCAGAGGAAAGAAGACGAGTTTCACAATAATCGCCATCTTGAGCGATGATGGCTTGATGTAGAACAGACCACAATTCATTTTCACTTAGGCCAGGTCTGATTGAATTTTTAAGTTTATGAACGCCATTTTCAGTTGCTCGAAGAGAACTCTTAATGCATTTCATTTCCTCTTCTGATTTAATTGCCCTAGCTAACTCAACAGGAAGTTGGGCATCTTTAATTTTAAATCCTTTTTCTTTTAACCCGATGGAAATATTTGCATTCAAACGTTCAATACCGATTGTTGCTTTTGCTCTAATCAGAGTCTGTAAACGGTTAGATATATTTTGAACCCATTGCTTTTCTTTTTCTTCAATATTCATACCACTAGCAACAAAACTAGCGGTCGAGGAAGTTTCAACAGATGTAATGGTATTAAGTCCTGAAGCTAAGTGTTCACAGCCTTTGAATTCAAATAAAATAGAGTCTTTTTGGGTCAAAATGAGATATCGAGAGGGGGCATTGCGAGCGGTAAAAATTTGCATATTTCTAGCACCCGTTGTATAGCGAATATTAACTGCATCACTCAGTATACATGCATCAATTTCATGTAATTGCATTTGTTGTCTCACACGCTCAAGGCGATACTTTTGAAGTGTTAGAATATCTAAATCTGAGACCCGTAAATTATCGAGAGTCACTAAATTAGAGTTATCAGTCCGATCTGCATGCCAGTCTAATTCAGCCACTAACATATAATATTCTATAAAAATTGATTTTAAACAATAAATAATTGTTAAGAATGAACCAACTAAGCTATAAAATAAAAATATGAAAATTTTAGTTGTTGGTGGGGCAGGTTACATTGGCTCTCATATGTTAATACGTTTTCAAGACACAGACCATAAAGTAGAGGTTTTAGATAACTTATCTACCGGATTTGAAACGAACTGTCTTGATTTCACATTACATAAATGTGATCTCGCTAACAGAGAAAAAGTTTATTCAATTTTACAAAATAATTATGATTTAGTTATGCACTTTGCATCATACATCAATGTAGGTGAATCTTACATTAATCCAAAAAAGTATTATGAAAATAATGTTGTTAATACTTTAAATCTTCTAAATTGTATGGTTGATTTAAAGATACTCAATTTTGTTTTTTCTTCTACCGCAGCTGTGTATGGAGAACCAAAATCAAATCCTATTTCTGAAAATCATCCAATGACTCCGGTTAATCCATATGGTCAAACTAAAGCGATAGTAGAAAATATTTTAAAAGATTATGACAACTCTTATGGTTTAAAATCAATAAGTCTTAGATACTTTAATGCTTGTGGTGCCCACTCAGATGGATCGATTGGTGAGAGCCACGATCCTGAAACTCATTTAATTCCATTAATTCTTCAAGTTGCTTCTGGTAGAAAAGATAAAATTACTATATTTGGTGATGATTATCCAACAAAGGACGGCACCTGTATTAGAGATTATATTCATGTGATGGATTTAGCTGAAGCACATTTGTTAGGATTAAATAAACTATCTCAATCCCAATTATCTGAAGTTTATAATATAGGTAATAGTCAGGGTTTTAGCGTGAGAGAAATTATTGAGGCAGCTAAAAAAATAACTGGTAAAAAAATGGATATTGAAATTCAGAGTAGACGAAAGGGTGATCCAGCTAAATTAGTTGCAGATAATCAAAAAATCAAATCTGAATTAAATTGGACAGCTAAAAACTCTGATCTAGATAAAATAATATCATCTGCTTGGCAATGGGAACAAAAATTGCTTACATTTAACCAATAATTACTCGAAACTTACAAAAATTATCTTTATATTAAAGAAAGTTATATAACTAAACATAATGCTATATATCTCAATTTAGCATTCAAGGAGGGAAATAAAATGAGAAAAATCCTAGCTACGTTAATTGCTATAGCAAGCTTAGGTTATTCTTCTGCTTTTGCTGGAACTTTAGTCATAAATACTGACTTAACAGACTCGGCACCAAAAGCTGCTTTTGAGTGGGCTTTTAAAAAGTTTCAAGAAGAAAATCCTGATGTAACTATTGAAGTAAATAACTTTGATCATGAAGGTTATAAGCAAGCAATTAGAAATTTTTTAACCACAAATCCACCAGATGTATTCAACTGGTATGCTGGTAACAGGATGTTACCTTTCGTAAGAGCTGGCCTTGTAGAAGATGTATCTGATATTTGGTCTGATACTGGATGGGTAGACGGAAACCTTACAGAAGGTATGTCACATGCCAAAAAACCAATGACAATTGGCGGTAAACAATGGGGAATTCCATACACATACTACCAGTGGGGTGTTTATTATAGAAAAGATATTTTTACTGCTAACGGTATCTCAGTGCCAACCACTTGGGATGAATTTGTAGCTGCTTGCGCAACACTAAAAGCTGCAGGTGTAACTCCGATTACTATTGGATCAAAATATCTTTGGACCACTGCTGGTGTTTTTGATTATTTAAACTTAAGAACAAATGGTTACGAATTCCATATGGCTTTAACTAAAGGAGAGATCCCTTATACAGATCCTAGGGTTCATGCTGTTTTTGATAAATGGGATGAATTAGTCAAGCCAGGTTATTTTTTAGAAAACCATGCTTCGCTAGCATGGCAAGAGGCTATTCCTCCAATGGTGAATGGCGAGGCGGCTATGTATGTAATGGGTAACTTTTCTGTTGCTTTATTTAAAGAAGGCGGCTTAAGAGACTCAAATCTTGGCTTTTTCCAGTTCCCAGAAATAACCCCGGGTATCCCTATGGCTGAAGAAGCACCAACTGATACAATGCACATTGCTTCAGGCGCTAAAAACAAGAAAGATGCAAAGAGGTTCCTAATCTTTTTGAGCAGAGCTGATGTTCAAGAAGAGATGAATAAAACTCTTGGACAGCTTCCTGTTAATAGTGGTTCCAAAGTTGATCCAGATCCTTTTTTAGAGGCAGGTTTGGATATGTTAAACAACGCATACGCTATGGCGCAATTCTATGATAGAGATGCACCAGCCGAAATGGCATCTGAGGGAATGAAGGGTTTTCAGGAGTATATGGTAAACCCAGATAGAAGAGATAAAATTCTTGAGCGTTTAGAAAAAGTACGTCAAAGAGTTTATAAATAATCAATTAAAAAGGAGGTGGTGCGAAAACACCACCTCTTAAAAACTTGCCTAATTCAATCCAATTATCTTACAGAAAATCCTCTTGGTGGAAGCGCAATCAACAAAGATTAACACCATTTATTTTTTTAGCTCCAGGCCTTTTGCTATTTATAGTTTATGTAATTTGGCCAATCTTTAATTCTTTGTATATATCTTTATTACAATGGGATGGATTATCTCCCGCAATATTTGTTGGCATTTCTAATTATGTTGAATTATTGGATGATGAATACTTTTATATTTCTTTGATGAATAATTTAAAATGGTTAATTTTCTTTATGTTGGCTGTTCCTATAGGTTTAGGTTTAGCTATTTTTTTAAATCAAACAATTTTTGGAATAAGATTAATTAAGTCTCTTTTCTTTTTTCCATTTGTAATTTAGCAAGCAGTGATAGGAATCATTTTTGCTTGGTTTTATAATCCCCGAGGAGTTATTGGTCCATTTCTTGAATATATTGGTTTGGGCAATTATGCGATATTAGCTGATGAAAATTTTGCCACATATGGAATTATTTTTGCAGGTATATATCCCCAAATAGCCTATTGTATGATTTTATATTTAACAGGATTAAATAATCTTAACACAGATCAAATTGAAGCTGGAAGAATGGACGGCGCTAAGGGTTTTTCTTTATTTCGAAATATTATTTTGCCTCAATTAAGACCAGCAACATTTTTAGCAATTGTTGTGACTGTAATTGGATCCCTTAGAAGTTTCGACATGGTAGCAATTATGACTCAAGGAGGCCCTTGGGGCTCTACTAATGTTTTGGCTTATTATATGTTTGAGACAGCATTGAGCGAATACGGCTACAGAATGGGGTATGGGTCAGCAATCGCAGCAGTTTTATTTACAATAATGATGTTTTACATATTGTTTTTCATTTATCGGATGTACCAAAGTGAAAAAAAAGGACTTTAATTAATGTTTCCTATTCCAATACAAAAAAGACCACTTATCAATCAAATCTCATATAAAATTTTAATTCCTATTTCTTTGCTAATATGGCTAGTCCCTTTGATTGGTATTATGCTTACTGCTATTAGAGGCTTAGGTGATATTACACAAGGAAACCTATGGGGGATTCCGAGTGAGTTTCTTTTATTTAGTAATCTAAAAGATGTTTTTACTAACACTCCAATGATCTCTTATATTATGAACAGTTTTAAAATTACTATTCCAACAATGATTGGAGCAGTGGCATTGAGTTGTATGACGGGATTTGCCTTAGCTGCTTATAAATTTAAGGCAAATTTATTTATCTTTTTTACTTTTATAGCTGGGAATTTTGTTCCTTTTCAAATTTTAATGATCCCTGTAAGAGATTTGACTTTTCAAATGGGTCTATATGATACTGTTGCTGGACTGGTTTTGTTTCACGTAGCTTTCCAAACTGGTTTTTGCACCTTATTTATGAGAAACTTTATTAAAGCTCTCCCAAGTGAATTATTTGAAGCTGCAAGAATGGATGGTACTTCTGAATTTAAAATTTTTTTAAAAATAGTACTTCCTCTCACACGTCCTGCTATAGCGGCTCTATGTGTTTTAATTTTTACTTTTATTTGGAATGATTTTTTCTGGGCAACAGTTTTGATACAAGGACATCATGCAATGCCAATTACTGCTGGATTAAAATCCTTGAATGGACAATGGATATCTGCCTATCACCTTCTCTCAGCTGGATCGATAATGGCTGCAATCCCGCCTGTCATTATGTTTTTCTTAATGCAAAAACATTTTATCGCAGGTTTAACTTTAGGCGCTAGCAAGGGTTAGTTATGATAAAAATTGTATTTATTGGAGCGGGTAGCACTGTTTTTATGAAAAATATTTTAACTGATGTTTTGTTGGAACCAGAACTTCAATCATCACATATTGTTCTCCATGATATTGATGATAAACGACTTCAAACCTCTCAATTAGTCGCTAAAAAAGTATCATCCACTATTGGAACCACAGCTGTAATTGAAACTAAAGCAGAACGTAAAGAAGCACTCAAAAATGCTGATTTTGTTATAGTTATGATCCAAGTGGGTGGTTATAAACCCTCGACTGTTATCGATTTTGAGATACCTGCTAAATACGGACTTCAACAAACAATTGCAGATACTCTGGGCATTGGAGGAATTATGAGAGGATTAAGAACAGTTCCAGTTCTTGTTGAAATAGCAAAAGACATGATGGAGTTATGTCCTCAAGCATTAATGCTTCAGTATGTAAATCCCATGGCGATAAATTGCTTGGGTCTCTCTCATTTTGTCCCTGAGCTAAAATATGTTGGTTTATGTCACAGCGTACAAGGGACTGCTGCAGATTTAGCAAAAGATATAGGGGAAGATATTAATCAAATTCAATATGAATGCTCTGGAATTAATCACATGGCCTTTTATACAAAGTTTGAAAAAAAATTAGCCAATGGATCAACCCAAGACCTATACCCTCAAATACATCATGTGGGTAAAGAAGGTTCTTTTGGACCTAACTGGGATGGCTGTACAAATCATGTTCGCTATGAGATTTTAAAAAGACTTGGATATTTTGTAACTGAATCTTCAGAACATTTTGCTGAGTATACTCCTTGGTTCATTAAAAATCATCAACAGGGATTATTAAAAGATTTTAATATTCCTATTAATGAATATATCCGTCGTTGTGAAAAACAAATTCAAGAATGGGATGAACAAGAACAACAATTACTTAGTAATCAAGAGTTAGTTTGCGAGAAATCCGTAGAATATGCTTCTAGAATTATTCTTAGTATGGTGACAGGTAAGAAAGATCTCATTTATGGAAATGTCTTGAATACAAAATTGATACCTAATCTTCCCGCCAATAGTTGTGTGGAGGTTCCCTGTCTTGTAAGAAAAAATGAATTAGTTCCTCAATCGGTAGCACCCCTTCCAATGCATTTAGCAAACCTCATTCAGACAAATATCAATGTTCAACAACTAACAGTTGAAGCTTTAAAGACTCAAAAAAAAGAAACCGTGTATCATGCTGCCATGCTTGACCCTCATACAGCAGGAGAGTTAAGTCTTGATCAAATATGGAAGATGGTGGATGAATTAATTGAAGCTCATGGCTCTATGCTTCCCGCATTATCTTAAATGAGCAAATTATTTATAGAGACGATTGATCGTGGAGATGGAAAAAAACTTCATCTTTATAGTCAAAATAAACCTAAATATAAGACTTTTTCAGGATTACCACCAGTAGAGGGTAATCAAACCCATCTTCGATTTCACCCCACCCGCTCTGAATGGGTGGCTTATTCTACTTCTAGGCAAAATAGAACATTTCTTCCAAATGCGATGGAGTGTCCTTTATGTCCGATGGACTCAGAGGAAAAGGCAAGTGATATTCCTGTAGATCAATATGAGGTTGCTATTTTTACTAATCGTTTCAGCTCTCTTCGTATGGAAGAAACCCTTGTTCCTGAATTAGAAATATCTACACAATCTGCTACTGGTACATGTGATGTTATCTCTTATAGTTCAAACCATAAAGACCAATTCTCTGAATTATCACAAGAACGCATCGAGTTGATTTTAAAAGCTGTAGCTCATAGAAGCAAAGAACTCTTCAATAATTCACATATAGAGTATGTACTTCCATTTGAAAATAAAGGTAAAGAAATCGGCGTTACGCTAGAACATCCACATGGTCAGATTTATAGCTTTGGACATATTCCTGAGACAATAAAAAGACAATCTGAAAATCAAATACAAAACCCTTTATCAGAAATAATTGCTCGAATTCCCAAAGAATTAATTTTACATGAAAATACTTCAGGTGTTTGTTTTGTTCCTCGTTGGGCTAGATATCCTTTTGAGATTTGGGTCATACCCCATCGCCGTGTGTCACAAGTTTATGATTTAAATAATGAAGAAATTAAAAATCTATCTCGTCTTTTATTAAAGTCTTCCAAAATGTTAGATAAAGTTTTCGATGAACCAATGCCTTACACGCTTGCTTGGCAATTAGCACCTAAGGGATATCAGGATAGCCATCATTTGCATTGGTGTTTTCAACCTATCAAACGTTCTAAGACAAAATTAAAATATTTGGCTGGTGTGGAACAGATTACCGGTTTTTATTTAGTTGATCTCCCCCCTGAACGTTCTGCAAGAATTCTTCGAGGCGAAGAGCAGCCCGATGAATAGCGCTCAGCTATTTCATTCTTTTTTTCAAAAAGAACCCTCAATTACAACTTCTGCTCATGGACGAGTGAATCTAATCGGAGAACATACAGATTATAATAATGGTTTTGTTTTACCTTCACTCATTCCCCAATCATTAAACGTAAGCATTAATCCCAGAGATGATGATAAAATCATAGGAATTTCAAGCGAATTTGGTGAACTACAATCTTCAATTTCGTCACCAAATGATGGAAATTGGTTAGATTTTGTAAGAGGTGCTATTTATTTTTGTCAAAAAATATCACCCTCCATCAAAGGAATGAATGTTGCTGTAAGTTCAAGTATTCCCTCCGGATCAGGGCTTTCATCTTCAGCTGCTTTGGAAATTGCCTTATTGAAAGCAATAACTCAATTAAAAAATATTTCAATTCATTCGCAAGAAATAGCAAAAATAGGTCAGCAAATTGAACACCAATTCGTAGGTACTCAGTGCGGTATCATGGATCAGATGGCATCTGCTTGCGGAACATTTGGACAAGCTATTTTTTTAGATTGTGAAAATCTTCAAACTAAATCCATCCCAGTTTTTTCGCATCACAGTTTTGTCATTTTTCATTCAGGCAGCACGCGAAAACTTTCTCATGGTAAATACAATGAACGAAAAAATGAAACTTTAAAAGCATCAGAGATTTTAGAGGTTTCCTCTCTTCGTCATGCTGTTATTGATCAATTAACGAAAATCGAGGATCCAATTATAAATAAAAGAGCAAAACATATTATCTCCGAAAATGATCGTGTGCTTAAAGCAGTTTCTTGTCTAGAACAGGATGATCCTATCTCTTTTGGTGAATTAATGAATTTGAGTCATCATTCGATGAGAGATGACTATGAGATCTCCAGTGATGAATTAAATCAGGTGGTTGAATCAGCAAATAAAAATGGCGCCTTAGGAGCAAGACTTACTGGTGCTGGCTTTGGAGGATGTGTCGTGATATTGGCTGCTAATAAAGAATTACGATCAGTTTCAAATTCAGTTTTAGAAGATTGCCCTCAAGCCTATCTAGTAACAACCATATCTAAAGAATTAAATTCCTAATTCTTTTCTATTAATTATATTTTGAAGGTTTAATTTTTCTTTATTTTTCAAATAAAATGAGACGGTTTCACAGACTTCTACCGCCATTCTCATTCGACACTCTAGAGTCAGTGCAGCATTGTGCGGAGTTAACAAGACATTAGATAAATCAAATAAAGGGTGATCAGATGGGGGAGGTTCTTGTTCATAGACATCTAGTCCTGCCGCCCGTAACTTTTTATCTTTGAGCGCATGATAAAGATCTTGCTCATTAATTATTCCTCCCCTTGCTGTATTCACAATAACACAACTATCTTTTATTTCTTGGAAACTTTTGGCATTAATGAAATTTCTGGTTTCTTCATTTAAGGGTAGATGAACGCTGACAAAATCAGCAAGTTTTAAACTGTCTTCAATGGAAATTGAAAGACAACCCATTTTCTCAATCGTATCTTTAGATACATAGGGATCATAAACATAAACATTCATTTCAAAACCTAAACATCGCTTTGCAACTGCTTGGCCAATTCGACCAAAGCCTAAAATTAGAACATTTTTTTGATATAACTCAAAAAAAGCAGGAAGATTTCCTTTTTCTTGAAACATCCCTTTTCGAGTAAGTTCATCAGAGAGATGTATATTTTTTGTTAGTTGTAAAAAAAAAGTCATTACATGCTCTGCCACACTGACTGCATTGGCAGTACCCGTAACTCCGAGAGCAATTTTTTTTTTATTTAAATAATTTAAATCGACATTGTCATAACCAACGCCATGACGAGCAATGATTTGAAGGTTAGGGCAGGCATCAATTACTTCATTAGGCATTTGAGCAGTACGAAGTACTATCCCTGATACATCTGCTAATTCCTTTTTTAGGTTATTTGCACTAACATCAGTAACCTCAATAATAGAATGCCCTTGGGAACGAAGTACTTCCCAACCTAATTCATGAATTGAACCTACTAAGCCTATTTTCATTGAATGATCAACCTATGTAAAAAAGACATTATTTTCAAAGGATTTTTCATTCAAATTCTGATGAGATTATGTAAGATACACAACTGATTAAGAGGAGGAATAATGAAAACTGTCAGATTATCTTGTGCACACGCACTTTTTAAATATTTAATCGCTCAAAAAACCATCATTGATGGAAAGAAAGTTCCGTTATTCCCTGGAGCCTTTGCTATTTATGGACATGGAAATGTTGCTTGTCTTGGCCAAGCGATGGAGGAGTTTCAATCAGACCTTCCTGGTTATCGAGGTCACCACGAACAAAGTATGGCCTTATCTGGCATTGGATATGCAAGAGCGATGCGCCGAAAACAAATTTTTATTGCAACTTCCTCTTCAGGTCCGGGTGCAATGAATATGGTTACTGCTGCTGGTGTTGCTTTAAGTAATCGTTTGCCCTTGCTTTTGTTACCGGGTGATGTATTTGCTTCCCGTTTCCCAGACCCTGTCTTGCAACAAGTAGAAAACTTTAACTCTCCTGTTGAAAATCAAAATGATGCCTTCAAACCCGTTTCTCGATTTTTTGATCGAATTACAAGACCAGAACAGATTCTAAACTCTTTACCACAAGCTATTCAAATTATGTTAGATCCTGCAGACTGTGGCCCCGCTACTATTGCGGTCTCTCAAGATGTACAAGGAGAGTCTTTTGATTACCCTGAAGCTTTTTTTGAAGAGCGCGTTCATGAAATTAGAAGAATTCACCCTGACCCTAATCAAGTTAAAGTTGCAGCTGATAAATTAAAAAATTCAAAACAACCAATAATCATTTCAGGAGGAGGAGTTTTATACTCCGAAGCTGAAGAAGAACTATCGCGTTTTGCAAAAAAACATAATATTCCTGTCACAGCAACAGCGATGGGTATTGGTTGTATGACTAAAGATGATCCTTACTATATTGGGGGAATAGGAGGCTTAGGTGAAAAGTCTGCTAATAACCTTTCTAAAGAAACTGATCTTGCTTTGGCAATTGGTACTAAACTTGCTGACTTTACTACAGGCTCTTGGGCTAACTTCGAGAGCGATAACTTTCAATTAGTCTCTTTGAATGCAGCTCGTTTTGATACTGTCAAACACTTAGCTACACCTATTGTGAGCGATGCAAAAATAGGACTTCAGCAATTATCAGAAGCTTTAGGCGATTGGAAGGCGCCCGATGATTGGTATCAAAAAGCAATTAAAGAACGAGCAGAGTGGGAAGCTCATGTTCAAAAGCAAAGTGGCCCAACTAACCAAGAAGAACCCTCTTATGCACATGCAGTAGGGGCGGTTTATCGAAATGCCGATCCTAGTGATATAGTTGTCACCGCAGCAGGAGGTTTGGTTGGTGAAGTCGTCCAAGTATGGAAACCTAAACAAATCAACACTTTTGAGACAGAGTGGGGCTTTAGTTGTATGGGGTATGAGATTAGTGGTGCGCTGGGAATTAAAATGGCAAAACCCGATCAAGATGTCGTCGTTTTCTTGGGAGATGGTTCTTATTTATTAAGTAACAGTGATATCTATAGTTCTGTTCTCTATGACCAAAAACTCATTATCGTTGTTTGTGACAATGGAGGCCATATGGTGATTAACCGCCTTCAATTAGCCAAGGGGGGCAAAGAGTATATTTGTAATCTTCGAGCAGCTCGCGCCACAAATTTACAGTTTGTGGATTTTGAAAATCATGCCAAAAGCATGGGAGCAAATGCGGAGACTGTCAGCTCTACATCTGAACTTGAGGCAGCATATAAACGAGCCAAAGATTCTGATAAAACCTATGTGATTGTTATTAAAACACATGGCTACGAGTGGTTAGAGGGAAGTGCGTTTTGGGAATCGCCAACTCTGCACGATCCTATTACAAAAGAAAATAAAGACGCTTTAGCTGATTTCCAAGGTGGAAAAGAAAAACAGCGAAAAGGTGTTTAATTTATTTTTAAGATAGAAATATCAGCTTGAGATAAAGTTCGCTTCCCAAGAAGAAGCTCACCCTGATAGACTTCAGGTATGGATATTTCCTGCGTTCCATAGTTTGTAAAGAATAATAGATTGCCTCTACGGCGAACCCTTAAATATTCTGGAAGTTCTACTACATCTAGGCCAGCTAGTTGCATTTGATTTTTCATAATAGCATTCAATAACTTTTGATCGGGCCATCCACAAAGATAACTTCCTTGATTTCCACTTGTCAAAACTGCCATGCCGTCGCTCGATTTTCCCTCACTGACACCAGAAGTTAGTCCATGCTCTCTCCAAACAGAAAAGTTTCCTTTAATCCCATTCCACTCAACGGGCACAGGCAAATCTCTGGGGAGGGCATCTACACGTCGAACTTGAAACCCTAGCCCTTCGAGACTTAACTCAGGGGGGAGTTGAAAATCTGGAGTTTTAGTTCCAGTTCTGGGGCCCGCTAAAATTTGAGCACCAGATTTAATGACTTTTTGTAAGTCTTCCTCTTGAAAATGCACAAACGAGGGGACGATAACTAATTTATATCGAGTAAAATCAGCATTTTTTCCAACAATATCCAAAGAACCTCCATTCATTCTCACCGCCTTATAGAAATCCAATAGGAGTCTGGTGTAATGAAAATCATGGGTTTGGCCATCAAGCTCAGTCATCCAACATGCTTCATAGTCATGAACAAGAGCGATAGGTGATTGTTCAGTTGCAGGTAATTCTATTTTTTTTAATTCTTCGCTGACTTGGTTGGCCTCTTCTTGACCTGGAGCAGGAGTATTGTCTCTGTACATTAAACCAGCATGCATTTGCTCTTGAGCATAAGGCGCCTGCCTCCATCGAAAATAACTCACCACTTCAGCATCATGCGCAAAAGCCTCCCATGACCATAAACGCACAGCCCCTTTCACTGGAATGGGATTATATTTAGCCCAATTAACAGGACCAGGTTGTTGTTCCATCACCCATAGTCGACCCATGCCTCGATACAAGTCATGATGGTAGGCTTGAAAGTCAGGATCGCCAATTCGATAACAGTCTTGAAGTAATTTTTTATCTTCACGTGCAATCACTTGCATATCTTGCAGAAACCCTAAGGGGTAATTATCCCAAGCTGCAATTTCTAAATCTTGAGATACTTCACGATGATCGAATTCTGTGAAGTGACCCATATAATTATGACTAACAGGTCTGCCAGGAGAATATTTGTTGATTATTTCAACCTGAGCTAAATTAAATTTTCTTACTTGATCGGAACTAAATCGTCGAAAATCAAAATTATGAGAAGGGTTTGCTTCTGTAACGGTTAAGTTAGGTAGTTCTATTTCCTCAAAACTATTATACTCCATGGACCAAAAGACATTACCCCAAGACTCATTTAATCTCTCTATTGATGAATATTTTTTTTGTAACCATATTCTAAATTCTCTCAGTGAAGATTGACACCAAGAGTATGTTGTTTCATGGCACCCATATTCATTATCAGTTTGCCACGCTTGTACATAAGGATTGTCCCCATAGCGTTGAGCTATAATTTCTGTAATTCTTTTTGACTGTTCTAAATATCCTGAATGAGAAAATGAATAATGTCGACGAGAACCAAATTTTCGAGGCTGACCATTGCTATCAACAGCTACCATATCGGGCATTTGATCAACTAGCCATTTGGGTGGAGTGGCAGTTGGAGTGCACATCACAATCTTCAGACCTGCTTTACCCAGGATATCCAAAATGTTATCCAACCACTCAAAGTCAAAATTATCAGGGCTTTTTTCAATACGAGACCAAGCAAATTCAGCTATTCTGACCCATTTGATACCTGTTTTGAACATGTTTTCGGCATCACTTATCCACAAATCTTGAGACCAATGCTCAGGATAATAGCAGACTCCAAGTTCAGGGCTGGAGGACATAGCTAACTAATCGATATTCCGGTGCTGTTGAAAAAGTGGGTATTTTCTGAAACCCACCCAAGATTGATATCTTGATTTAATCTAGCTGAGCTTGAGACATCTAATTTAGCAGTAATTTCATTGTCACCACCGATGTTGATATAACAAAGAAGATGTTCACCTAAATTTTCAATATGACGGACATTGCCTTTTAATTTAGTCTCACTCTCAGGAGTTATAAATAAGTGTTCTGGTCTAATACCTACTTTGGAAGTTTGACTTGGGGTATTGATATTTTTCAAATTATGATCTGATTCTTTTTCAAGATCAATAATATTCATTTTTGGACTACCGATAAACTCAGCAACAAATTGATTTTTAGGGGAACTATAAAGTTCTATAGGTGTTCCTACTTGCTCGATAATACCTTGGTTTAAAACTACAATTCGATCAGCTAATGTCATCGCCTCGACTTGATCGTGAGTAACATAAATCATTGTAGCTGTCAGTTGGCTATGAAGTTTTGCAATTTCTATTCTTGTTTGAACTCTAAGCGCAGCATCCAAATTAGATAAAGGCTCATCAAATAAAAAAACTTTTGGATCTCGAACAATAGCACGTCCAATAGCAACACGCTGACGTTGTCCACCTGACAGTTGTTTTGGTAAGCGTTCAAATAAATTTTCTATTTGTAAGATTTTGGCTGCCTCAGTAACTCTTTGATGAATTTCATCTTTGGGGGCTTTTGCTTGTTTTAATGCAAAAGACATATTTTCGAATACAGTCATATGAGGATAAAGTGCATAAGATTGAAATACCATTGCCACACCTCTCTCTGCAGCAATAACATTATTTACTACTTCGCCTCCGATAGAAATTTCTCCTTCAGTAATTTCCTCTAAACCCGCTATCATTCTGAGTAAGGTTGATTTTCCGCACCCTGATGGTCCAATGAACGACGTTACAGAATTTTTTTCGATATCGAGAGAAACGTCAAACAATGCTTGTTTGGCACCATAGTAAACATCCACGCTCTCTGAAGAGATTTTTATTTCTTCGTTTAACTGACTTGGCTTTTTCATTGAGTTTACCATTTCCTCTCAAACTTTTTTCGCAACAGAACCGCTATTATATTCATCGAGATCAAGAAGGTAAGCAACACCATGATAGCAAGTGATGCCCGCTCATAAAATGCTCGTTCAGCGCTATCCGACCAAATAAAAATTTGAACTGGGAGTGCCGTTGCTGGGTCAGTTAGGCTGGTTGGCACATCTACAATAAATGCCACCATTCCAATCATGATTAGTGGAGCAGTCTCTCCTAGAGCCTGAGCTATGCCAATAATTGTTCCAGTTAAGATTCCAGGCATTGCCAGGGGTAAAACGTGATCGATTGCGGCCTGCATGGGTG
>OZSS01000761.1_pt1 | contig 15479 bp, 19 predicted proteins | sample 1779911 | NCBI WGS metagenome assembly OZSS01 (sample SAMEA2603589, study PRJEB24840) | metagenome | biome: Water; feature: Photic zone; material: Seawater sample | place: Mediterranean Sea | collected 2013-11-12 | depth 10 m | reverse complement strand
GTGCCGTCCCCTTGATGAACATCCAGATCGAGAATTAAAACTTTTTCTACATGACCTTCAGCAATTAAATTTTTGGCTAGCGAAGCTCAACAAGAAGGCTTTCAGTCTCTTAAGTTAATTGGGGAGGGAACGCTGAAGGTCTTGATGTGGGAGGTCTATGATTTACGTTTATATACAGATGGAGCATCTTTTTCTTGGAAAAATAAGTTCATGTTAGAGTTCGATTACAAACGCGAATTGACGAGAGAAAGAGTCATTGATGCCTCTTTAAAGGAATTTAAACTTCAGCCCAATGTTACAGATAAAGACATCAAAGCTTGGGAAGTGTATTTAGAGCAGGTTATTCAACCTGTTCAAAAAGGGACAAAAGCAACTGTTTTGTGGGATCCAGAAGGCAAAATTGTTTTCAATTATGAAAGCTCTCCAACCTCAACTATCGAAAATGAAGGTTTTGCTCGAGCGTTTCTCAATATATGGCTAGGAGAGAAGACTTCTCGGCCAAAATTAAGAAGTCAGCTTCTCGGAAATGTTAAATAGATTATTCGACAAACGAACCCACCGAATGGTTGAAAATTAAGAACTTTCTTCAGAACAGGCTTGGTGGGGAGGTTTTGCTCCCCGGGGCCTTGATCGCATCTTATTATTAAGCGGCAATCCTTTTGCTTTGGTTGCGGGGCTTATTAAAGCCAGCAAAAGTAATCTTCTGTGTGTTCAAAGAAGAAAAGCGAAAACTCTCCGGCTTAGCGCCTTTGAGGATATTCAATCTGATTTTATTAATCATGGTATGTATTCTCCTTATTTTCAGAGTTTTACTGGTAAGGCATGGTCTTAGATGAGGGTTGGTGAGTACTTGTGCGAAATGAGCATATCTTGGCAAGATTTTTGCTTAAAAGCATTGAATTTATTGGGTTTTTTTATCAACAAATGGGTCATTTTATGGGTTCAATTCCTACTACCCTTGAAGGGTTTTTTTGCTATGATCTCGTGCTTAATCATGACCGCATTTAAAAAAATTGTTGTAATTGGTGCCGGAACAATGGGATCTGGCATTGCTGCCCATTTAGCTAATTCCAAGCGCGATGTCATGCTGTTGGATTTAAAAGGCAAAAGCTCTCCAAATCAAATCAGTGAGCGTGCAATTGATATTATTAAAAAATCAGACCCTCCATTGTTGGTTGAGAAGTCTCGATTAGAGCATATTAAGCCTGGAAACCTCACCGATGACTTTGATCAGATCAAAGACGCCGACTGGATCATTGAAGCTGTCGTCGAGCGTATTGATATCAAACACCAGCTCTATGCCCAAATCGATAAAGTTCGAAACTCCTCGTCCATCGTCTCCTCGAATACGTCGACGATACCGTTATCCGTTTTAACCTCGGAGATGTCCGAGTCTATGAAATCAGATTTTTGTATTACCCACTTCTTCAATCCGGTGCGCTTTATGCGATTACTTGAGATTGTGGAGACTCCAGAGGTGAATTCCGAGAAAATGAGCTCGCTGCGAGATTTTTGTAAGAATGAATTAGGTAAGGGGATTGTGAATTGTAATGACACCCCGGGGTTTATAGGAAATCGTATTGGCGTCTACGCGATGCAAGTTGCTATGTACGAGGCTCTGGATCGAGGGCTACCCGTTGAGATTGCTGACGCACTGTTTGGTCGACCATTGGGTATTCCTAAAACTGGTGTCTTTGGATTATATGATCTCATCGGTATTGATTTGATGAAGGATGTCTTGGCGTCTTTTAAAAAAGAATTACAACCTGAGGATCCTTTTATGGAAGTGGTCAAGCCTCACCCTATTGTCGAGGCCTTATTAGAGAAGGGCTATACCGGCAACAAGGGCCCGGGTGGATTTTATGAAACCAAAGTGGTGGACGGCGATGAGATCGTCAAAGCACTGAAGACTTCGGATATGAGTTACTATGATTTCGATAAGGTGGACTTGCCCATTGCTCGTCGCGTGGAGAAGGAAGGCATCAAAGCACTTTTGAATGATGACAGTGACTATGGTGAATATGCCTTTGCCGTTTTCGCTAAAATCATTAATTACAGCGCTTTTTGTATCCCTGAGGTTTCCTCAAAGATTACCGATATTGATGATGCGCTTCGTATGGGCTTTAATTGGAATGAGGGCCCTTTTGAATTACTGACTGAGTACGGCATGACAAATTATATTCATCGATTACAAGACTTAGGGATCGAAGTCCCACCGCTGTTAGCGACCATGTCTCGATTAAAGCAAGAGCCCTACGACTCCACCTCTTCTCGTGCCTATAATCACGAGGAGGGAATGAAGTTTATTAACCGAGGCGAGGGAGTTCGCCGATTAGGGGATCATAAAAAGTATGCCAATGCTTTATCGCGAAATTATGCCTCGACGATTTGGCAGTTCAATGATGATGCCCGCAAGCAGCGCTTGCTGGTTTGTGAGTTTCACACCAAGGCGAATGCCCTCAATGGCGATGCCATGAAAGTTTTAGAGGAGGCCGTGGAGCGTTTAGAAAAAGACGACTACCAAGGTCTGGTTGTTTACAACGAAGCAATGAATTTTTCTGCTGGTGCCGATCTGAACACCATGATTGGTTTGGCAGATAAGGAAGATTGGAATGGTATTGATAAATACCTATCGCACTTCCAGAGTGTTTGCCGAAAAATGAAGTATGCCTCCAAGCCGACTGTGAGCGCTGTTGCAGGATTGGCGATTGGGGGTGGATTTGAAGTGGCCTGTCAGACTTCTCGCATGGTAGCTCACATGAATTCAACATTAGGATTAGTGGAGACAGGTGTGGGATTAGTTCCCGGTGGTGGAGGTTGTAAGGAATTGTTATGGCGCTGGACTTCTGATCCTGCTTTTGCGGGTAAATCTGATGAAGCAGCACTAAAGGTCTTTGATATTATCGGCTACGGCTTGATGGCCCACTCACCGCTGCAAGCCAAAAAGCATAAATTTTTCATTGAGGGCGATGTCATGGTTCTTAATCGTGATCACCTGCTCGTTGAGGCCTTCAAGCAAATTCATGAATTAAAAGATGGATACACTCCTCCGGTCAAGCCCACCTTTCAGTTAAGCGGTGCGGAAACCAAGGAGAAGATGCATCAGGTTCTTTTAGATTTGGAGAAAAAAAGCATTATTTTTGGCTACGATGTGGACATTGGCCTGCACTTAGCAACGGTTCTCAGTGGCGGAGATACCAACTCCTCGAAGACCTTAAGCGAAAATGATCTATATAAATTAGAGCGACAGTCTTTAATTAATTTAATACAATCCTCGAAGACACGAGATCGTATCCATGCGATGTTGTTGTCGGGGAGGAGACTGAAGAACTAATGAACCATTTTGAACAGGGGATGCAGAAAAATGATGCAAACTTTGTTCCCTTAACTCCCTTAAGTTTTCTCGACCGCATCAAAGACGTCTACCCCGACTACGAAGCCCTCATTTATGGTTCCCGTAAATATACCTGGAAACAAGTCTACGAGCGCTGCACCCGTTTTGCCAGTGCCCTGACGAAAATCGGTGTGGGCGAGGGCGATGTCGTCTCTGTCATGGCGGCGAATACCCCAGAGCTTTTTGAAGTTCACTATTCGGTTCCCATGACAGGTGGTGTGGTGAATACTATTAATACCCGATTAGATGTTCGAACCGTTGCCTACATTCTCAACCATAGTGACTGTAAAGTTTTTATTGTCGATCGTCAGTTTCAACCAGTCGCCGCCGAGGCTCTTCTTCAAGTGGAGCGAGATATCGTTGTAATTGATATTGATGATCAGCAGGCAAACTTGGGTGATATCGAAGCCATCGGCGAGCTTGAGTATGAAAGTTTTTTAAAGACAGGTGATGAGGGATTTGAGTGGGTTCGACCAAAAGATGAGTGGCAAGCTATTTCTCTAAACTATACCTCAGGGACCACAGGAAACCCCAAGGGCGTGGTGTATCATCACCGAGGATCGTACTTGATGTCCATGGGAAGTGTGAGCGCTTGGAATATGCCAAACCGACTTACTTATTTATATACCGTTCCTATGTTTCACTGTAATGGATGGGGCTATCCTTGGACGCTCGCGATGCTTCACGCTCGTGTTGTCTTTATCCGCAATATTATCGTCAAAGAGATATTTGAATTAATTGACCAGTATCAAGTCACTCACTTTGGGGGAGCGCCGATTGTATTAAATATGATCGCGAATGCCCCTGCAGAAGACCAAAAAGCATTGAAAAATAAAGTTTATGTGATGACTGCAGGAGCGCCGCCACCTAGTAGTATTCTGTTAAAAATGGAGTCCTTGGGATTTGAGGTCATGCACGTCTATGGTTTAACGGAGACCTACGGCCATGTCGTTCACTGTGCATGGAATGAAGACTGGAATGATTTACCGGAGGAACAGCGCTCCGAGAGAAAATCCTATCAGGGTGTTAGATATCCTCATACCGAAGTCGTTGCTGTTATGGATCCCGCTACCCTCAAACCTGTCCCGGCTGACGGTTCTACCATGGGTGAGATTATGATCCGAGGAAATACCGTGATGAAGGGCTACTATAAAAATGAGGATGCTACCAAAGAGGTGATGAAGGATGGCTGGTTTCACTCGGGAGATCTTGCGGTGATCCATCCTAATGGATATATCCAAGTCAAAGATCGCTCCAAGGATATCATCATCAGCGGAGGAGAGAATATTTCTTCAGTGGAAATAGAAAACATTGTCACGAAGCACCCTGCTGTTTCACTGGCGGCGGTTGTGGCGCGACCCGATGAGAAGTGGGGAGAGACGCCCTGTGCTTTTATTGAACTCGTGGAAGGTCAGCAAGTTGAAGAAGAGGAATTGAAAAAGTTTTGCCGTGATCATCTGGCAGGATTCAAAATGCCCAAGACCTTTGTCTTCCAAACACTACCAAAAACCTCAACTGGTAAAATTCAAAAGTTCGAACTCCGCGAAGCCGTTAAGCGTCTGTAGACTTTTTAATTATTTTTAGATCTTTTTCTGGATCGAGGACCCTTATAGATTTCAATCGCTTAAAGCAATTATAGCAAACCATGTTTTGGTTATGCTCAATGAGGTTTTGAACTTTCTGGGGGGACATGTGTAGTTCTGATTGAATGTATACACCGTCCATCGGCGAGAGCTCGCTCTCGCAGTATTTGCAGGACTCAGCCATTAGTTAATATCTTAGGTTTTTCTTAACCTTGTTCCAATATTGAAAGAAGCGCTTAGCGGGCTGCAGGTAATTATCTGTTGATAAAAAATAGTCGGGTAGAAGTTCTAAATTATGACTTTGTTTGATTTTTTGAAAAAGGGTCTGATAAACGGGTCGAAAAGTCGACTTGGTGATAATCGTTGAGATAGGGGTTTTTTGATGGATTTCTTCAAGAATATCAAGCGTTTTTCCTTGATAGATTTCGGCTCCTGCCTGTTCTGCTAACTGGTATCTATACAACTGAACCTTTTCGCTGATCTCATATCCCTCTTGGATGTCGGAATCAATAATATAGACCACCTGTCCCTTCACATTATCGGGGGTGCGCATAAATTCATCATAGAGATAGATTAGGTTCATAGATTGGGAAATAACCTCGCGCTGATTTCTTCGTAGCTTCCATCAATTTCTTGATTTTGTTGAGAGTCAATGGAAAGGGTTTGATGACAGTATTTATGGACGTTTTCCAAATTGAAAATATAGGGCTTACCAGCAAAGGTACTGGCAATCCACTGCCAAGAAAAATTATTACTGGCAAGATCACCATCGAGTAAATGAGTCATAAAAAATTTAGCCCCTGCCTGCCACTTAACTCGGCGGAAGTGAACCACATAGGAGGCTACATACATCCGAGCGTGATTGTGAAGATAGCCTGTTTGAGTTAATTCTTGAATAAAAGAGTTGATCACCTGTGTGGGTGTTTCTCCATTTTCGATATCTTCTGGGAGATCATCTAGATAGTCGTTGGGTTTAAAACCTGTTTTGTATTCTTCCACATCTGTCCACAATTGATCGGGATGATGATAGGCATAGCTTCTCCAAAAATCTCTCCATGCCAGCTCTTGGATAAATTTTTCGCTTTCTTGAAAATTGAATTTGTCTTGAATGATATTGAGTAATTCCCTGTTTTGAATAACCCCGTGCTTAATGTAAGGAGACATTTGAGAAATGTGCCCATTGAGAAAGTTGCGGGTTTTCGCATATCGACTAGGATTAAAATTTTTAAAATTTTGAAGAGCATCATGGCGAGAAGGCCAAGTGAGCTTTGAGGATGATTTAGGAAATAAATCTTGTTGGCTCTCTATTTTCATCTCCCTTTATACTTTGAGGAAAGATAACTAGACCAGCGCTAGAGATCGAAGGTGATTTTCGTCCCTGGGGGGAGTTGAGCGATCTTGGAGATATCCTCACTGGCTAAAATGGCAATTTTAGGATAGCCGCCCGTGCAAGGAATATCGCGCATCAAAACAATGGGTTGACCATTGCTTGGAACCTGAACACAACCAGGAAGGATACCTTCAGATAAAATATCATGAGAAATATGGCTTTTTAGGGGTTCTCCCTCCAGGCGCAGACCCATGCGATCGCTTTGGGTTGTAATGGTATAAGGACTGGAGACAAAAGTCTGAAGGACCTCATCGGAGAAGTAGTTCATCTGAGGTCCGGGGTAGACTTTAAAATTTGTTTGTTTGGAAATATTCACCTCTTCATTAGATTGAAGATCCCAAGAACTAACGTCTTCGGATACTTCAAACTGATCCCCGATTTGAAGGGGTCGATTGATACTGCCAATTTGTGCCTTGGTGTCGGTGGCGAAACTTTGAAGGCAGGGCTCTAATCCCAAACCATTTTCAAAGGCAATGTAACCGTACACGGAGTCGATGGTGTTATGAATTGTCAGCTCATCTCCCTCGAACAAATTAATACTGGTATAAGGCGCATGTTCAATTTGAGTATTATTATTTTTTTGAACAAAGATATTACACTGACCACCCACACTCACTTTAATCGCTCCCTGTTCTACTTTCAACGAGGGACCCACATAGGCAAATTCTAAAAATTGATTTTGGTGATGGGGAATAACTTTGGCTAAGGCTTCCGAAATACGCCGATCCATTATTCCACTAGGCGATACCCCAAGATGTTGATAATGAAATCGACCCCAGTCTTGGACAGTGAGATACGTACCCGTTCGAGTGATCTGAAATCTATTCACTTTGAAAACTCCTTGATGATTTCATCAAATGCGAGATGCTTGGATTGGATTTGTAAAAATTCTTTTTCAGAGATGGACTGAAATTGGACTGTGTCTCCAGGAAGAAATAAAGAGGTTCTGGAGTGCTCCAAGCTGAAAATATCAAAGGGAACCTGACCTATAATATTCCAACCCCCAGGGGAGACTTTGGGGTAGACGCATGTATGCTCTTTGGCGATGCCTATCGATCGAGCAGGAATTTGAATTCGAGGTGTGGCTAACCGCGGAGTAATCAGTGAAGGATCAATATCTCCTAAATAGGGAAAGCCTGGCATGAAGCCAATATAGTAGGCGTAGTAAGATGTACTGGTGTGTTTGGATATAACTTCTTCTTTGCTTAGTCCATGGGTTGCTTGAATAAGCTCACGATCCAGAGCGTAGCTATCCTCATAGCAAGCGGGAATATTCCATACTTTTCGGTCTTTTTGAGAGTTTTTTAGATTTGCTTTGGCCAGATTATGCTCAATGGCATCTTGTGCTTGGTTGCGATCTTTACTGTTATGAAAAGCTAGCACAATCTTATTAAAGGAGGGGATGATGTTTAGTTGAGGTAGATCAAGATCTTGGAGGAGGGCGTAGACCGCATTGACCTCTTGGGAGATTTGCTGGGAGCTGTCCGAGCCAAAATCAAGAATTAACCCCAAATCACCGTAATGATTTATTCCTTTGAAAAACACATATTTATCTTAATGTAATATTGATGTCTGTGAATAAAATAAATTTCAACTCTGATTTAGCAGAGCAAGATTTGTCTTTTTATCAGTCAGTGGATTTGCCTTTAATCGCTCAAATCAACTCCGCCAATATCGGATGTCTTTATCATGGTGGAGTAGAAGAGGTCGTTCTAAAAGCTACTCAAGAATGTTATCATCAAGGTGTCTCCATTGGCGCTCATATTTCTTTTTTAGACAAAGATAATTTTGGAAGAACTCCGATGGATTGGAATGAAGAGCTCATTCATAGTCTCATCAATGAACAATTTTCTATTTTATCAAATTTAAAAGACCCTCAAATTTCTATTACTCACCTTAAGCCTCATGGTGCATTAAATAATATGGCTTGCAAAGATCCCGCATTAGCACAAGTCATCGTTTCCTATGTAAAACAACACTATCCAGAACTTATAATGTTAGCCCCAGTCCTCAGTGAACTAGCCAAGGCAAGCGAGGCTGCGGGACTAGTCACGGCTTTAGAGGTATTTGCTGATCGAACTTATGAGGATGATGGAACTTTAACCCCAAGATCGATTGAAGGTTCTTTAATCACTGATCCATCACAGGCTAGAGACCATGTCAAAAAGATGATCGAGGAAAAAGCGATCATCAGTCGATCGGGAAAAAAGCTACCCACTACTTTTCATTCTATTTGCCTTCATAGCGATACCCCAAATAGTGTTGAAATTTCCAATCAAATTTGCATACTCCTCCATTCCATGGGAGTACAACAACAAACACTACCTGAATTATTTTAGTCAATATGAACAAATTTTTTTTCTACGGCACCCTTCGATCTATTCCTATTTTAGAGACTGTAATTGGCCATAAATCAGACTATTTAGAGTTCACCCCTGCCTTTGCCCCTCGAAGTGAGCTTCGTCTTGTTATCAATGAAACTTTCCCCGTCATCGTCTTTAATGATCATTATGCAGGCGTTCATGGAACACTCGTGAAGGGGTTAAATGGTGAGGATATTAATCGTATTTTGTTTTTTGAAGATGTGGAATTTACCACCCAACAACTTGATCTTGAAGTAAACGGTGAAATAGAGCAGGCAAGCTATTTCTCCCAACAAGGTGTCAGACCTTCAGAAGAGCCTTGGTCATTTGATGAATGGCAACAAAAAGATGAACGTCTCTCTATCATCACAGCTGAGCTTTGGATGGAACTCTATGGAAAGTACTCGGCGGAAGAGGCCGATCGTTACTGGAATGATGTTAAACAAGCGGCATTAAAAAAATTTCAATCTGAAGGATGAGATATTTTCTTTCAATATTAGTTTTTATTTTTTCTTTACTTTTTTCTTCAGCCTATGCAAGTGAGTCTGCTTGGAGTTTATTAGAAGAGGGTGGGAAAATTGTTTTTATCCGCCACGCCTATGCGCCTGGTGGTGGCGATCCTGATAATTTTGTTATTGAAGATTGCTCTACTCAACGAAATTTAAATCAACAAGGTATTGATCAGTCGATTTCCATGGGTCAAGAATTTTCTAAACGAGATATACCTATTCAACAAGTATACTCCTCTCAGTGGTGTCGGTGTAAAGATACAGCCTCCTATGCCTTTGGCGATTACCAAGAACTCAGCTCGCTTAATTCAACATTTGAGGGGGAGTTTCGTCAAAATCATCAACGCCAAATAAAAGAACTCAAAGAATTGATTGCTCGTTGGGATGATACTGAAGGCAATTTAATACTGGTAACCCACTACGTAATTGTTGGGGGTGCTCTCGGATATTATCCAAGCTCTGGTGAATTAGTCATTACAGATAAAAGCTTAGAGGTATTGGGTAGTATTAAAACTAAGTACTAAAAAAAGACTCGCTCAAAAAACCAGTAAATTCCAATTAATCCAATGACTAAAGAGCAAGGGATTTGAATAGCTTTTCGATACCACTGCTGTTTTGAGGGATAAAACATTAAGAGATAGGCCAAAACTACCAATCCAATCTGAGCAATTTCTACACCAATATTAAAAGAGAGCAGGCTTAAGATTAATTGTCCAGTCGGCAAACCAATATCCTCTAGGACAAAAGCAAAGCCCAATCCATGAATTAATCCAAAAACGAAGATAACAGCATATCGAATAGTATTAGAACGAGAGTGAAACTTTCCCTGTCTTTGGAAAATATTTTCAAAAGCAACATAACCTATGGATAAAGCAATTAAAGGTTCAATAATAGAGGCGGGGATAAAGACCAGCTTTAAGCTCGCTAAAATAAGAGTTAGAGAATGAGCAAGGGTAAACATCGTTACTTGCCATAAAAGGGGTTTTAATTTAACAGCAAAAAAGAATACCCCAAAGATAAAGAGAATATGATCAAGTCCTTTGGGCACGATGTGCTCCATCCCTAAGATAATATATTCGATTATCGTTTGCGACATTGTCGCTTCGCTTAAAGGTGAAAGTTCAGCTGATATTTCACCTGGCTGAAGGTAAGTTGAAAAAATCATATTTTCTTTAGTGATATCTTCAAATTGTCGAATAACAACAGGACCAAGTTCAGTTGCAAATTGAATAGTGATTTTGTTCTGATTAAGGGGAACTTCGGTTTTGAGATTAGTATCACGAGGGAATTCAGGATTGACATCTTGATCGATCATTAAATTAACTAAGCTTAAAGACGATCCTTCCAATCCGTAAATTGTGATTTGATCCTGAAATAAATTCCAATTTTGTTGAATGTCTTGTTTTAATTCCTCTTCATTTTTCTCTCGAAACTGATCATAAAGTTTTGCCTGTGGGGCATCATTAGTATCTTGATATTGGGAGGCATCCACACCGGCTAAGATCTGCTCAGCATTAATCTTAAAATCAATTGAAGCCTGACCATTAGCAATGATAAGATCAACTATGGCTGGCTTGATTTCATGGGAATTGATTGTTGATGAAAAAAAGAAAAGTATTACAAAACAGATTCCCCTCATAAGTATTATTTTTAGCAAATTTTATGCTTATTTTCTTTGTCTTTTTCTATCTGTCTTCTCTTTTGGTCATTTAAAAGCTCATGAATTTTGGATTGAGCCAACACAATACACCCCAAACGATAATCAATTAGAAGGCCATCTTCGAGTGGGACAGAATTTTGATGGTATGGCGTTGATGTATAATGAAAATGACTTTGAGACTTTTAAAATCCTCTCCGGAACTAAAAATAAAAAAATCGATGTCAGTGGTATTATTGGTGATGTTCCAGCTTTGAATGTGCAATCGAAATTCTCTGATCTCATTATCGTTTATCATGAGACAAAAGATAAATTTGTTGATTATAAAAAATTTCAAAAGTTTAAAGATTTCGTAACCGAGAAGGGGTACCCACAACTAATTGATGAGCATCTTAAAGCAGGCCACCCTGAAGAGTATTTTATAGAAAGTTACCGTCGCTATGCCAAATCTCTAATAGCTGTTAATGGCGTTAAAGGAAAAGACAAAAAAACAGGTTTGCTATTTGAGTTTGTCTTAAATGAAAATCCCTATGATTTGGAAGCAAATACCATAAGTGTAAATTTATTTTATAAAAAAAGACCGATCGCTGATCAATTAGTGACAATCTTTTCTCGAAAGAACAGAGGAGATTTAAAGATAGAGCATTTTGAGACTGATGAAAAAGGATATGTAGAGTTTGTTGCTGAGAGTGGAAGAGAGTATCTGATGGACTCGGTGATTATCTATTCAAAAAAAGGTGATCCTGAAAAAAAAGAACCTATTTGGCATAGTATCTGGGCCTCTACAACTTTTCTGGTTCCAGAAAGAACCCTTTAATTTAAGAGGGTTAAGTTTAAAATAAAGCTATGGTTTTTTTATCAAAAGTACTACTGGCAGCATTAGTGATTGCTTTCGCAAGTTGGTTATCCGGAAAAAAACCTGAACTCTCAGGGTTTATTATTGCCTTGCCCATTGCGAGTATTATCGCAATTGCATTTTCTTATTTAGAACATAAAAATACTGAAAATACCGTTATCTTCGCAAAAAGCATTTTGATCGGAGTTCCGGTATCCTATTTGTTTTTTGTTCCTTTCTTTTTTGCCAAAAGCTTAAGCATGAATTTTTGGATGATTTATGGATTAGGCATTACCCTTTTAGTTATTGGGTATTTTGTTCATAAATACCTGACGAGTATTATATAAATGTTTGAATTATTTGCTGACGATACTCCAAACGCGCGCAAAGTCTCTATTATGCTAGAAGAAATTCAAGCTGATTACAAAGTCACCTTGATTGATATTGGAAAAGGAGATCAGTTTAAAGACGATTTCAAAAAAATTTCACCCTTTAATAAAATACCAGTTTTAACAAATTCACAAACTGGACAAAGTTATTTTGAGTCTGGAGCTATCTTAATTTATTTAGCAAATTATTCTGACCTATTTTATGGAGATGATAAAGATTTAACTAACCAATGGCTAATGGCACAAATGGGATATATTGGTCCCATGATAGGACAACATCATCAATTTCATCATTATCATCCAGGAAAAAGTAAATTTGGTGAGGATCGTTATTTTAAAATTACAAAAACTATTTATGAAAATTTAAATGACCATTTATCAAATCATGATTATCTTGCTGGAAATTACTCTATTGCAGATATTGCAACCTTCCCTTGGATTGCTCGACATAATATTCATGATATAGGTTTGTATCACTACCCATACTTGTCAAATTGGTATGAATTGATCTCACAACGTCCAGCTGTAGTGAGTGGTTATGATTTATTTCAAAAGGGAAATAAAATTCCACCCATATCACTATGAAGGTTTATTACAATGGCTCTTGCAATATCTGTAACGCAGAAATTAATCATTATAAAAAAACAAAAAGTGAAATTTCCTATGTGGATATTTCGAAAACAAAAGATGAACACGTAGCAAGCTTATCCAAAGATAAACTTTTTCGTCGAATGCATGTATACCATCAAGGAACTCTTTATTCGGGATCTGAGTCTTTTTTAGTTATGTGGTCCCAAATGAAAAAATGGAAACTCTTATCTAGGATTTTGAGCTTGCCATTAATAAGACAGGTATGGTTTTTAATCTATGAAGTAGCAGCTATTTTTTTGTATTTGAAGAATAAGTCGAAGGTTTGATTTGGAGAACCATTCTTGCAGTTAAAACCACAAGAATGGTTTTTGGAGGATTAAGGTTAATCCTTTCTTTCTACCCACCTACTTTCACATTGGATTAAATAAAAGCGATAAAAAAAGTATTGAAAAACAATAATTTTAAAAAATATGTGAATATTTTTTCTATGAATTACTTTATTTTGCTCTTTTTATGAATAGCCCTTGTTATAACTGGGATCGGACCTCTTGGCTCTCCTCCAAAGAATACTTTAAAAAATTATCGAGTCAATTGATTGAGTTTTTAGATATTACAGAAGATAAAAAAATTCTTGATGTCGGTTGTGGTAGGGGGCGCCTAGTTGAAACTCTGGCTCTTAATGTAAATTTGATTAATCAACCAGTCGGTGTTGAACCCGTAAAGCATGAAGATTTCATTTCTCAAAATGTAAAAATATACCATTCTTCTATTAATTCATTTCTTAATGAAAATAATTCACAATTTGATTTGGTAATTTTAAAACAGGTACTGCACTTATTGACTTTAGATGAAAGAAAAAACTTTTATCATGATATAAAAAATAACATCAATGAAGATGCCCATATAGTATTTATTCATATGAATAATCAAACAGAAATCCCATTATTTCCTCTAATGAAAAATAAACTCAATCAATCATTAAAAATTCATCAACTTTTATTAGAAGAACTAACTCATAACTTTAATTTGCTTAAGTTTGAAAATTTTAATTATAATGTGAAAATCTCATTAGAAGAGTATGTAGATATGATAAGAAATAGGTATATGACTATTCTTCTAGATTTAAGTGAAAACGAAATAGAAGAGGGAATTGATTTCATCAAGAACAATTATCCCAATCACTTAGTTTTTCAGGATACCTTAACGATTAAAGTATTTAATTAATTATTTTAATTTTTGTAATAAATAATTTCCAGTTATGACTATGACGCTCCCTAAGACAATATATAGAGATATAGGTTCTTTAATTAAAATTATAGTTAGCCCTACTCCAAAGATAGGGAATAAACTATAAAAAGGTAGTACTGTTTGTACACTGTAGTGTTTGTATAGCCAAAACATTAAAACTTGTGCTCCACAAGACACAACTACACCTGTATATATAGCTGGTAAATAGTCCAGCCAAGAGTGCTGTAAAATAATCTTGAATTCTTGATTTTCAAAAATGAAAGCTAGTAAAGTCATGATGGGTAATGTGGTTATGGCCATCCATCCGTTGACTTCTAATGCATTAAAATTCAATAGTTTTCTTGACATCATCGAGGCGAGCCCATAAGAAATTGCAGCTAAACAACCTAGCATTAAACTTTTGGGTGATTGAAAAACAATTGGATCAAAGCATATGATAGATAAACCCAATAAAACAAAACCAATTAAAAGCCATCTTTTAAAAGATACGATTTCTCCTAAATAAATCGAACCTGCAATGACACCAAATGGAATTGAAAATTGCATCACTAAAATCATTGAGGAAGTCGAGGTTGTATGCGCTAAAGAGATATACATAAAGGGATAAAGACCAAGACCCATCAAAAAGCCATAAAAAATAATAAATTTGAAGTTATTATTTTTCATGCTGTTAAATCTTAAAAAAGGAAAAAGAAATATTGCCATCATCAAAATCCTAATAAGAGAGAAAATTAAAGGAGAGAGCTCTTGGTTAAGACCTATTTTTCCTACGGGATATGAACTCCCAAATAAGAACATCACAAAAAGCGTGATTAGAAGGTGATTAAATTTCACTTGGACCGATTAAGTTTTAAAAACTCTCCAATAAAATATAAAGAACCACCAAAAAATATAGATGTTTTAGAATTAGAATATTGATTAATTTGTTTTAAAGAACTTTCTAAAGATGGACAAAATATCAATTTTAGATTTTTTGGGAGATCTTCTTTAGTAATTGAATTTTCTTCATTCATTTGAACCACAATAATTTTTTGAAAGTATTGAGAGAGTTTATTTAACATTTGAGAATATTTTTTATTATTAAGAAAAGAGCAAATTAAAATTTTTCTATTCAAGGGAAGATTATTGATCAAGGTATTCATGCCATCAATATTATGAAAACCATCTATGGTAATATCTTTAAAATTTTTTAACTTTCGAAAGTGGAGCCCATTAGTTATAGACTGCATTCTACCTGGCCATTCGCAAAGATTCAGGGCTTTATGAGTTTTATTGGCATTAAATTCATGTTTCAGAATATTTTTAGCTAGGTGTATGGATAATCCTGCATTTACCTTTTGATGTTTACCTCGTAGACTTAGTTGAGATAAATCTATGTTGATACCTTCAGCCTGATACTTATTTGATTTAATACTCCAATCATCACCAAAGAATTCAGCTTTTAAATTTCTTCTTTTTAACTCTGAATGAATAAATTTCATTACATTTGGTTTTTGTTTGTTAATAATGTTTGTACTTTT
>OZSS01000760.1_pt1 | contig 15497 bp, 15 predicted proteins | sample 1779911 | NCBI WGS metagenome assembly OZSS01 (sample SAMEA2603589, study PRJEB24840) | metagenome | biome: Water; feature: Photic zone; material: Seawater sample | place: Mediterranean Sea | collected 2013-11-12 | depth 10 m | reverse complement strand
GTTCAAGCCGGAGTCGGGGCTTGTTTGTACCTCACCACAGCACAAGATTTTATTTCGAGAGATATTATTTTTCTGATGGCACAAATTAGTGCTCCTGCCGCAGGTGCCGCTCGCAGAATTCCTAATCCTTCCGGTCCAACATTCAGTATATCTTTCGCATAGATAGGAAGCAGTGCAGTTGCACCACCAAGTAAAACAGCAAAAAGATCAAGTGAGATTGCCCCAAGCAACGTTTTGTTTCTCCAAATGAAATTGATGCCAGCAAATAATTCATTAACATTCATTTTTGTTGTAACTTTTTTGTGCTGGTACCTAATAAAAAATGTCAAGATTACTGAGGAAAGAATTAATGCCGTACATATTAAATACACAACATCTGGACCTAAAAAATAAAGAAAGCCGCCTATAGCGGGGCCTAATATGATTGCAGTGTGCATTCCAGTTGAACTAAAAGCTACAGCATTTTGTAAAATTCTCCGTGGAACAAGTGACGGAGTTAAAGATTGCTGAGCAGGCATTTGAAAAGAACGCGTCAGTCCCAAAAAAAGCGCCATCAGAAAAATAATATCTCTCGAAATAAAATCTTGTGCTGTAGTGAGATACAGACAAGCCCCGACTCCAGCTTGAACTATGAGACAAAGAGTGACGATATGAACCCGATTGTATCGGTCGACTGCTTGCCCCGCCGGTAGCGCGAAAATCAACGCTGGTAAAAATTGGAAAAGTCCAAAAAGACCTAGGTCGAGTGCACTGGAAGTAATATCATAAAGTTGCCATGCGAGGGCAACTGTCAAGATTTGATAAGCAGAGATTCCTAAAAATCTAACACACCAAAATATGCAAAAGCTTTTGTATGAAAATAACTCTTTAAAACTTGAAGCCAAAATTTCTTTAAATATCCTATGTATTTAAACAATAAAGAACTATAGGATAAATGTCTAATTTTGTTTTGATAAATTATTTGAGAGTTTTTATTTAATAAATCTTGTTTTTGTTAATTCGTATAATAACCACTCCCACAAATATAATTACCAACACGGGTGTAAAATGCCACCTTGGTATACTCTTTTGTCGTTAGTGAGCCACCTTCTGGCTTTCCGAACTTATATGAGATTTTGGATATTACACCCTCCTTTGCGTTCTTCACCATAATATCGTAAAGTTTTTTCCCATCAGAAGAGGTAAATTCTCTCATATCAAGGCCTGCCCCACCATACGGGTGCGCTACCTGGATACCACTAAAGCTGGTACAGAAGGGATATAAGTCTTTTGTTGCAAGACCTCCTCGACCACCTGCCGTAATCATAGCAAATGCAACAGTTTTGTTAGACTTCATCAAATTCACAGTTCTGTCCAGAATTTCTCTAGCTTCCTCTTTTGTTCCGATCACCTTATCTTGAGCGAAAGTGCTTTGATTTATCGACAAGCACACAACGATAAAAATTATTATAGAGTCTTTCATATTAGTCCCTCTTTTCCTACTTTATTGATAAAATCCGCTTGCACAAACGTGTTTTCCTACCCGGGTAAAAAAGGTAGTCTTTTTAGCCTTTTCATTGGTAATTTTCCCTCCTGTAAAAATTGGCAAAACATAAGATATTTTGTTTATCTCACCTTCTTTTGCATTTTTTAACATGATTTCCCCAACCTTAACTCCATCGTCGGTGACCATACTCTTAATTGATCTTCCAAGATTGTAAGGATGTGCCATCAATACCCCACTATCATCTATACAAAAGGGATACAAATCTTTTTGATGAAACCCTCCGTTCGGTATCGTCATCATTGTTAATGCCACTACTTCATCAATTCTCATTAGATTTACAGCTCTTTCAAGTAGTAACTTTGCCTCGGATTCTGTTCCCTTTTTCGAATCTGCAAAGCACATGCTGATCGCTAAAAACACAAACGAAAATAATAGTAATACCTTCCCTTTGACAACCAATTGGATCCCCTTTCTTTTTTGCAAGTTTTATAAAGTAAACCGCACTAACTTATCGGTTTCATGTTAAGGTACATTGGTAAAGCTGTGGTGTAAAGGAGGAACCTATCGGTTACTTGTCCAGTGTTTTCAATAATTTATGAATGTAATTTCTATGTGCATATCGCCCAACGAAAGAGCAAATTCTAGAGTAGTTTTCAATTGCAAAATAAAAGCTCGATACTCAGTCAGATGGAATACGATTACATAATCGTTGGAGCAGGCACAGCTGGATGTGTACTTGCTAACAGATTGTCAAAAAATAGAAGTAATAATGTCTTGTTGATAGAGGCCGGAGATAAGGATGATTATTTTTGGATTGACATTCCAGTAGGATATCTTTTTACAGTTGGTAATCCAAAAACAGATTGGTGTTATAAAACAGAAAACGATCCTGGCCTAAATGGACGAAGTTTGAATTACGCAAGAGGTAAAGTTTTGGGTGGTTCTTCATCTATCAATGCAATGATATACATGCGGGGTCAGAAAAACGACTATGATCATTGGGAATCTTTAGGAAACAAGGGTTGGGGTTGGAATGATGTTTTGCCCATCTTCAAGAAATCGGAGGATTATCAGCATGGAGCAGACCATTTTCATGGTAGCGGCGGTGAATTACGCGTTGAGGAAAGGCGGGTAAATTGGGAGATACTTGATGCATGGCGTGACGCCGCCGAAGAATGTGGGATAAATAAGATTACTGAATTCAATCGAGGAGACAATACAGGTTGCGCATATTTCCAAATGAATCAAAAACGAGGCAGGAGATGGAGTGCAACGAAAGCATATTTACAACCAATTAGAAGCAGAAAGAACTTGACCATTCTTACAAAAACTCTCGTTCATCGTGTAAATGTAGAGCGTAAAAACTCCTACTTGCTAGCGCAGTCCGTCACAACCTCATCATGTGATAATGCTACAAAAACAACAAAAATTTATGCAAGAAAAGAAGTGATTCTCGCGGCAGGGGCAATAGGTTCCCCTCAAATATTACAGCTATCAGGAATAGGGAACCCCAAAAATCTTGCTGAAGTGGGAATTGAATTAAAAGTAGATTTACCCGGCGTCGGGGAAAACCTACATGACCATCTGCAGTTGCGAAGTATTTATTCCGTAGAGAATACGAAAACGCTCAACCATAAATTCAATTCTCTCATCGGAAAGCTCTCTATGGGACTAGAATATCTATTTTTTAAAACTGGACCGCTAACCATGCCTCCTTCACAACTTGGGGCATTTGCAAAAAGTCATAATTCTAGATCAAATTCTAATCTCGAGTGGCATGTTCAACCTTTGTCATTAGATAAATTTGGTTCGCCACTGCACAAATTTGACGGAATAACTCCGGCTGTTTGCAACTTACAACCTACAAGTAGAGGCTCCGTAAAGATAACAAGCCCTTTTCCTAATGATTATCCAAAAATAACTCTTAATTACCTCTCTTCGAATGAAGATGAGTGCATAGCAGTATCTAGCCTTGAATTTACAAGAAAAATAATGAAAGCAAAAAGTCTTCAACGCTTTAACCCAAAAGAGATATTACCTGGGCCAAAAATTACGTCCGAGAGTGCTTTGCTCGATGCCGCGAGAGAAATCGGTACAACCATTTTTCATCCTGTTGGCACTTGTAAAATGGGCCAAGATAATATGGCTGTTGTAAATGATAGACTCCAGGTACATCACGTTAAAAAGCTGCGAGTGGTTGACGCTTCAATTATGCCGCGTATTACATCGGGAAATACAAATGCTCCGACCGTAATGATTGCAGAAAAAGGCTCTGATTTCATTCTACAAGATTCTACAGAGAACTAAAAATGCAAACTAATGAAAAAAAATTAATATTCTAGATACTCCTACTAACTAAACAAAAACAGGAAGAAAAAACCGAACATTACAACCATAAAAGCTAATTGCCAAAAATTATTCATGAATATAATGTTGGTTTATGGGACTAAGAAACTCAATTACATGACGAATATCAGGACTTCTTTTTCTTTCACCACTTAAAAACATTTGAAATAAAATCTGCTTGTATTCAGTTCCATTGAATGTTCATTCTTTTCAATCAATTTCATAATCACAAACCCCTTCTTAGAACAGCAAGAAAGGAATAGCCTCCAAACTTTTTTTCTAGATCAACATTGCACTCTTTGTTATATTCAAAAATTGATGTGATTTCAGGCTCTGGGAATACTTGAAACAAATTTAAAAAACCAATCAATGGGCTTTTTACAATAGTTGGCCACCACTCAAAATTTCCAAAATCAACTATGTGAATCGTACCACCGGGAGGTAATTGTTGAAATACATTCGTTAGCACTTCCTTCGGTCGGGGGATAGACGATAAAGAATAAGAAAAAATAAACCGATCTATTTGTTCATCGAAAACATACTCATGAGCCAATCCACATACTACCTTTATATTTTTTTCTAATCCTTTCTCTTTTACAAGTTTGCTTGCAGATTTAGTTCTTTCCTCAGGATAATCAAAACCAATCAAATTCACATTTTGGTTTCTTTTGAATATTTTAATCAAATTATCACAGTTCCCACATCCAATTTCACAGATTGTCTCACCACCCCTTGGATTCAACTCTTCCAAAAAACGGTTTTCGCCATAACAAAATAGTGGCTTGGTAATCGTATGCAAGAATTTTAATGCGGAAAGTTTTTCAGATTCTGCCATGGAGTCAAAGGTATATAGATTAGCGCTTAACAATGGTGATATACTGCATCCCCTAAATCTACACATAAATTGAGAAAAAACCAACTATCGCTAAGGAAAGGTATTTCCTAATTACAACAATTCCTACCCTGCGTTATGTGTTTTTTATTATTTCTTTGGCCCGAAAAGATACTCATGCAGACACCATAAAAACTTTTTCGTTGAAAAACGTGGATCTCCTGGCTGTATTGCTAAGTAAAAATTCTGTCTTCATAAAAAAAAATGTAAGGGTATCAATATTTAATGTAAAGTTATCCACAAAGTTGTTCACACACGATATTTTTCTGAACCATTTCAACTTTTCAACAACTTCTGTTTATAACTTGTAACATTCCTGTAATGTTTGGCAATACCATTAAGCTAAGGTGGATTGGAAAATTATTGACCACTTATTTTTTTATTGACATTCAGAAAAAAATGAAAAGGCTTTTACCCTTAGTTCTTAATCAAAGTTTGGAAATGCTAATAACACTTACGATTTCTCAAACTATTTCATCTTCCTCGTTATCAGAGTTTCTCAAAATTTTCTCCGCTAATCTATTGCTAAATTCGTCTGCAAGAATAACGTAGTTTTATTTAGTTGACTTAATAATTTGGCCTCCACATTGGGTTTTTCGTGAATTGGGGATTTATTTTAAGAGTATAGAAAAGCGCAGGTTTTTCCTTTAAACTTTACGAACATAAGTTTTACCAAGTGACCTTTTTTATTTTTTGCATTTTCTTAGACCCTGCAATTAAGCAAATACCAAACACTCCTAAAACAATCTAATCCCTTGTTTTCATTACAATAGAGGTTAGAGTTGTTTTATTTCATTATTAGTCAAGCAGCGAGATTTCGGTTCGGATGCTAAAACTAGATATTCGCGGTACTTGTGCTTGAAACCTATATTACAAAAGGTAATTACAACCTATTACTTAGATGACGAAACTAAAAAGCTTGTATAGTTATGCACAGAAAATGAGCAATGCGGCAAAAATGAATTCTCTACAATGTCATAAACCATCATAATTTTGTACCCTTGCTAGCTATCAAGGATGAGACCGTATTGACAGATAGGTCAACTTATTTGAAATCACTGGGTTTGATAAATTTTTCTAGATTTCCAATCGGTAGGTCTGTTTTACCCCAATCATTATTAAGAGAAAAAACAGCTGCAGCACAAGTTGGAAATTTTTCTACGGGTTTTTTCCATAAGATCTCCATCATTTCTTGAATACAGGGATTGTGGCCAACAATCATAACTATTTTGATTCGCGTTTGTATGCTTTCCAATAAACTCAAAACAACACTAACATCGCCTAAATAAAGACTTGCAAGATAGTTAACATGAGAAAATTCTGGGACTAATTGATTGATTGTTTGACTTGTTCTAATAGATGGACTCGAATAAACTGCATCGACTCCCTTTACCAGACTAGCAATATGCTCTTTCATTAATTTAGTATCTTTCACTCCTCTCTTTGATAAAGGTCTATCAAAATCTTTCAACGACGGATCTTTCCAACTCGATTTAGCATGTCTGAGCAATATGATTTTCCGAAGCACCCCTCTACGAACCTAATTTAATTATCACAAAATACATTAGCGCAATTATTTAAAGAATGTAATGAAATACAAAAAAAAACTTTGTATTATCAAGACTAACTTTATAACTTGTTGAGAAAAGAAGATGTCACAAACGGTCCCTTCCCTAACCCGAGAAGCGTGGTTATTATTTGCTGTCGCAGAAATTAAATCAATTTTTCGCGAAAAAGGCTATTTCTTGCCTGCTGTACGTGTCTCATGTGCTTTCCCGCGTGGTTCTGGACGAAGCGCAGTAGTTGGTCAATGCTGGGGAACCTCGTGTTCAGCTGACGGAATCAACGAGATTTTCATAACACCAAAATATGATAAAGCAATAGATATTCTAGATACTTTGACTCATGAGCTTGTTCATGCTGTAGATAACTGTGAACATAAACACGGTCCAGAGTTTAAAAAAATAGCCTTATCCATAGGATTAGAAGGAAAAATGATACACGCATCGGCCGGACCCGAATTGAAGCATAGACTGCAATTAATAGGAAATAAATTAGAAAAAACACATGGGAAATATCCTCATGGAGCGATGCATTTCTCAGCTACAGATCGTTCATCAGCAAAACGACTACATCCCAAGGCAACTTGCCCAAAATGTAATTACTCAGTTGTCTTGAGCCTAAAGTCGATACAGGTCGGCCCACCTATTTGTCCGAAAGATAATATTCTCATGGTCAAACAGGGAAGGTGGTAATGAGTCAGTTTAAAACGTCTTTTTATTTTTTCCTAGGTCCATGCATGTAAATCAAATAATTGAGCAAACTAATAATTTTGGCTTAGATATTTTGCGAAGTTTTCATTTTTGCGAAAAAAGAACCTCTCGACGATACGCCGAGAGGGTAAAATGGAGGGCCCATACGCCCGCCTGGAAAAAAGGTTTCATTGGGCATTATTATCAGACTGTACTGTTACATCATTATGACAGTCTCGATCAGTTTCTCGGCAAATGAAATGATTCTGAGCATGAGCAATGATTACAATAATGGAGCCTAGAACGGTAAGTATTTTTTCTCCAATTTCCCCTAACACGTCGTGCCCTAAAGCAACCGCTACCACCAGAACTAATAAACCACTAATCCCGGTTATAAAAACTTTACGACTTTTGTGAACTTTGCCACCTTTTATAAGAGCATAAGCACTGACTGGAATAACTACGAACAAAAGTGCGAAATGTACACTTTCATTATCAGGCAAAAACCCTAGCGTAGTTGGGTATAGGACTATTGCAGCGGGCATTAGTAAGCAGTGTAAAGCACACAAGACTGATAATGCGATAGCAGACTTATCTGCGGTAGCCTGAATATTTTCCATAGAAACGACTCTCACTAAAACTTATTAATTAAAAAAACTTCTTTACGCCGATTAGCACCGATTGTCCTGGAAGAGGTGCAAAATAGCGAACCGCCTCGACCGTTGTCGCAGAAAATGCTAACTCATTTGTGAGATTGTATCCCTTTAGGAATAGGCTCCAGTCATTTTCTAACTGATATTGAGCATATAAATTAAAAAGCTTATATCCTTCTGTCTCTGTTATCTCGCCTAACCCTTTATTTCCAGAATAAATATACCGAAACTCGGGTCTTATAAACCAGTTAATGCCTGAGATGTCAGCATACAAACTTATCCTTTTTGGTGTCAATCTTGGTAGATATTCTGAACTACCCTTTCTTTTGCCAATCACTTGATCGTAAGAGAACGTTGGCGTAATGGTGAGATTATCTAACATGATCTTTTTGGAAGCTGAAAATTCAATTCCTTTGAAATCTGAGTCCACACCAGTAAAATTATATACCTCAATTTCTTCAATCTCAGATTCCTCTTCTTCGTGCTCTTCTCCCTCTTCTTCTTCGTGATGCTCCTCGTGATGTTCTTCGTAAAATAAATCCGTACCTGAGCGAACGAGAGTTATGTAGTTTTTATAATCACTTTGGAAAATATTAGCTCGCACTTTAAACCCACTTTCCTCATAAGATAACCCCAAATCATAATGTTTACCGGTTTCTTTTTTTAAGTTCACATTTCCCTGCTCGTAAAGATTCGTGGTGTGGTGAACTCCGCCTGTGAATAATTCATAAAAGGACGGCGGTCTCTCGACATAGCTCGCTGAGCTATGTATTCTAAAACCTTCTCCTATATCCTGTGTCAGCCCTAAGGAAACTGACTTTGGTGTGAAACTTTTAGTGAGACCGTCCTCCGCATGGACCTCTCCAGCCGTGGTGGCATTTCCAAATTCTTCAATTTCATGAATATTATCTGCCTTAGCCTCTACATCATCAATCCTGAAACCAAACTCCATGAGGCTATCATCGATCTTTTTGTATTGATGCGTGAAGAATCCCATAGACTTATTTTTAGTAGTAGGAATAGGCCCGAGATTAGCGTGCTCTTCGTGCTCTTCGTGTCCTTCTTCCTCTTCTTCCTCATGCTCTTCTTCCTCATGAGCATAGGCTATAACGGGATTTCTCGAATTGATTAATTCAAATCCTAAAATACCGCTTATCCCTCCCGAGGTTTCGGTAAATAACTCGACCCGAGCAGTTGTGCTATCCCTTTTATATTTTGTTTCTAAAACATTTGAGTCAAGCTCGTCATGCTGATAGTCGGTATATTTTGCCCTGGCTTTGACACGTTGAATTAAACCTAAATCAAGCCTCTCATCATATAAAACATTTAAGGTGGTTTTGTTGACATCCAGCTTATGGTTAATAAGTTTGGGAACACCATATTCAGTTTGATAATTGTCTATCGAAAAACCGATAAGGCGACTGCCTCTCTGAATAGAAAATCCGCCTCCAATTGCTTTGGTTTCTATTTCCGAATTCCTGATTTTATTCCCTCGAACAGGCTCTTCCCCGTTATCCGTGAATGTTGGAGTTTTCGTCAAACCTTTGTCCAAAATTGAGCCGTCAAAATGCCACGATATACCATCTCCATCTCCTCCATTTAGTTCAAAAAATCCCGAAGATGCGTTATGCTCTGGCGTTAATGAAAATTCAGTTATTCCCTCAAGTTGATCATATTGATTTTTTGGAATCCTGTTGTTTACAAAATTGATTGTTCCGCCCATGGCATTTCCGCCAAACATCACAGCAGCAGGTCCTCGGATAATTTCAATCTGCTTGAGAATGTTTGGATTTACAGGGAGCGCATGATCGAAACTACTCACCGACCAATCCTGAACAATTGTGCCGTTTTCATTTAATCGGATTCGGGCGCCATCTTGCCCCCTGATGATGGGTCTGCTGGCATTTGGTCCAAATTTGGTTGAAGAAACTCCCAATACATTTTCAAAGCTATCACTAATATTGTCTTGTTTTATTACGTCAAAATCATATTCCGTAATAATGTCGTAAGGTTTAACACCAGAATCCAAAATTGGATCGTCGTCCACAACAATGGCTTCTAGCTCAATTTCATGAGCTAGAACATTTTGAACAACAAAAATAAGAAAAAAAACCTGCAAAATAGAACCTAGAAAAAAATTCATTATTACCTCACTAAAAAATCACGTATGCTAGATATGATATAACATATCATTTATAACTCAGATTCGCAACACTTTGTGCAATATCTTGGTGCAATATTTCAAATGGAAGGTAAAATAATGAGTGAGTCAATAGTGCTATATTTTCCAAAAATGAAAACGTTTTGTTTTGTCCTGGCCAATTTTTCCTTGTTTTTTGCATCCGTAGTTCACTCTGCGCAAGATGCACATGTTCATGGTTTGTCTCACCTAACAATAGCGCTCGAAAAACAAACTTTACTAGTTGAAATAAGTTCCCCCTTAATGGATATAGTTGGGTTTGAAGGAGAGCCAAGGACCAAAGTCCAAAAGGATTCTATTGAACGCGCGAAGACCATGCTGAGAAAGATTGGCAATGTGTTAATTTTTAAGGGTGGCTCATGCATAGAAAAAAATATTGTTGTGACGTTAGGTCATGATCATAGTAATGACCATTTTCACTCTGAACGCAATCATGACACTCACAGTGAAATATCAGCTGTTTACAAATTTAAGTGCTCAGATCCTAAGGAACTGCAGGAAATTACAGTATTACTCCCAAACCAATTCTCTCGTATGGAAAAAATAAAAGCCCAATGGGTAACCTCTAATGCACAAGGACAAATTACTTTAGATAAAAAGAAAAATACAATTAATCTAAGATGAACATTACATGAATGAAATAAAAACAGTCCTGGAGCATGCGGAACAACATTGTGAAGCAAGCGGTACTCGCTTGACTCCGAAACGCAGAGGTATACTAAAAGAACTGGTCAAGTCGGGCAAAGCGCTATCAGCATACGAGCTTACTGACTTGTTTAATAAAGAGTCAAAGGAATCAATTCCCACAATGTCTGTGTACAGGATTTTAGATTTTCTCGAAGACGAAAATCTTGTTCATAAGTTAAATTTGGCAAATAAGTACATTGCTTGCGCTCATATATCATGTGACCATTCCCATGCAATTCCGCAATTTCTGATTTGCCGGCAATGCACAAAGTGTGTGGAAATCAACATCGATAAATCTACTATTGGTGAAATACAAAAAAAAGTAGAGAATGCTGACTTTCAACTTACAAAACCCCAATTAGAAATGCACTGTATTTGCAATGATTGCAAATAACCAAAAATACCCAAACCACCAGTAAACAATCAAGACCCAGTACCAATATTCAAGACCCAGTACCCTAAGCAACTCCCGTTATAGCCAACCTCGATCTACCCTTCTTCTTCATAAATTTCAGAAAATTCCATCTCCATTTTGTAAGCGGCAAGTGCTACATCATTTTCAACGCGCGAAGTGCTTATGATCCCAGAAATCCATAAAGGATCGTATAGTTCTTTTATGGCCAAACCTTTTTTTGACGTTACAAAAATAATCTGATTTGGCGGAGGTGGAGGTACATGAATACACGCCCCAAAATACGGAACCAAAAAAAATTGAGTTACCTTCTTGTTTTCTCCAAACTCAAGGGGAACGACAAACCCCGGAATGCGAATACGTTGCCCATCCATTTCTTTAATAACCTCCGTTGAAACCAAAGCTTGCTGATAAGGATCTGAAATCTCTTTAGGCATGTTACGTAACTCGGTTAAAATTTCATCTTCAAAAGCGCCCTCTTCCATTTGAGAGATATATTCTGGCGGATTTAACAAAGCATTTAAATCTTTTTTGGGCATGAGATCAAGCCATTCTACCGTCCTAAATGACTTACTATTTTTGTCACCAATGTCTTTTTTTCTTCGTTTTTTTTGCTCTGGAAGAGTTTCTATTGGGTGGATTTCATGCTCATTATTTTGTGTAGGACGTCCTCCAACCTGGGCTAATACTGAGGCAGAAAGAATACCTGAAAAAATTACAAAACCAGAAATTAAAAAGATTAAACGCTGCGGGTTCATATTTTTCAAATGCAAATTTAAAATACATCTATATCTGTTAATGATATATTGTATTGCACAAACTATAAATTGTTCTGTTTTTTAAAAAAACTAATGGCTATAAATCTTTCAGATATTTCTTTTTATTATAAAAAACATCATGCTCCGATTTTAAAGATACCAGAGTGGAACCTTACATCTAAGTCGAAAATATTTATTCAGGGAGCATCCGGTACAGGCAAAACAACATTTTTGAATATCTTGTGCGGTTTAATTAGTCCACAAAACGGAAAGGTAGAGATCTTTGGAACGAAAATTAACCGACTAAACGCTGCACAACGTGATTTTTTTAGAGCCAATAACGTTGGTTACGTATTCCAACAATTTAATTTAATTCCTTACCTATCTGCTGTGGAAAATATTATATTAGCCAATCACTTTTCGAAAAATCAAAATAATGCAACAAAAGAAAAAGCTCTTGATCTACTCTCAAGATTGGATGTTGACAGGAAAGACTGGTTCTTAGAAGCTCGCAACCTAAGTGTTGGACAACAGCAAAGAGTAGCAATAGCACGAGCTCTAATGAATAACCCAAACCTATTAATTACAGACGAACCTACGTCCGCACTAGACATAAAAAATCGCGAAAACTTCATGAATTTACTGATGGATGTGGTAAATGAAAATCATATTACTCTGGTATGCGTGGGTCATGATCCGGCACTTGCAAAATTCTTCAATCTGGTAGGAGACTTTTCTAATATTAATAAATTGGTTATTGAGAAATAATGTTTTTTAAAATTGTACTAAAAAGCTTACAGGATAGAAAAGGTTCGGTGCTATTGACACTTATGGCTATGACAATCAGTATTTTTGTCATACTAGGTGTGGAACATATTCGCCAGCAGACAAAAAAAAGTTTTGAAAGTACTCTTTCAGATACAGACTTAGTTATTGGCTCAAGATCCGGAAGCCTGAATTTACTTTTATATTCTGTGTTTCGAATAGGAAGCCCCACGAATAATATTAATTGGAGCTCATTTAAAACAATATCAAGGGACTCTAAGGTGGAGTGGGCTATTCCTTTGTCACTCGGAGATTCGCATAAGGGATTTCCTGTTTTAGGCACAAACTCTGACTATTTTAAATATTTCCGGTATGGACAGAAAAAAAAGCTCGAATTTAAAGCCGGAAAACCTTTTGCACAAATTTTCGATGTAGTGATTGGTTCCGAGATAGCAAAACAACTAAAATATAAAATTGGAGATAAAATCATTCTCTCCCACGGAATGCAAAAACAAAGTTTGCAAAAACACGATGAATATCCGTTTCAAATTATGGGGATACTAAAACCTACAGGTACACCTGTGGATAGAACCGTGCATATACAACTGGAAGGAATGGAAGTTATCCATGTTGGATGGCAAAACGGAGTGCAAGTTTTCAAAAATAAGATTCCAAAAGAATTTTTAAATTCTGGGATAGAACCAAAATTCATTACAGCCATCTTTGTGGGATTAAAATCAAAATTAGCTACTTTTTCTTTTCAAAGAACAATTAATAATTTTACTGACGAACCATTACTTGCAATTCTACCTGGCGTAGCTTTATCGGAGCTTTGGCAGATAATGAGTTTGTTAGAAAAAAGTTTATTGCTTGTGGCAAGCCTAGTGTTTGTTTCAGCTTGCTTTGGAGTTAGCGCAGTTTTACTCAACTCAATACGAGAAAGAAAAGAAGAAATCAGATTGTTACGGATAATAGGTGCATCGCCACCTTTTATTTTTGCATTGATTGAGACAGAAACTTTGGTCATAACTGTAACTGCTACTGTGTTAGCAACAATTTTATTGACAGCAACTCTTATCGGCGCCGAAGGTTATATAGTAGGAAACTACGGGATACAAATCTCGCATTTCATGGAATTGACATCGTATTTATGGGTGATGGCGATTGTGTTAACGCTAACACTAGTCGCAGGTCTTGTTCCTGGCTGGGCAGCCTATCAAGAAGGTAAATATTCGTAAAGTATATTGGGTGTGATATTTTATCGAAAATCGGTGGTAATGAAGGGAAGGAAAAGTAACCTTCCCCCAAAAACCGTTTTACTATGCTTCTTTGTCTAACTTCTCTTGCTTGATTTTGTCGGTAGATACGTCAGCTCCTCCGTTGCCCCAGCAGTCGGAACCACCGGCAAATACAGAAGTGCCGAATAATGACAAACAAAGTACTGCGAAAATGCTTGATAATTTCTTCATGATAAAAACCCTCCAAAAAAAAATAGGATTGTTTTCATGTTTAAAAGTTCATAATCTTTTCTCTATAGCTCAACGGAATCATATAAATTTAAGATAGATTCAACACAAGTAGCTGTAAAATATAAGAATATTTCTTTGTGCACTCAATGCGTGCATGAAAAAATGTTTGCTTTCTGTTTAAAAAGGCATCCAAATCCCGTCTTCTATCTGAGGTGCAACAAGTGAAACATTTTCTGGTGACTCTGCAAAAAACACCAACGTGGTATTCCAATCCGTTGTACCAGACTCGAACCTTTCCTTGTAATAATCAATCTCAAACTGTCCAGGGGTTCTTCCCAAAACATTTTGATAAAGAAGATTAATATACTCGTCTTCAGTAGGATTCTCACCATACTGGGTTTTAAATTCAGGGGAAGCAATAAAGTTACGAGCAATCTGGACAACTGATAATCCATTACTTTCCATGTCATTCATATGGTAAGCAACTCCCGGCATATCTGGAACTCTCGCAAACGCTGCCTGATAAAGTCTATATGCTTGACCAGCAGTATCACCTGGGTCTGTATCAAGGGCTAACACCCCATCTTCAAACTCTAAACGCTTAAAGCCACTCAACATATCTGTACCAATACCCGTACCTGTAATACTCCACTCCCCACTATCACCGACTTTAGAAATAGACAAGTCTTCCTTTCGCATATCCATTTTTATCTTCACCTTGCCAGCAGCAGCAGTAAATTTCTCATTGGCAGCAGAGGGCACAAAGGATACCGTATCTGCAGAAATACCTGAGCCCAAAGTATCCGTTAAAGTACTTCCCCCTACCGAACTACCAGTCGCATCTGTTGACGAAGTTGTCGAACTAGGACTCGATACACCACTACTCGCAGCATCCATCAGTGATGGTAAAGTCGGAGCGTTGGGTAGTCCGGCTTTCAAGCTTTCTAATTTTGCTGAAACATCAACTCTTGTACTAGAAACCGAAGGGAGCGAAACAGTAGGATTGATCGTAGATATGACACTAGAATTTCCCAGCGCAATATCTTGGTCAGAAAAAGAAAGGGATTCTATGTTTACTAATGTATCTGTACCGTCTCCTGGCCATATCCCAGAACCGTCAGATACGCTATACGTCCCGTCTCTATTTTCCGTAATTGTGTAATTTGTCGATCTTCCTAAAAAGATAGCTACGTCATTACCCTGTCCACCGTCTATATAATCGTCACCTACCCCGCCGAAAATGTAATCGTTACCTGCATGCCCGTATATATAATCGTTATAGCTGGTGTAAAAGTCTGGACCACCATCCGCGCTTATATCAAAACCTCCGTTAGCAATGCCATTTAATGAAATTAGTGCGTCATTTCCATAGTAAGCCTCTTGCGTCCATGAGCCATTTTTCAGGAATTTGCCTTGAAAGAGCCACTCCTGATACATCGACGAATAAATCCTTTCAGTTGAAATATTAAATTCGCCAAAATATTCATCTATTCTCGAAGTTGTCCCAGATAATTCTTGCAACTCAACAAGCCCGCCACTTGTATCTAAACCATCAGAACCAGAATAAGAGAAATTTC
>OZSS01000759.1_pt1 | contig 15501 bp, 9 predicted proteins | sample 1779911 | NCBI WGS metagenome assembly OZSS01 (sample SAMEA2603589, study PRJEB24840) | metagenome | biome: Water; feature: Photic zone; material: Seawater sample | place: Mediterranean Sea | collected 2013-11-12 | depth 10 m | reverse complement strand
TACCCGGCGTGGGGGAACCGACGATAAGGGAAGTCATTGGCATGGGGAACAAGTCATGAATTACCTGGTGGACCGGGAGCAATCCAAGGATACGGATCCATTTCTAATTTATTTCGGATTCAGTCATCCGCATGATGTTCGTGATGGTAAACCCGGATTGCTTAAAAAATATGGTGCCACCAATCATACGGACCGCAATCATCTTCCCAAGGCACACCCGCAGCAGCCAAGACTTCCAGTTAATTGGCTGCCCAGTCACCCATTCGACCATGGTCATATGTCCGTTCGGGATGAGATCTCAGTTAAGGGGGTTTGGCAGAACCGGGATGAAGTGACCATTCGCAATGAAATGGGCCGTGAATATGCCTGTAGTGAAAATATTGATATTCAGGTGGGGAGAGTGCTGGATAAACTCGAGCAGATGGGAGAGCTGAATAATACCTATATCATTTACACCGCGGATCATGGAATGGCGATTGGCCGGCATGGTCTGCAGGGAAAGCAGAACCTTTACGATCACACCTGGCGGGTGCCCTTCATTGTCAAGGGACCTGGAATCAAAGAGGGAAGTCGGGTGCCCGGTAATATTTATCTTTTGGACATGCTTGCCAGTCTTTGTGACCTGGCAAATATTGAAGTGCCTGCCTCTTCCGAGGGCTTAAGTTTTATGCCTATACTGATGGGTAAGAAAGATCAGGTCAGAGAGACTGTTTACGGGGTTTATTGTGGAGGGGGGCGTCCGGGGATGCGCAGCGTTCAAAAGGGAGATTGGAAGTTGATCAAGTACGAGACTTCCAAAACCGGTGAGAAACATACACAGCTTTTTAATCTTAAGGAGAATCCCCTGGAATTTATTAAGGAACATCATAATCCCGATGTGATTGCATCGATTGGAGTAAAGCCAAAGAAACATCAGGTCAATTTAGCGGAATCCCCGAAGCATTCCTCTAAATTAAAAGAGATGGAAGCCTTGTTATTGAAACAAATGAGGGAGCATGATGATCCTTATCGTTTTTGGAACCAGCCCAGTGATGGGTTGGTTGAACCAGTACTGAATGAAAAAATCGCTAAACCCGGTAAAAAAAGAAAAAGTGACAACTTTCTTCCATCATTCCTGAAACCCTAAAACTTTCCATCTAATCCATTAAAATGAAAAAATTATCATGCATTACTCTATCTTTCTTGCTCTCCTGCTTTTTCCATTTAGTGACTCTGGCAAATGATAATCCATTGAAAGTCTTCATTCTCTGTGGTCAGTCCAATATGGAAGGGCATGCCAAAATAAGCACATTGGAGGCGATGAAATTAGATCCTGTGACCAAGCCCATCTACAACGAAATGGTTGATGCATCCGGAAATCCAGTAACTTGTGATAATGTCTGGATTTCTTATTTCACAGGTGGGCGAGACAACATGGGGGAAGGATATGGCAAACTTACTGCCGGCTATGGTTCCCGAAGAGTCCCATCAGAAATGGGGGAAAAAATCGGGCCTGAATTTACCTTTGGAATCTATGCCCAAAAAGCATTGAAAGAGCCTATTTTAATTATCAAAACCGCGTGGGGAGGGAAATCGATTCATACTGATTTTCGCCCTCCCTCCGCTGGACCTTATGTTTTTAATGAAAATGAACTGGAAAACTTCAAACGACGCGGAAAAGACATCAAGGAAGTTAAAGCGGACAAGGCTGAGCAAAGCGGTAAATTCTACCGTTTGATGATGGATCATGTGAAAAAGGTACTCTCGGACATCAAGCGTGTATATCCGGATTACAATCAAAAGGATGGGTATGAACTTGCTGGTTTTGCCTGGTTTCAGGGATGGAATGATATGGTGGCCAGTGGGACTTACCCGAATCGGGGCCAGCCGGGAGGGTATGATGCGTACACGGATTGTTTGGCTCATTTCATTCGAGATGTACGTAAGGATCTCCAGGCACCGAAGATGAAGTTTGTCATTGGCGTGATGGGGGTAGGGGGACCGTTGGAAAAATATACCAATCCGCGTTATGTTCCCATCCATGGTGGGTTCCGGGAGGCCATGGCTGCCCCCGCCTTAATGCCGGAATTTAAAGGCAATGTATTTGCAGTGAGAACGGCCAAATTTTGGGATATGCGTTTGCAGGAACTTGAAGACAACCAGGGACGGGTTAAGCAAATGACCGGGTTTCTCAAAAACAAGCACAAGGACCACCCCAACCGCGACGGTTCAATGTCTACCCAAGAGCAAAAAGAGTATATCGTGAAGTACCGAAAAAAATTGATCAGTGAAAAAGAGGAAGCTTATGCAAGGATAGCAAAATCCAATGGCGGGTATCATTATTTTGGAAGCGCTAAAACCATGGCACAGATCGGAAAGGCCTTTGCCGAAGCCATGTTTCAAATTCAGAACTGAACTTGGCAAAGAAACCCACTAGAGTAACCGGAAGCCAGGAAGGTTGCTACCCCATTAACCAAGGAGCTTAATATCCACTGATTTGCTCTAGGCGTGGGTCAATTAATTTCCAAGAGATCACACTCGAAAATCAAGGTGTCACCCGGTTTGATCTTCCCTCCCGGTCTTGGATTATCTCCATAGCCAAGCTCGCTGGGAATATAAATTTTAATCTTGCCACCTACTTGGGTCTTGGTCAGCCCCCCGGAAAAGCCCTTAATTACTCCATTCATAGGAAAACTTGCGGGTTGGCCACGATCCACTGAACTATCGAATACGGTACCGTCAATCAGGGTGCCGTGGTAGTGAAGCCGGACGGTGTTGCTCATGGACGGGCTCGGTCCTTTGCCTTGCTTAAGGATTTCGTAATAGAAACCTGAGGGATCTTTTTTTACACCTTCTTGTTTGCTTAACAGCGCGAGAAATTCGATTCCTTTTGCTTTATTACCACCCGCTGCCTTTGCCATCTCCGCCTGCTCGGCTTGCCGGGCAAGTTGCATCTTTTGCATCATGATCGCCTGTACCTTTGGCTGTAAGGCCTGATATTCAGGAGGGGTTTCACCCAGTACAATTCCTTTTTTCATGCCTCCAAGGATAAGATCAAGTTGTTCTTCGGTGAATTCCATTTTCCCCAAACCCGAACCTTGAGCGAACATCATCCCAATGGCTTCATAGATCTTAGGGTTTTCGGTTGTATTTCCGGAGTTCGAGTCTGAAGTTTGGCCGTTGCAGGCCAATGTCGTGAAAAGAAAACCGACAAGCAAGGCCTTGGCGGTAAGGTCTGATTTTGGTATCAACATCCTACGACGCTTCCATGTTCTGACTTAGAGTCAATGGAAATGATTCAAATTATTAAAACGGGTCAAGGTTACTTGTATACCCGTCAGGTAGAAACTATTAGATCCTAGCCTTCTTCCAGAATTCCCGAACGCTTAATTACATCCTTGAGCAGGCCTTTTTGGGGAAGTTTTTCGGCGGGGATTTTTCCAAGCAAAGCGTGGCTTTTGGTTCCCATCCAATCGAAGATATTGGCCAGGGTCTTATTTTCTGGGTTCTGGGTGATTGCTTCCAACATCCACTTTTCAGCGAAAGCTTTTCCCCCGGCTTTATAAATGGCCCAGGCGGCAAATGCGGGGATCTCATCTTGGTCCTTAAGCACATTTTTTAGGCCCGGAATCGCGGATTTGGCCTGTTTTTCGAGGAGTAATAATCCAATCACTGACCAATAGCGCATGACCGGGTCGCTATTCAATAGCCCTTGTGTAAGGGTATTGAGGTTTTTCTTCTTACGGGAGAGGGCAAGGTCGGCATAATCAAGATACTGAGCCAGCGGGTAGAGCTTGGGGTCCCGGACAAAGGCATGCACGGTCATTTGTTTATCCTTGGTGATCCGGTTTCTCATTTCCTCGGGGATGAGACCCGAATCAAAGTACTTCAGTTGTTGTCGACGAAGCTCCTGCTTTAATTCCTCAACCTTGGCCTGATGATTAGAGTCTGCTATCCGGTTGTCGATATTGTGAAAGTCCTTGAAGTTATCGTAGAATTCCTCGGATGGGCGGGGCTCGAAGAAGCGGCCGGTTACTTGATTGGTTTTACCAGTCTGGTGGTGTCTCTCCCAGGCTCCGGTCGCTTTCATGTTGTGCATGTAAGCGAGGTACTGACCGTTGGGAGCGAAGGGTGCATAGTTTTTGTGATAGGCAAATTGTTTGTCGCGCATCACCCGTACACAATCAAAGCGTTCATCTGCCCGCCCGCGCCAAGAGAAATGGTACTGGGACTCGGGTTCGGTCTCCGGACCGAGAAAGATCCGACCCTGAAAATTATTTTTCATTTCAGCTCCGGTCAAGCTGACCCAGGTCTTGGGCATGTCGATAAAACTGACAATTCGGTCGATGGTTGACCCCGGGCTTTTCCCTTTGGGGTAAAGATGCTTCCATTTTTCTGGAATGCGGACAATCAAGGGGCAATGGATTCCGCTGGAATATAGAAATCGTTTACTGCGGGCAAGCACTCCTCCATGATCGGAGTTGTAAACAATGATGGTGTCTTCATAGAGCCCGTCCTGTTTGAGGTTTTCGATCGCTTGCCCCACTAGGGAATCCATTTTGGATATGGCACTCGAATACTTGGCGTAAGTATTCCGCATTTCGGGAAGATCCGGATGGTAGGGAGCGAGAATCATTTTCTTGGGGTCAACGGATTCGTCCTTATGATCCCCGAAGGCCCGGGATTCATGGCTCTCCCCGATGTTGTATACGGTGAAAAAGGGTTGGCCTTTTTTCCGAAGCTTCCAAGTTCCTGCATAGTCCTTTCCGGAGTAGTTCCAGAAGTTCTTCGGGTTTCGACCACTGGGTGCTCTGAGGTTGTAGTCGGTTTTCGAACAATTGCTGGTGAAGTAACCGGCCTTTTGCAGGAGCTCGTTGTAGAAGCTGATAGATGCAGGAATCTCGAAACCGCTGCGCATCGGTTGGGTTCCGTTGGAGATGGAGTGCATACCCGTAATCCAGGAGGATCGGGTCGGAGCACAGACCGCTCCGTTATCAAAGCAGTAGAGGTAGCGGAAGCCATCTTTTGCAAGTTGGTCGATATGAGGAGTCTTTGCGTTTTTACTTCCGTAACAACTGATCCATTCGATGCTGTTGTCCTCGCTGGTCATCCAAAGAATATTGGGTTTGGCCATTTTGCCGAGGAGGCCAAGGGCTGAAAGTGCGGAGACTAGGATAAAAGTGAATTTGAAAGGATTCATGATGATGAAGTGGGATTATTTCGTTTGGTTTTTCTTTTTGTTTCGATCGCTAAGTTGAGGTGGGATGGTTGATTCTCCGCATGCGGACATTAGAGCCTTTAGCTTCTGATGCAGGGTCTTGATTCGCTGTTCGTGGCTGGCTTTGGAGGCAAGATCTTTGGTTTCATAAGGGTCAGAAACGACATCGTAAAGCTCGAAGGCTTTGGGTTGAAGGACCCGTTCCACTTTGCGGGCAGCGCTTTTATTGGACTTGGCCTTTTCCATCCATTCCGCCCAGGGCTTGGCAAAGAACTTCCCTTTGGAGTTGAAGTTCCCCCAAATATGTTCCCTTTCAGGATGCCCGGTCCAGATCAGTTTGTAGGTCTCGGTTACGATGGCCTTTTGCCAGAACGGGTGGACATTGGAAATTAGAACTTCCTTGCGATGATCTTTTATCTTCTTGTCCGTCCATAAACCCATAAGTGAAATGCCATCCAGGAGAGGGTTCTCGCCACCTGCAAAATCGATCAAGGTCGGAACGATATCACAAAACATCGCCAGGGCATTGGTTTTGCGGGGTAGGATTCGTCCCTTCCAGTGGGCAAGACAAAGGGCCCTGGATCCATGCTCGTAGGGGGACCACTTGCCTCGGGGCATGGCAATTCCCTGCTCGCTCAAGAAGATCAGGATCGTATCCTTTTCCAAGTCCATCATCTTCATAAGTTCACGGGTCTCGCCGACTTGCTGGTCCAACACCTCTACTTCGGCTGCATGTTTTGCTACCGCCTGCCGGGCCGTGGGTGTGTCAATGTAGTGGGGTCTTAATTGCATTTCATCTACCGGGAAATTAGTTTCTTCCCCATGGTCCCAGGGATGGTGGGCATGAGTCGCTCCGATGATTACGCAAAAGGAAAGGCCTCCCTTTTTTGCTTCAGCAATGTATGCTTCGACTCCATCGAAAGTATGAACTTGGTTGGAACCATTTGCACCGGGTGCAAAGCCTGGAATTGAATCGATCTTCGCGGTGCCCAGGCCGAAGTGTTTCTTGCCTGACAGGCCAACCTTGTAGCCCAGGGGAATGAGAAAATCGGCGATGTTTTTAACCCCAACCCTCTTCTCTTTCTTTGCATTGGCCAGCACCCCATTGTTCTTGGGCAGTAAACCGGTATAAAGCTCGGCCCGAAGAGGAGCACATTGGGATACGCTGCAGTAAAAACGGGACATCATGGTGGATTCCCTCGCTAACTGATCGATCGCGGGAGTCCTTGCCTCTTTCATCCCGGTGCAACCAAAGGCATCCCAACCCACATCGTCTCCAATAACGATGATGAAGTTGGGCTTCCCCTCATTTCCCCAAAGATTAAAGCTTATTAGCATAAGCACCAACGGAGGAAGTCGACTAAAGTTTCGTTTCAATTTTAGGGTTCTCATTGGTTGCTCATAAAGGAAAGAAAGTTATCAAGTTCATGATCTTGGGTCTTCTGTAAAACCTTTTTCATGCGATTCCGGAATTTTTTTACGGTATCATTAAATTTATTTTGATCCGCAAGGTTTATCTGACAACCAGGGTCAGTGGAGAGGTCGTACAATTCTTCTGGAGTTCTGTATTCAATGAAATTTTTAGTCTCGAGGTAGTCTGCCATGACGGAGTCAGGGGAAGCCTTGGCCCTTTTAGTCAGTATCCAGTGAAATTCCCCGAGCATGGTTTTGGGCAAGGATGTATTCCCATCGGCCCATCCATTCCAGATGTAACAGAATCTCCCGGTATTTAAAGCCCGGGAAGGGCGATACTGATCGAATTGCTTGGATAAATCTGAATGGAAAAAGGGCATCGAATCGTCGACTTCAGCATGGTTGTTCATGTAGTTAAAACAACTGAATGCCGTAGTCCTCTGCCATTTTAATGGTCGATCTGTCAAAAGAGCAGAAAAGGATTGCCCGTCGGTTTTTTTAAACGGGGGCAATCCACAAAGTTCGGCAATGGTAGGGGCGATATCAACCACTGAGACTACGGATTGCGAATTAATTTGGCCCGATTTTACTTTCGCGGGCCAGCGAATAATAAGAGGGGTGCGTACGCCCGACGGATAAAGAGACCATTTGCTTAGGTCCCAAGCCATTCCATGGTCGGAAAGAAAGATCACAAGGGTATTGTCGGCAAGTCCACTCTCTTGCAGTGCTTGGATGATTTCCCCGACGACTTGGTCCATTCGATTAACGGAGTCATAGTAAGTCGCAATCGTTTCCTGAATTTTTGATTCGCTTGGATAAGGGGAGGGTACTGGGCATTGTTCGGGTGTGAAGCGGGACTTCGGGTCCGGGTAAGGTTTCCCGTTCGGAAAAGGCTTCCATTTGCCATCCCCCATCATTTGGTTGATCCAGTGGGAAGTTTCATCGGGATGCCTCGCCCAATAGCGATGCGGGTCATGGGCATTGGCGGCGAGGAAGAAAGGCTTCTTTTCTTCTTTTGCTAGGGCAAGGAATTTGCGGGTAAAGGCGAAATACTTTTCCGGGTTTCGGCCCATCCCGGTTTGTTCATTCTCCCCATGGGGTGGAAGGCTGAAGCGGCACCATTGGGAACCATGTTTTCCAATCATCCCGCTAAGGTATCCATGATCTAACAACTGGGAGGTGATCGATTCGGTTCCAGCATTTGTTCTGGTTGATTTCCACCATTTTGGGGGTTGAATCCCATGTCCCATAAAACCATTGCTTTGGGGAAACTGCCCGGTGTAAAGGGCTTGGCGGGAAGGGCCACAAATCGGAGTGGCCACATACCCCTGCTTGATCAGTAGTCCCTCGGAAGCTAGGCGATCGAGGTTTGGAGATAAGCCCTTGAGCTTATTGCCCATACAGCCTAAGGAATTCCAACCCAAGTCATCGGCGGTGATGAGAAGAATGTTTGGCTTTTCGGAAGTAGGGACTCCAAGCAAAGAAAGGGAGTAGAACCAGAGGGAGCTCGAGAGAATTAGATATTGAAAGACCTTCATTTTAATTGCTGAGGCGTACCACTTCTTTCTTGTACCATCTCCAGACCAGCAGAGCACCGATCAAGGAGATGCCGGAGCAAGCAGCCGAGGCGAAGAAGTTAAGTAAGATTGCATAGGCGATGGCAAGGGATAGTCCGTAGCAAAGCAAGACTCCTCCAATTACATCGAGCCAACTGGATAGGGTCAGGGTGGATCCAGAAACTTTTCCGACTGCTTTTCGTATCGGTCCCCAAGCACCTCCGGGACGGACTTGACGATAAAAATGAATTAATTTTTCCTTGGATACCGGTTGGGTAAGAAAAGTGACCAAAATACTTAAAGGGAAGATTACACAGACTAAAAGAGCCACCTTGAACTCCCAGGCAAGGTCTCCCCAGGCTTGATCGAAGAGGATGAATTCGGGATCCATCATTTTGAAGAGAATGCCTCCGCAGAGGCCACCGACTAATGCAGTTAGTTCAGTGTACGCATTGATCCGCCACCAAAACCAGCGAAGAACGGAAGCTATGCCTCCGGGGATCATCAGGTATGCAAGCCATTCCATGACCCCACTAACCGATTCAACTTGGGTGGCAATAGTGGCACCCGCTAGCATGAGTAAGACCATGAATAGCTTGGAGGCCCGAACATAATGCCTTTCATCGGCATCCTTGCGGAAGAATCGCTTGTATAAATCAATGGTTAGAAAAGAAGCGCCCCAGTTAAGATGCGTATCAATGGTGGACATGAACGCGGCAAGGAAAGCAGTAATTAACAGACCTTTGAGCCCGATTCCTAGGTATTCATTGATTACCATTGGGTAAGCTTTGCTGTGCTCAGTCAGGGTTGGGAAGGCTACGATGGACACAAGTCCGACGACGACCCATAACCACGGGCGACATGATTGAAAAATCGAATAAAACAAGGTCGCCCGAATCGCATCCTTTTCATTTCGGCAGGCAGCCATTCTTTGCATGTTATATCCATTGGCATCGCTCCACCAGACCAGGGTGAAAATCACCAGCATTTTTAATACATCTGAATTGAAAGTTGAAAAGTCTGGGAAGAGGGAGAGTGTCTTGTCCCCGTACTCAGGCATGGATCGAATACCAGAAAGAATGGATTCCATCCCCCCGGCCTGACTCACCGCAATACAGGCGAGGGCGAGCATACTTCCCATGGTAATAAAAAACTGCACCACATCCGTCGTAACCACCCCATAAAATCCGGAAAAAGTGGCGTAAAAAAGAGCCACCGCCATAAGCACTACGATTGCCTGGGTCTGGTCAAATGGCGTCAGCACTTCAATCACGGTGCTCATCCCGAAAGTGACCCAACCAATGGTTAACAGGTTTTGTAAGATTCCCCCGTAACATGCCCGGACCCCACGAAGAATGGCAGCCGATTTTCCCTCGTACCGAAATTCAAAAAATTCCGCATCGGTGATCAGGTTGGTTCTTCTCCATAGTCTGGAAAAAAGGAAAATACCAATGATCAGGGGAAGGACTGAAACAATCACCCACCACATTCTCTCAAGCCCGTCTTTTCGGGTCACCTCGGTTACCCAGATCGGAGTATCGGAAGCAAAACTGGTCGCGATCATAGATAGACAAATTGCCCACCAGGGCAGAGAACGACCTCCAAGAAAGAAGGATTCAGAATCCTTGGCCGCCTTGCCGGAAAAGTAGATACCTACTCCAATGGCGAAGGCGATGTAGAGAAAAATAATGCTGTAGTCGATCCAGTGCATGAGCTTAAAGCTGGAAATCCACCACGATGCCATCACAAATCAATCTGCCTTCGATTTTTTCCATGGGTTGATCAATCGGGGTGGAGACGAGCATAATGGCTTGTTTGGCCGGGATCTTAAAAGTCTGGGTCCCTCGAACGGAAGAATGAAGCATCTTATTGGCCAAAGCCTCGTATACCCGGACTGGTTCCTTGCCCATATCCCACTGAATGGTTTTGGATTTAGGGTAAGGGTTGTAGAAGAGGCGAGTAGGGAAGGTGGTCGGATTCATTATGTCGGTTGCCACCGGGTCAACCGCGAGGATTCCTTCGATGTTTGTGGGCTCAATGAGTGCGGCAAGGTAGCCAACATTCGATCCACCATAGAGTCCGAGGTCCGTTTTACCCCAACCGTGTACCGTGGCATCTCCTCCCACATGGGGAGGATGGGGTAGCCTGGTTTCCACCACCAGATCCTGGACCTGAATCACTTCTCCTGGTTTCAGGTTTTCTGCCTGCACCACCACTTCAAGATCTCCCTCGCCAAGAAATGAAATTTTCTGGTGATCGCTTCTCTGTCCACGAAAATTAATTTGATTTTCCGGATCCCTTTTCAAAAATACCCGAATGTCATTTTCGATCCTGCGGTTTCGAATCACTACAATCAGGGTGTGTGCTTTTCCCATGGGTAAATTAATTTTTCCCTCGTAATCAACGATCCCATCGGAGTCGGCGATTAGAAGCATGTCTTTATCGGGGTTGGTTGATTCCCCTAAAGTGAGAGTACCCGATTTCATCCGGTCGACTTCAGGGTATTGCCGAATTTTCCCCTGTTTTCGTATTCCTTCATAAGGGATGCAAAAGTTTGGATCGTAGTTTTGAGCCCATTGATAACTTGTCTGCTGCTGGGGAGGCCAGGCATCCGGGTAAAAGTACCGGCTATTCGAGGCAATATTGAGGATCCATTTAGCAAGCTCAGGAGCAAAACGATCTTCGTAGCGGGCGATCGGTGCCATGATCCCAATTGCTTGAAATGTGTTCATGGCAAAGGCATATTCATAGTCAGGGTATACACTGCCAATCAATCCATGAACCGGGACACCATTCCAAGACTCAAGCATCGCCCCCCATTTTCTTGGATTATCCCCGGCAAGGACCCATTCAATAAATTTTGAGGTTTTGTGATTACCATTCTGCTCGGCGTTGTAAAGTGCGGATGCGTAGGCTCCAAAAGGGGCTAGGGATTCGTAGTAGGGGTTGGTCTTTCTTTGATCCATCCAATCTAGGCATTTCTTGCTCATTTCTAAATGAGAAGATTTCCCGGTTTGCTTCCATCCGATGTATTGCAGGCAGGCAAGACCGGCTACAACATCTGCTTCTGACCAACCCCGGTCTACTGGTTTCTTGGTGTAAAAGTCATACCCCGTATGATCGAAGTCGTTGCCAAGTTCGCGGGCAATCTGTTCCCATTTATTAAGGGTGGAATGGAATTGATCTGCAAATCCTTTGGTATTTGGATAATGATGATAAAGATGAGTGAATAAAAGACTGGGAAGGAGGTCATACCAAAAACTGTCTCCCCGGGTCCCAACTTGATTGAGGTAGAGTCCGATTCCGTTTTTTTGATGAAAATGCGAGGACAACATTGGGACATACCTGGACTTGTCCATTCCTAGAAGTGTAGCATTTAATACCGAAGCAATCCCGGTGATTGCCTCATGTATGTTAGTTTTTGAATTTTGGCGAGAATCTCCAACATAGGTGGGAATCCCAAAACCTTCGACTTCGTTGACAACCTGGTCGGAGTCAGTCCAGATTAAGGGGAGGAACTCGCCCGTACGGTTTTCGTCAAAGACCAAACGGTCAAAGTCTCGGGCAGTCTTTTTCCAGTCACGCAAAGAGTAATCAGAGGGGAAATCTGGCATTTTGGCAATCGAGGGTAAATCTTGGGCGTGGATCCAACCAACCAAAAACAAACTTATTCCAAGGATGAATCTCATCTCAGGACTCGTACTGGAGAAAGGGGTCAGGAATATCAAGGAATCCGGCTTCGGCATCACTCAGTCCGGCAAAAAGCCTGGCTTTTCCATCTTCTAAACGATGTATACCACCCGAGAAAATTACATCTTCAAGATCATCGCGTTTGGAATCCCCCCCGGGGAAATCGCAGCGTTTGGCAATGATTTCAGGTAGGGTAGAATTTCCAGTTTTGGGGTCCAAGGAAAAAACCATGGAATGGTAGTGCCGATTCTGATTCCGATCGAACTCAGCAATATGCCCAAGGACGCCAACTTGCCCATTTTTAAGAGAATGGGCTTCATTGGCACCTACCCAGGAATCTTTTGGGCAGAGATCAAAGAGCGGAGCCTGATCGATGATATCATGGGTTGCCTCTTGGAGGTCGTTCACCAAACAATAGCCAATCTTTCCCCTTCCGCCATATTCTCCCTGGGGTCTTGTCAGCACTAAAATACGATGGTCTTCAAGTTGAAGAAAACGAATGTCTTTCATTTTCGGGGGGCCGGTGAGTACTTTTTTGAAATCCCCATCTTCATCTTCGAGGAAAAACTCCATCTGCCATCCTTGCTTATTCTCGCCAAAGATCACGGGGAAACGAACGCCACCAAGCAAAATTTTACCATCAATTCGGCTAATGCATGGATCCTGCAAGCCCTGGAAGGTTGGAGCATTTTTTACGGGATACCATCCTTTTTCAACCTCTTCGAAAAAAACAATTCGGGAAATTTCTTCCTCTCTTTTTTCCACCCGGCCAGCAATTATGATTCGCCCCATCCATAAAAAGGGGGCGGTTATGTTATAGATATCGTGATCAGGGAAACCTAAAAAGTTGAGTTTACCAGAATTCACAAAGATTCAAGGATTTCATGGATCGAAAATTCGGCTGAACAAATTACACTGTCCGAGGCGCCATAATAAAGAGTTAATCGATCGTCATCGACTATATGGCCATTTGTAAAGACAACATTACCGAAGAAACCTTCTTTTTCATAGGAAGCTTTGGGTTCCATAATGGGTTCTTTGCTTCGGCTTATTACCTTTGACGGGTCTTTTTTGTCCAATAATAAGGCTCCTAAGCAATACCGATTTTGATGATCTGCCCCGTGGTAAATCGCTAGCCATCCTTGTTCGGTCTCAATGGGTGCGGCTCCGGCTCCAATCCGAGAGGAATCCCACATTCCATCCCGAGTTCGAGCAATGCAGGCATGATTGCCCCAATCAGATAAGTTGGGAGAAGAGGCCAACCAGATGAAGTGACCTCCCAGTCCAACCCCACTTGGCCGGTGTAAACAATAGTATTTTTCTTCGATTTTTGATTCAAAAATGGCGCAGTCTTTGTTTGCGGGTGGTAGAATCATCCCAAAATCTTGGTAGCTTTCCCAATTGAATGTGCGTCGCAAACCAACTCCATATCCGCTTTCAGAAGTCGCAGTGTAAGTGAGTAAAAAGGAGCCATCCGCCATCGAAGCTACCCGACAATCTTCAATCCCGTAGCCTTCCAGATCTCCCTTGCCGATTAAACTGGGCAAGGCAGCATCCTTAAAGTGGATCCCATCCTCACTGTTAAACAATCGCAGGTGGGAGAGGGTGGACAGGTAGGTCTCGCCCTTGTATCTGGGCTCGCGTGGATCCCTGGTATCCAACAGAGGGTCATCCAAATCAAAGGAAACTATTTCAACCGCTCCGTTTTTTAGAATGGGAAAAGAAATCTTTCCTTCCTTTTGTTCAGGTCTTTCCGCAACCCGAACCACCAGCCAAATCATTTCCTGAAATTGAAAAACTCCGGGATTTAAGAGGCACTCCACTTCCGTGCCTGAGTGGTGTGAGTCGACCTGCGAAGGTTTTAGGAGAGGGTTGAGGGGGTTGCGATTAGCAAGGTCAGTCATGAAATTATTTGACCAGGAAGGCATGGCCCCAGTCCGCATGGTCTCCTTCCGGTTTTCCATCGCGTCCGTTGGTAACCACTAGCTTGAGTTCATCCGCTCCTTCCACGGAGATGTCGAGTGGCTTGGCAGGTTCACCTTTTTTCATATCCCCACTATCAAAAACTTTTTCTTGGTCTACATGCACCTCAAATGTCAGGTAGGTATCCCGGCCTCCATCATTGTGGCCAACCATGCTGTAAAATCGTCTGAATTTCTTTCCGCTGAGATCGTAGGTTATTTCGCTGTGGGCATGCGTGCCAATACCATGGGAAAATTTTTCACCGGCAATTTGTAGCTGGCCTCCGGTTATGGACCGGTTCTGCTTGGCGGTACTCCATCCAACTTTTACCTCTTTTGCCTCATCAATCTTTAGATAATGACGGTCTTCGGGTCTGTACTGGTCGACATCTCCCATGCCCGGACCAATGATTTCGAGCTTGTACAATTGCCACCAATTATTTTTTTCCTCGAGGCTGGTAATCCGAACTTTTTTTGCCACCTCCATATCGAATGGAATCGTGGTAACCTGAGCTCCCTCAAATTGATCCGCAACCGTAACCCAGGAGTCACCATTTTCAGAAATCTCCACTTTTACATTGCCGGGGTAATCCCCCCCTCTGGCAGTAAGGATAACCTTAAAGACATTACGCTGATGAGGGAATTCAGCCTCAATCCAAGTACCCACCTTTAAGGCTGCCTTGGTTGCAAAAGTAGTTTTCTCATCCTCATCCTGAATGAATTGGAGGTGTTGCTGGCCATGACTTGCGGAGAGTTTCCAGAGTTTGATCTCGCTGCCAGAATTGAGGAGAACTTCGCGCAGGGAGGCCTCGGTGAATGCCTGAGTCATACCAGCAGTTTCTTCCCGGGCTTTCGCGACTTCTTCGGTTTTGATCATTCCTGCCTTGTTGCCAAAACTGTTGCGTATGTAGGTTAGTACGGAGGCAATGTAATCATCATCATTGGTCTTCAGGGGCATCATGTATCCACCCATGTAGGATTGCCCGCGCAAAGGGCCTGAAATCCCCTGCAGGGCAACTTTAGCAAGCACATCCTTGGAACCAATCACCGTGGGATTATTAACAAAAGACGGGGCCATTTTCATTTTTCCGTCCGGGGTTACCACCCCGGTCCCGTCAGGGGCGTGGCAGGTCGCACAAAGGGATTCAAAATGTTTTTTGCCCGCATTCAGTAGGGCGACTTCTTCAGCCTCCAACTGGGCCAATTCTTTTTGCCGGGCCACTTCCGCAAAGTAATCCTTATTTAATTCATCATCAATTTCCTTCAGGTATTCGTTGGATGGGTTTTCTGCCAATACAGAACCAGCCAGCGCCCGGGTTTCAGGGGTAACTTTGGTGGAGGCAGAAAGTAGAAGTTGGATAGCAACATCGTGATGAGGGTCGCTTACCAGAGATTGAAGAGCGGAGACGGTACTGATTTCTTGATGAAAGAAAGGCTCAGTCATCCGAATGGCCGCTGCCCGGACTGTGGGGTCATCATCCCGGTAAATCTTTTGAAGGAAATCCAAGTCAATCGCGTCTAATCCCTCGACTGTCCAGAGGGCATGAAGCCGGGCAAGCGGGTTTTCTCCACTCGTGGCCAGTTGGCGAAGATCGGGAAGTACCGAACGGTCTCCCTTAAGAATGATCAGTTTCTGGGCCTCGTCCCGCCACCATCCGTTCGGGTGGGAGAGGTGCTTGATCAG
>OZSS01000758.1_pt1 | contig 15541 bp, 18 predicted proteins | sample 1779911 | NCBI WGS metagenome assembly OZSS01 (sample SAMEA2603589, study PRJEB24840) | metagenome | biome: Water; feature: Photic zone; material: Seawater sample | place: Mediterranean Sea | collected 2013-11-12 | depth 10 m | reverse complement strand
GCCAGAGACGGAATCGAACCGCCGACACGAGGATTTTCAGTCCTCTGCTCTACCGACTGAGCTATCTGGCCATAGCGGATAATTTTTATTACAAATAATTTCTTTTTACTAGTAAAAATTAGTTATTATAGGCAAGAGGAGCTCTAAATGACAAATTTTGAAAAAGTGAAGTTATTCATGGATACTTATGGTCAAGAAGTAAAAGATAAAGCTGAATTTAGTGATGCAAAGACAAACAAATTAAGAATTGATCTTATAAAAGAAGAACTAGAGGAATTAACCCAAGCAATGAATGATAAAAACTTACTTGAGGTGGCTGATGCATTAACGGACATACTTTACGTTACTTATGGAGCTGGCCATGCTTTTGGTATTGATTTAGATAAATGCTTTGATGAAGTTCAAAACTCTAACATGAGCAAGTTAGGTGAGGATGGAAAACCTATTTATAATGAGTCTGGAAAAGTAATGAAAGGCCCGAATTATTTTAAACCGGACCTTTTAAAATTCATTAATTAAGCCTTTGGCATATTCGTGGCACCAGTTTCTAAAGATAAAATTTTACCATCTTTAAAAGTGAATACTGCCATTACAGCTTGAGTATTGCCATCTGAAAAAGTCACAAAAGAATGTTCAATTCCAATTTCATCATTTTCATAAATAATTCGAACCTTTTCTCTGTTAATATCATCACTCATTGCCCACTTTATTACATCTTGTTTACCTAAAACATTTCCAGATGCGTGCATTGTAAATTTATAATCATCATGAAGCACCTCATTCATTCCAGCTTCATCTTTGTTCATAAAAACTTCGTTGTATTTTTCCAATAAAGACATTTATTTCTCCTTAAATTATTAATCTCAGTTATTCTCCCCAAGCTCCATGAAACTCTATCATAACAGCAGTTTCATTACCGACGACCCATCCATCATGACCTGGATCAATTGAGTAAGCTTGACCTGAAGAGTATGTTGCTTCTGTTCCGTCATCCATTCGTACACATACAGAACCGGATTCAATATAACCTAAATGTTTTGTTTGGCAACTTTCAGTACCAACATGTGGCTTTACATCATTAGACCACTTCCAGCCAGGCTCAGCAGTGATCCTCATCATTCTTTGATCACCAACTTTAACAACATCTACGGTTGCATTATTAAAGTTATTATTTTGATCATCTGGATTATTAAAATCTTTTATTTCTATTCCCACCAAATCCTCCTTTTTTATTTAATATCAACTGAGGTTAATTCAAATAATTCTATACTCTGCATACATTCATCATAAATTGGCTTCATCACAGGGTTGGTTCCATTAACTAACGCCATCATACCCTCTTCATTATGAACATGCACTTTGAACATTATTCCACTTTTATCTGGAAATATACCAGGTACAGTTTTTTCAACATGTGCAACACCTCTTCGCATCTCCATCCCCTCGTCAGACTGGAAGAAAGTCATAAATTTTTCAAGCATTCCTTCTCCCTCTTTAAACTTTGCAATCGCTAACATCATTTTTTCCATAAATTACACCTCCATTTATTAATCAATTATAACTTATTATTAATTAATAAATATTAATTTTTCATTAAACCTTTATGCAAATATTTCATATTTTAATTTCATCTAGTATTATTTTTTTATACGTAAAATAAATCATGAAAACAATTTTTAAAATAGGTTCTAAAATATACACACTCAAATACCAAAGAAAAATGTCTGAAGGTGAAGTTAAAAAGATGAAATCTTTCGTTACCGAAAAAGGTGAAAAATTAAATAAGACTAATAAATTTAAAATTACTAATATTGAAGACTCAGTAGACCAGAAAACTTATAAAGTAATTTTGTAATCAAACATTTCGATCTTTATTATTATTTTATAATAGAAAGGGGCGTTCTGTTGCCCGGCCGCCCCAAAGCCGCGCTTACCTAATTAGATTAAGCAGCGAGTGCTAATTGATTGTTTTTAGCAATTACTTTAAGTTTCTATACGAAGAAACGCTTACAACGAGCAAAAACTATATCCTTCAGAGCACGTCAAACCTATATCACCCCCATAAAAATTTTTATGGTGGAGGTGTCGGGTACCGCCCCCGAGTCCGATACACCTATTACATACAGCGTTTATTGCCATAGTTGATAAACAACGAAGATAATATAGTCTAATAAATGAATCCTTTAAACATCTATGAAGAAAAAAATCACTAAAGTGCCAAAATTTAAAGATTTTAAAACTACTAGAGCTACGTCGTCTGCTCTAGAAAAAATACTATATAAGCAAATACCTATATTAGACCATGGCTTTATAAGAGTTATTGACTATATGGGAACTGATCAGTCTATAGTTCAAGCGGCAAGAGTCTCTTATGGTGAGGGAACAAAAAAATTACGAGAAGACAGGGGCCTAATTAGATATTTGTTAAGTCATTGGCATACAACTCCCTTTGAGATGTGTGAAATTAAGTTTCATATTAAACTGCCTATTTTTGTTGCTAGACAATGGATTAGACATAGAACTGCAAATGTAAATGAATACTCTGCAAGATACTCAGTACTAGATAAAGAATTTTACGTTCCAGAAATGGATCAACTAGGATCTCAATCGACTACAAATAAACAAGGTAGATCAAATACTTTAGATAAAAAATTTGCGAAGCAGGCTCAAGATTTAATTCAAAAGAATTCGGAGCAACTTTATGACGACTACCAAAATTTATTGAATGGTAAACTTTTGAATAACGATGAATACGTTGAAGGGGAAGGATTAGCGAGAGAATTAGCTCGAACAACTCTTCCATTAAATTATTACACTCAATGGTATTGGAAGGTAGACCTTCATAATCTCATGCACTTTTTGAGATTAAGAGCTGATAGTCATGCTCAGTATGAAATACAAATTTATGCTGAAAAAATGTGTGAAATATTGAAAAAGTGGGTACCTTTAACCTACGAAGCTTTCGAAGATTACCGTTCAGACTCATTCCAACTCTCTAAGGAGGCTTTAAAAATTGTTAAAGATAAATTAGCAAATAAAAAAATTAATAAGTCTAATTACAAGCTATCCCCAAGAGAGCTTAGAGAGTTAGAAGTAAAGTTTAATATTAAATTATCTTAACTTTGAAATTTTTTTGTAATTGCGTTTGTAATATTTTCAAATTTTAGAGAATAGTCGTCCTTGTAGTCAAAACAATAGGGCTTTCCCTCATCACAACTCTTGGGGACATTTAAATTAAAAGGAAGCTCTTCAATTAAATTTATATTTTCTTTTAACAATAAAGACTTTGTCTTAGACTCTCCAAAAATATATTTTTTTTCATTTTGTTCCTCTAAATAAGACATGTTTTCTACTACACCAAGTATTGGAACATCCACCTTGATAAACATATTAATACCTCTAATGACATCTTTTAGTGATAACAGTTGGGGAGTTGTAATAATAAGCGTTCCATCCAGTTTTAGTTTTTGAGACATGGATATTTGCACATCTCCAGTACCAGGGGGAAAATCAACAATTAAATAGTCTAAATCACCCCATATTGTCTTATTTATAAGACCATCAAGCCCTTTTGCTAACATTGGTCCTCTCCAAACAATTGCTTGTTCTTCATTGACTAGAAAGCCAATCGACATCGCCTTTATCCCAAATACTTCAAAGGGCAAAAACTTCCCATCTTCAACTTTGGGTTCCTTATCTCCGATGCCAAGTAATGTTGGGACACTAGGTCCATATATGTCTGCGTCTAAAAGGCCAACTTTGTATCCTTGGTTCGCTAAAGTTATAGCGATATTACAAGCTACAGTGGATTTACCAACACCACCTTTACAGCTTGAAATTCCAAAACAAGTCTTGATATTCATCTATTAAACACTACATATATTGTATCGTGAACAAAAACAAATTTAAAATTTTCGCACTTGATGGTCCCTGGGGTTCCTCTTCAGGAAATAATAATAGAGGATCTGGCGGAGGTTTTTCTGGCGGGAATAACGATTCAATTGATGATCTTCTTAAAGATCTTAAAAATAAATATAAGTTTAAAATGCCTTTTAAAGGTGGATTTAAGGGTGTCTCATTTTTAATTTTAATTGCTTTTGTGATTTGGTTGGCAACTGGTTTTTACAGAGTTGAACCTGATGAGCAAGGAGTTGAATTATTATTTGGTAAGTGGAACGAAAGCACAACTGATCCTGGTCTTCACTATTTCTTTCCAACACCTATTGGAAAAGTTCTAACACCAAAAGTAGAGGCTATTAGAAAAATTAATGTTGGCTTTAGATCAAGTGGCAATTCTACAAGAGATGTTCTAGAAGAAAGCATGATGCTTACATCTGATCAAAATATTTCAGATTTAGATTATACCGTTCTTTATAGAATTAAAGATGCTGGTCAGTTTTTATTTAATTTAAGGGATCCAGAAGAAACAGTAAAAGTAATTTCAGAGAGTGTTCTTAGGGAAGTTGTTGGACAAACAAACCTTGAAGGCCTTCTTACTGTATCTAGACAGTCAGTTGAAAGAGACTCAAGATCTTTACTTCAAGAACTCCTAGATGAATATGAAGTTGGCATATTAATTCAGTCTATTCAATTACAAGATGTTAATCCCCCAAGAGAAGTTATTGATGCTTTTGATGATGTTCAAAAAGCAAGACAGGATAAAGAGAGAACTGTCAATCAGGCAGAAGCCTACAGTAACAGAATTGTTCCAGAAGCTAGAGGTGAAGCTGAAAAAATTCTTCAAGAAGCAGAGGGTTATAGAAACAAACTAATTAAACAAGCTGAGGGTGAATCAAGTAGATTTCTTCAAGTGCTAGATACCTACGAGCAGTCAAAAGAAACAACTAAAAAAAGAATATACCTAGAAACGCTAAGAGATGTTCTTTCAGGGTCCAGTAAGATAATGATCGATCAAAACTCTGGAAATGGTGTTGTTCCTTATCTGCCATTAAACGAATTAAATAAAAATAAACAAGGAGATAGCCAATGAAAATGAGAAATTATGTAATCGTCGGATTGTCTTTCTTCTTTATTTTATTTGCATCAGGTTTTTTCTTTGTTGTAGATCAAACAAAACAAGTAATAGTTTTACAATTTGGTGAACCTCGTGCAGTACATCAAACACCTGGTTTAAAGTTTAAATTACCTTTTATTCAAAATGTCGTTTATTACGATAGTAGGGTTTTAAACCTAGATCCAGCTCAAGAGGAAGTAATTCTTCGAGACCAAAAGCGTATCGTGGTCGACTCAATTGTAAGATACATGATCAAAGATCCATTGAAGTTTTTTCAAACAACAAGAACAGAATTAGCATTAAATGATCGTTTGGGTAGAATTGTAAACTCTTCAGTAAGAGGTGTGATTGCCCAGTATCAATTAAATGATTTGTTATCTGATGATCGTGAAAAAATTATGGCTGAGATTTTTGAAAACGTTCGCGAAGATCAAGATAACTTTGGTATTGAAATTGTTGATTTAAGATTAAAAAGAACTGAATTAACTCCTGAGGTTCAATCAAACGTTTTTGACAGAATGAGAACTGAGAGAGAAAGAGAAGCAAATCTTTTAAGAGCAGAGGGCCAAGAGATATCACAAAAAATTAAAGCGACTGCAGATAGACAAAAAATTGAGATTATTGCAGAAGCTGAAAAACAATCTAATATTTTAAAAGGTGAGGGTGAAGCAGCAAGAAATAAAATATTGAATGAAGCATTTGCAAGGGATCCCGAATTTTTTGAATTTATAAGATCTATGGAAGCTTACTCAGATACTTTTAAAGACGGAACAACTACTATGGTTATATCTCCTGATAGTGATTTCTTTGAATACTTTGAAAACTCTGAGGGCGCAAAGTAAAATTAAAATATATCAATGAAAAGACTCATCTTTTTATCTCTTTTCAATTTATTTTTTCTTACAAATACAAGTTTCGCACAATTTGAAAGAGGATACGCTGATTTAGTAGATGAGCTATTGCCCTCAGTAGTCAGTATAGCTACCAGTCAGACAGTAGAGAGGCAGACAAGTCAATTACCTGAATTACCAGAAGGCCATCCATTTAACGATATGTTCGATGATTTTTTTGGAAATCAAATGCCCAAACGTGAAAATTTAACTGGTCTTGGATCTGGATTTATTATTAATGATGAGGGTTATGTGGTGACAAACAATCATGTAATTAGTGGCGCAGATCAAATTACAGTAATTTTTAATAACGGAATTGATGAAGTCCCTGCGGAACTTGTTGGAACCGATCCTAAGACTGATATTGCTGTGTTAAAAATCGATCCTTCATCTATCAATATTCAAAGTGTAAATTGGGGTGACTCAGACATCTCTAGAGTTGGTGATATTGTTTTAGCAATTGGAAATCCCCTAGGTTTAGGTGGAACCGTTACATCTGGAATTATTTCTTCCATAAACAGAGATATCGGTGGGGGCCCTTACGTTGACTTCATACAAACCGATGCACCAATTAACAGAGGAAACTCTGGAGGACCATTGTTTAATTTAGATGGAGAAGTAATAGGAATTAATTCTATGATAATCTCTCAAACTGGGGGAAGTGTTGGTTTAGGTTTTTCAATTCCATCAAAAACAGCAAAATTAATTGTTGAACAAATAATTTCTTTTGGCCAAGCAAAGAGAGGAAGGCTTGGTGTTCAAATTCAAGATTTGACTGAAGAATTCTCTGACAGTTTAGGTTATGACTCTACAGATGGAGCTTTTGTAGCTTCTGTCGAACCAAATAGCCCCGCAGCACTTTCAAATATTCAGGCAGGCGACATTATTATAGAGTTTAATGATCAAAAAATTTCATCATTTAAAGATTTACCAAAAGTTGTTGCAGAAACTCCTATCGGAAGCCAAGTAGTAGTTAAAGTTTGGAGAAATGGAGAGATAATAAATATTGATGTTAAAGTAGGTGAATTAGAAGAAGGCCGTAAACTTGCTAAAAATGAGGGAGTGTATCTTGAAGAACTAGATATTACTGTCGAAGAATTATCTAGTGAAGCTATAAATAGTTTGGGTTTAGACTCAAAAACCTCAGGAATTTTGGTTAAAGAAGTAGGTGATAAAAACGAAAATCTATTAAATAATGATGTGATTATTCAAGTCTCTAGCGAAAAAATTAAAGATATTAAATCCTTTCAGTCAATGATTGCAAATAGCATCAAATTAAATCGAGATAAATTATTATTAAGAGTTATCAGAGATGGTAATGAATTTTGGTTAATTAACCCATTCGTTATTGAATAAGTTCCTTTTTGTTGTAGGCCCTACCTGCTCAGGTAAAAATGATTATGCTTATGAATTATCAAAGTTAATAGATATAGAAATTATTAATGCTGACAGTATTCAGGTATATAAACAATTAAAAATCCTATCTAACAGACCCACCGAGAAAGAATTAAAGATAGTTCCTCATCATCTCTACGGACACATCAATAACAAAGAATACTCAGTCAATCATTGGATTGATGATGTTAAACAAGTAATTAAAAATATTCAAAGTAGAAATAAGACACCTGTTTTTGTTGGAGGTACAGGATTTTATATACAATCTCTAATAGAGGGATTATCAGAGATGCCATCAATCAGTCAAAAATTTAAAAAAGAAGCAGAAGATTTATTTTTAAGTAAAGGCCCAGACCACTGTTTAAAAGTTCTAGAAAAATATTATAAAGAAAAAATCTTCCCAAAAGACAAACAAAGGTTATTAAGTCGTTTAGCTTTTTGCTTGGAACACAACGATACGATGGAAAATAATTATGGCAATAAAGTTGCTATCACTCCTAATCCACTCGTTATACAAGTCACAAAACCTAAAAAAGATCTTTATGAAAAAGCAGAATTAAGATTTCAACAAATGATCAATAATGGTGCCTTAGAGGAGGTGAAATCTCTCTATGAAAATAAAAAAATATCTAAAACTCTATATAAAGCCCATGGTCTTCCTGAACTATTATCATGTATCAGAAACAAAATGAGTTTAGATGAGGCTATATACCTAGGAATTAAAAATACCAAAAAGTATATCAAAAGACAGTTTACATGGTGGAATAACCAAAAATTTAGCCAACTTAATCTAAGAATAAACTATAAAAAAAGCTTCCCTAAAGATTCAATTGAAAATATAAGTATATACCTAAATGGACAATGAAAACGAATTTACGGGAGCAGATATTCTACTTAAGGCCCTCAAAGACCAAGAAGTAGATACAATTTTTGGCTATCCAGGTGGAGCTGTTCTTCCTATTTATGATGCAATTTTTGGCCAAAATTTTTTAAAACATGTTTTGGTAAGACAAGAAGCTGGTGCAGTTCATGCAGCAGAGGGATATGCAAGATCAAGTGGAAAAGTAGGTGTCTTGTTAGTGACTTCAGGCCCTGGGGTTACAAATGTGGTAACAGGCTTAACTGACGCATTAATGGATAGCATTCCCATAGTTTGTATTAGTGGACAAGTCCCTTCACATTTAATAGGTACAGATGCATTTCAAGAATGTGATACTACTGGAATTACAAGACCTTGCACTAAACATAACTATCTGGTCAAAGATGTTAGTAAGCTCTCTGAAACAATACATGAAGCATTTAAGATAGCTAGCTCAGGAAGACCAGGTCCTGTGTTAATTGATATTCCAAAAGACGTCCAATTTGCAAAGTCAAAGTATGTACCAAAAAAAGATATTAGTTTTAGAGAGCACAGAATTAAAGCTGGATCTAAAAATGTTGATAAAAATTTTGTTCAAGAGCTTGTAAATCATATCAAAAAATCTGAAAGACCTATTTTTTATGTTGGTGGTGGTTGTTTAAACTCTGGGCCTCAAGCTAGCCAAGAATTAATCAAGCTCGTAAATAAAACTAATATCCCAATCACAACAACGCTTCATGGATTAGGGTGTTTTCCAGGCGAAGATAAAAGTTCACTAGGGATGTTGGGGATGCACGGAAACTATGAAGCAAACCTGGCAATGAATAAATGTGATTTAATGATCAATGTTGGCGCAAGGTTTGATGATAGAGTAACAGGGAGACTAGATGCATTTTCTCCAGACTCTGTAAAATTTCACATAGATATAGATCAAAGTTCAATTAATAAAAATGTAAAAGTAGATTTTCATACAAATACTGACATCACTATGACACTAAAAGAAATAAACTCTTTTATAGAGTCTAATAATATTGAACTTGAAAAAAAAGATTACACTAATTGGTGGGGGCAGATTAATGACTGGAGAAAAAAAGAATGTCTTCACTATGAGCAAGGTGAAGAGATTATCAAACCTCAACATGCCATTTCTAGGTTGTATGATCTAACTACTCAAAAAGACACTTTTATTACCACTGAAGTTGGACAACATCAAATGTGGGCAGCGCAGTATTATAAATTTTCAAAACCCAATAGGTGGATTACCTCTGGCGGTCTTGGCACAATGGGCTTTGGTATGCCCGCTGCAGTTGGAGCACAAATGGCTAATCCTGACTCGCTAGTTATAGATATTGCTGGAGAGGCATCTTTTCTGATGAACATTCAAGAAATTGCTACAGCAGTTCAATACAAATTACCAATTAAGATTTTCATTTTAAATAATGAATATATGGGAATGGTTAGACAATGGCAGGAACTTCTTCATGGAAGTAGATACTCCGAAAGTTATGTTGATGCCCTTCCTGATTTTAAAAAACTTGCTGAAAGTTTTAATGCAGTTGGAGTGAGAGCAAAAAATATTTCAGAGTTAGACGATGCTATTAATGAAATGGTTTCCATAGACAGACCTGTTATTGCTGATATTTGGGTTGATAAAAAAGAAAATTGTTTTCCAATGATACCATCTGGGGCTGCGCACCATGAAATGCTTTTATCAAAATATGATAAAGAAAATCCTGAAAATCAAGAAAAGGGAAAAGTACTAGTTTAATAAATTTTTTAACCATGTCCTCTACATCTGTTTATCCTACACCTATCAACGCCTTTAAACAGTCCAAGCGAAGTGTACTTTCTGTTATAGTAGATAACGAACCAGGTATCCTTGCACGTATTGTTGGATTATTTTCTGGACGTGGATATAATATCGAAGCGTTAAATGTAACTGTAGTAGATATTAAAAATAATCTTTCACGTATAACTATCGAAACATTGGGAGAAGAAAAAGTAATTAGCCAAATTATTGCTCAATTAGAAAAACTTGTTCCCGTCCATAGTGCTACAAATTTAGCAAATTTAAGTGAGTCATATGAAGCAGAAATTTGTTTGGTTAAAATTGAATTCGATAATAGTGAGCAGGATCAAAAAATACTTAATTTTGCAGATATTTATCGTTCAAGAACTGTTCAAAAAAGACAAAATATCGTGGTTTATGAAATTTCAGGTACCAGTGAGCGAATAAACAAATTTTTAGATGACTTAAACACAATCGGTGGTATAAAAGTCGAATTAGTTCGAAGCGGGCCTATAGGGCTCGGTATATAACGTTTTTAGGGGGTAATATGAAGGTTTATTACGAACAAGATGCTGATTTTAACTTAATTAAAGATAAAAAAATTGTAATTATAGGCTTTGGGTCTCAAGGTCATGCTCATGCATTAAATTTAAAAGACTCTGGAGCATCTAATGTAGTTGTTGGATTAAGAGAAGGTTCTTCTTCTATCGAAAAAGCAAAAAATGTTGGTTTGAAGACTCAGACACCTGCTGAAGCTGTTAAGGACGCTGATATTGTAATGTTTCTGGCCCCTGATGAAAATCAACAAGATATTTATCAAACTCAAATTCACGATAATATTAAAAATGGTGCTGCTTTAGCTTTTGCTCATGGTTTGAATATCCATTTTCAACTTATAACAGCTAGAGATGATTTAGATGTCTTTATGGTGGCTCCAAAAGGACCAGGCCATACAGTAAGAGGGGAATATCTAAAAGGTGGAGGTGTTCCATGTTTACTAGCAGTTGATAAAAACGTAAGTGGCAATGCAAAAGAAATTGGTCTTGCATATGCTTCTGCTTTAGGCGGCGGTAAATCAGGTATAATTGAAACTACATTTAAAGAAGAATGTGAAACAGACTTATTTGGTGAACAAACAGTTCTTTGTGGTGGTTTAATGTCTTTAGTTAGAAATGGATTTGAAACACTTGTTGAGGCAGGTTATGCACCTGAAATGGCTTATTTTGAATGTTTGCATGAAGTAAAATTAATTGTTGATTTAATGTATGAAGGTGGGATGGCCAATATGAGATATTCTATATCTAATACTGCTGAATACGGAGATTATACAAGAGGTCCAAGAGTTGTGCCAAATGAAGCTACAAAAGCTGAGATGAAAAAAGTCCTTACTGAAATACAAGATGGTACTTTTACAAAAGAATGGATGTCAGAGCACAAAGCAGGCCAAATAAAGTTTAAACAAATGAGAGATCAAGGTGCAAAGCATCAAATTGAAGAGGTAGGAGCTAAATTAAGATCGATGATGCCATGGATTGCATCTAATAAACTTGTAAAGGATATCTAATATTGCCAGATAAAGTATTAATTTTTGATACGACTCTTAGAGACGGAGAGCAATCTCCGGGTGCTTCTATGAATCAAGAAGAAAAACTCTCTATTGCTAGATTATTAGAAGAGTTAAAAGTTGATATTATTGAAGCTGGTTTTCCCATAGCCTCAAAAGGTGATTTTAACTCTGTTCAAGCTATTGCCCATGAAATCAAGGATTGTCAGATAGCAGGATTGGCGAGAGCAAAACATGAGGATATTGAAGCAGCTTGGAATGCTGTAAAAAAAGCAAAAAATCCACGAATACATACTTTTATAGCCACTAGCCCTATACACATGGAATTCAAATTAAAACTCACTGAAGACCAAGTGCTAGACAAAATTAAAGATAGTGTATCTTTTGCAAGAAACCTTTGCCCAAATATTGAATGGAGCTGTGAGGATGGTGGAAGATCCTCGATTGATTTTCTCTATAGGTGCATAGAATTAGCAATCAAAAGTGGGGCATCAACTATAAATATCCCTGATACTGTCGGATATACTTTACCATTTGAATTCGGTGAGATTATTAAAAAAGTTAAAAACAATGTATCGAATATTGATAAAGCAATAATTTCTGTTCATTGTCACAATGATTTAGGTTTAGCAGTTGCAAATTCTCTTAACGCAGTAGAAAACGGTGCAAGACAAATTGAATGTACTATAAATGGATTGGGTGAAAGAGCGGGCAACGCAGCGTTAGAAGAAGTTGTAATGGCTATGAAAGTTAGATCAGATCTTTTAAAAGTTCAGTCTAATATTAATACAAGTGCAATTTCAAAAACATCAAAACTTGTATCTTCAATTACAGGTTTTCCTGTTCAACCAAATAAAGCAATTGTAGGTGCTAACGCTTTTGCTCATGAGTCAGGGATACATCAAGACGGTGTTCTAAAAAATGTTCAAACTTATGAGATTATGTCCCCAGAGACAATTGGTTTAAAAAAATCTAGTTTAGTCCTTGGCAAACACTCAGGTAAACATGCATTTAAAGAAAAACTTAAAATTCTAGGATATGAAGTAGGTGATAATTACATCAATGAAATTTTTGAAAAATTTAAGCTTTTAGCAGATAAGAAAAAAGATGTTTATGATGAGGATTTAATTGCTCTTGTAGATGACACGCACTTTAACAAATCTAATACTTTAAAACTTAAAAACTTAAGTATCATGTCTGGCACTAACTCTAAACATGTAGCCTCTTTAGAGCTAGATTTTAAAGAGCAGCTAAAAGAGGTCAGTGGATCTGGCAATGGTCCTGTTGATGCTGTATTTAGTTGTATTTCAAAAGTAGTAGGTTTTTCTCCAAAATTGGTGCTTTATCACATTAACGCCATTACACCAGACTCTGATGCACAGGGAGAAGTTACTGTTAAACTTGAATATTTGAATAAAGAATTCATTGGTAAGGCTTCTGATATAGATATTATAGTTGCTTCTGCAAAATCTTATATCAATGCATGTAATAAAATATTAAACTTTGAGAATAACTCCAATATGCAAGAGGGAGTTTCTGAGATTAGCATCTCAAATATTAAAGGAATATAAATGTTAAAATCTTTCAGTTCTTTTTTAAGCGAGGATATGGGCTTAGACCTAGGAACAGCAAATACACTTGTATATGTAAAAGGAAAAGGAATTATACTAAATGAACCCTCCGTTGTAGCAATTGCTACTGACAATAAAAATAATAAATCAGTCTTAGCTGTGGGCGGAGATGCAAAATCAATGCTTGGCCGTACACCTGGAAGAATTGAAGCTATCAGACCAATGAAAGACGGAGTAATAGCAGATTTTGATATAGCTGAGGCTATGATTAAACATTTTATTAAAAAAGTTCATAAGAAAAGTTTTTTTGCTAATCCAAATATTGTCATTTGTGTTCCATCTGGAGCAACAAATGTTGAAAGAAGAGCTATAAAAGAGTCTGCTGAAACTGCAGGGGCAAAAAAAGTTTATTTAATTGAGGAGCCTGTTGCAGCTGCAATTGGAGCTGGTTTACCAATTTCTGAACCATCTGGATCTATGGTAGTTGATATTGGTGGAGGTACTACTGAAATAGCAGTCTTGTCACTTGGGGGTGTTGTTCATGCTAGTAGTATAAAGGTAGGCGGAGATACAATGGATGACGCGATAGTTAATTTTATGAGAAGTGTTCATAAATTAGCAATAGGTGAGTCAACTGCAGAAAGAATTAAGACAGAAATAGGTTGCGCTGGCATTCCTGATAATGGAGATGGTAAAACGCTCACGGTCAAAGGAAGGGACCTAATTAACGGTCTACCAAGAGAGGTTGTGATATCAGAAAGACAAGTTGCTGAGGCTCTATCTGATTCATTATCCCAAATCATTACAGCTTTAAAAAGAGCACTCGAGGTTGTTCCTCCAGAATTAGCTGCAGATATAGTCGATAAAGGAATTATGCTTACGGGTGGTGGGGCTTTACTTCAACGTCTAGATGAAGCAATTAGAGTCACTACAGGACTACCTGTTTCTATAGCTGATGACCCTTTAACTTGTGTAGCAAGAGGGACTGGTATGGCTTTAGAAGAGAACCAAAACCACCAAGATGTGTTCTTAAGTGATTAATAACAAAAAAGTTTTTTTAATATACATAATCAGTTTTTTTTTATTCTTAACGTTAATATTATTTCCAAATTACAACTCTAAAACTAAGCTTTTTACATTTTTTGTAAAAGAAAAAATAGAAACCCCATTTATTTTTGTAGGTAAAGAAGTACGAGATTTATTGATGGTCCTCAATCTTAATTTTGATTATATGAATACTATAAAAAAATTAGAAGGTGATAATAATTACCTTCGTTCAATCAACAAGTATTTATTGACATTAACTTCAAAATATTCAGAACAAAATAAAATTTTTCATCAGGCTACTATTACAATACCAATTTCAATTGGTGTACAGGTTTTAGGTGATAGGAATTTAGTTTATAATAAAAACTTTATTATAAATAAAGGCTCAAAAAATGGTCTTGTGATAGGCGATTACGTTATTGATGGACTAAATATAGTTGGTAGAGTTGTTAACATAAACCTTAACACCTCTGAAGTTGTTACAGTTAAGAGTATTAATTATGGAGATGAGGTTTTTATTAATGGAAAGTCTTATATAGTTAGTGGTACGAATAATAATTATCTAAGTTTTTTAAGACAAAAAGAAAGCACTGAAGTACCAGATTTTCAATCAGGTGATGTCGCTGTAGTACATCTTGATAATGTAATATTAAGACTTGGCATAGTTTCTTTTGAAAATAATCAACCTATATTGTTAACATCTGACGTAACAAATTTAGAAAATTTAAGGGCAGTTACCAATGATTAGACTTTTTTTTGTAATAATTTTATTTTTAATCTATGGAAACTTTAATTTTGTTATAAATGATATTGTTTTATTTTCATTGATAAACATAGCTTTTTTTACAGTTCTTAAGGAAAAAAATATTAAAATTATCGATATCTTTATATTTATTTTATCAACTTTTGTTGTAGAGGTTTTTGTAGGTTTGCCGATATTAATTGGTATTGTGGTGTTGTTTATACCTCTCCTTCTATTAAATTATTTTATTAATAATTATAATTTCTCTACATTTATAAAATCATTAATAGTTTTTTTTCTGGCAAACACCAACTTTCTTACAATTACTATTTTGCATGCTTATATGATTTCTTATGATATGTGCACAAATCTGTTTTTTTAAAGGCTCTTAGGAGTAATCAGTTGAACTTTGTTATACCTTTTTTTTTATAGCACTCTAATTTTTGTTTTGTTGTATGATTATTTAATCTTTAGAGAGTTTCCTGATTTTTTTAGTCTTTCTGGTTCATTATTAATTATGATTGGAGGAGTATATTTGTTTTTAAAAGAAACTAATAAGGAGATTTAATGACATCAAATATAAAATTTTTAAATTATTCGTGCTCTCCACCCTTATCATTAGGATCTAATTCTATTCTTTTTCCATCAACGTATATTGCTCGACTTCTAC
>OZSS01000757.1_pt1 | contig 15544 bp, 12 predicted proteins | sample 1779911 | NCBI WGS metagenome assembly OZSS01 (sample SAMEA2603589, study PRJEB24840) | metagenome | biome: Water; feature: Photic zone; material: Seawater sample | place: Mediterranean Sea | collected 2013-11-12 | depth 10 m | reverse complement strand
TCCTTTTTATGCAGCAATGGATAAAGGTGGATTAATTGATGCTGGAAGTCATGATCTTATAACTTTTGAAGAAATGGGTGTTCCAAACTGGGTTATTGAAGAGGGGCTATGTCCTGGTCTTCCTAGTTGGGAAGCTTTAAAGTCACCTGAGTGTGCAGCTAACTTTGCTACACCTGACTCTGATGGCAAAGGTAGATGGTTAGAAGGTCCTTATGAATGGCACACAGAAGTTATGCCTAACAGACTTAAGGGTTTAGGTATTGATGACTTATGGATGGTCAAATTTGCAGGTACTGCAGATGCATTATGGGCTGAATTAGAAGCAGCAAAAAAAGAAGGTAGAGGAACAATTATCTTTAACTGGTCTCCTAACTTTACTGATGCAGCTGGATTTACTTTCATTGATTTCCCTCCTTACTTTGAGGGTTGCAGAATTGAAAATGGTGGAACTTTAGAGACTACTGGTTGTGGTTCTCCAAAAGGATGGCTTAAAAAAGCTGCTCACATTAAGTTCCCGATTACTCATACATCTGCATATAAGTTCTATACAAAAATGGAATTTACAGCACCTAACATCGGTGAAATGGCCAACTACGTTGACAACATGGGTATGACTCATGCTGAAGCGGCTACCGCTTACATTGCTAACCATAGAGATCAAATCGATCTATTTATGAAGTAATATCATTCTAAATCCTCCCTCTTTTGAGGGAGGATTTCTTTACACTCTCAAGGAGAAAAAATTAAATGTCCCCAACAATCAGTTGCTCTTCTGTTTATAAAATATTTGGTAGTAACGCACAAAAACTTTTGTCTGAGAGTGGGGGTAATGTTGATGCAAAAAAATTTCAAGAAGCAGGATGCATAGTTGGCGTCAATGATGCTTCTTTTGATGTAAATCAAGGTGAGATGCTCGTTGTCATGGGCCTCTCAGGGTCAGGAAAATCAACTCTTTTAAGATGCATTTCAAGATTAACAGATGCAACTGCAGGCAAAATTTTAATAGATGGTGAAGATATTTGCTTAATGAATAATAAGCAGTTAATTGAACTTAGAAGAGAAAAAATGGGAATGGTTTTTCAAAACTTTGCGCTTCTTCCTCATAAAACAGTTTTAGAAAATATAGCTTTTCCCTTACAAGTAAAAGGTGTGACAACTGACAATAGTATTCATAAAGCATTGGAAATGGTTGAGCTAGTTGGCTTAAAAGGAAGAGAAAATTATTTTCCAAGAGAACTATCTGGTGGTCAACAACAACGAGTTGGCATAGCTCGATCACTAGCTGTAGAGCCTGATATTTGGTTTTTGGATGAGCCTTTCTCGGCCCTTGATCCTCTCATTAGAAAAGAAATGCAGGATGAATTTCTAAGACTTCAATCAGTTTTGAACAAAACAATTATGTTTGTAACACATGACTTTGATGAGGCATTAAGGCTAGCTGATAGAATAGCTATCATGAAAGATGGCATAATCGAACAGTTGGATAAACCGGATAATATAGTTTTAAATCCTGCTACTGATTATGTTAAAAAATTTACTCAAGACGTTCCAAGAGAGAAGGTTTTAAAGATTGAATCGATCATGGATGCGTCAGATCCAAATGCATCTAGTCATATAGCTGTGAATAAAAACGATATTATAGAAACAGTTGCCGAAAAAATTCTCAATAATAAAGAAATTATTAATGTAATAGATGATAATAATTCAATTGTTGGATCGATAAACCCTACAAAAGTAATCAAAGTTCTATTCGGTGGATAAGAACTACTTAGATATCATTCGAAATTCAAAGCCAGCTCAGTTTGGTATACTTTTAATTGTATTTTTACTTTTATATAATCTTATTCCACAAAATGAGGGAAATTATTTTTGGAGACTCCCTTCATTATTAAGTTTTATTCCAATAAAGTTAAATGAAATTATCTATGCTGCTTTATATGATTGGTTTCCACTCAAAGTTTGGGATCCAGTTTTTGAAATGTATGAAGAAAAAGCTGCCTTTCGTGAATTTACAAAATCAGTATCACAGGGGCTCTTATTTTTAATTACTTTTGTAAGAGAACTTCTCCTTGGAGGGGATAATATAATTGACGTTTTTGTAAGTGACTCTTGGCTTAAAGAGAACGATTGGATGACATGGCCGGCTCTACCATGGACAGCAGCAACAGTTGGCGCTGCATTATTAGGATACCAATTAGGCGGTATTCGATTAGCTTTATTAGGCGGAATAGGCTCTTTATATGTATCTATTTTTGGAAATTGGGTTCCATCGATTCAAACACTTTCTTTTGTTTTGATTACAACCCCAATTTGTTTTGTTTTGGGTTTGTCTTTTGGAATATGGGGTTATTTAGACAAAAAAGTTGAAACTGCTTTACAGCCTGTTCTCAATGTTATGCAAACTATGCCTCAGTTTGCATATCTTGTTCCTATTATTGCTTTATTTGGATTAGGAGATCATGCAGGTTCAATTGCAACAATAGTTATTGCTACCCCTCCAATGATTAGAAATACCATATTAGGATTAAAACGAATTTCACCTGAGGTAGTAGAGGCAGGTCTTATGAGTGGCTGCACTAAGCGCCAACTTTTATTTAGAGTTTTGATACCAACTGCAAGAAGAGACATATTAAATGGTGTTAATACAGTTATCATGCAATGCCTAGCAATGGTTGTGATAGCATCTTTTGTTGGAGCTAAAGGACTTGGTCTAAATTTAAAGGTTGCCCTAAATAGCTTAAAAATTGGCAAAGCTGCTGAAGCTGGATTTTGTATAGTTTTAATTGCGGTTATTCTTGATCGATTTACTAAAGCGTGGGCTAACAAGCAAGTTGATTATTTTGAAAATTTAACTTTCTTTGAAAAGCATAAGCTTTTAATTATCTTTGGAGTTTCAATTTTAATATTTTCTATCGTTGCATTTATAGCTAATGGTTATTTTGATAAAATCAATTACCTTTATGTCATTCCTATTGAAAAAGGTTTTTCTTTTGCTCATCATATTGATGCATTGGTTGATTGGGTTTGGGAAACTTTTTTTTATTCATTAAATTCATTTAATAAGTTCTTAATAACACAAGTTTTGGTGCCTATGAAGAGGGCTTATTTGGGAATGCCGGTAGCAGCAACTTTTACTCTTGCTATGGGAGTTGCCTATATTGTCGGTGGAATTAGAACAGGCTTACTAGTTGGAGGTATGTTGTTATTTATTGCCATGTCCGAATATTGGGATAGAGCATTAATCACAATGTACATGGCAACATTTGCCGTAATCATGGCCTCTCTTAATGGAATTATAGTTGGTTCAATCTTTGCTCAAACTGAGAGAGGATCAAAATTTATTCTTTCTGTTTGCGATTTCTTTGAAACATTCCCATCGTTTGTTTATTTAATTCCTGTTATTTTCTTATTTAATATTACAGATACTTCAGTTTTAATTGCAGCTATTGTTTATGCTACTGTTCCTGCTACTCGATATACTGTCTGGGGTCTAAAAAGCGTTCCGCTTTCTTTACATGAAGCAGGTACTATGTCTGGTGTTTCAAGAATGCAAAGATGGACTAATATTGAAATACCAATTGCATTTCCAACGATTATGCTTGGAGTAAATCAAACAGTGGTCTTCACACTTCAAATGGTAATTTTAGGGGCCCTGATCGGCACTGAGGATTTAGGTCAACTTATCTTTGGAGCATTATCCAGACCAAAAGATGGCCCGGGTGTGGCGATAACTTTAGGAATATTTGTAGCTCTGATTGCAATATCCGTTGATGTAATAGTTAGGAAATGGGCAGAGGATAGAAAAAAAGCATTAGGTTTAAATTAATGCTTAAATTTTTTTATTTGTCTCTTGCAATAATATTTGAAGTAGTTGGAACTATTTCTCTAACATTATCAAAAGGCTATACCCAAATCATCCCTACAGTTAGTATGGCTATTTCTTATATAATTTGCTTTTATTTTTTATCAAAGTGTTTGAATGAATTTGCCTCTATTGGATATGTTTATGCAATTTGGGCAGGACTAGGTATAGTTTTAATTACTTTATTAGGCGTAGTATTTTTTAAGAACGTAGTTGATTTAGCAGGAATTATTGGAATATCATTAATTGTAACAGGCGCAGTGGTATTAAACTTATTTTCAAAAATGTCACATTAATCATGATCATACCCAGAATAACAAAGCCATACGAACCAGGATTACCAGCGTTAGGCGATGATTTAGAAAATTATTTAGTAACTGCTGGTGGTTCAGTCACTCTTAAATTAGAACCAGGTGATAAATTCAAAATTATTAACTTAGAAGGCCTTCAGCAGGCTGAGCTTGTTGTATTTAATTCGATGGGTGAGTGTAGCTTGTCGCCCTTAAGTCTGAAAAGCGAGCATAATGGTGAACTTACAAAAAAAATTTTAACAAGTAATGATGAGTCCGCCCAAATAGCTTTTTCTAAATTAAAAAGACTAGGACATGAAGTTAACTCTATCAATCAATCTGTTCTCGTCTTTTCAAAAGAAGCTCAAGCAAATAGTATTGAGGAATTTGAGTCCAATGACTCATCAATTTGTATTATTTCAGCGCCTGGAGAAACTGAAATTACTCATGAAAATATTCCTGCTTCGGAATTAAGAGTTATCGTTCAAAGATCTAGAAAAAGAGAAGAGGGTGAATTTTTATTACCTGATCCTTTAATGGATCCTGTCGAGGAAATTTTTGTAAATCGTTACACGGCAATGTCTTATGAAGTTAAAGAGGGTGACTTCATTCAAATTATAGATATTTATGGAAGACAGTGTTCTGATTTTATGGCTTTTGATGCTGACAAACTTCATAAAGGGCAAGAACTAGCTATCGATACTACTAATAGTAGGTATCTGATGGGCTCAGCATTTCCAATGCCTGGACTCCACTCTAAATATTATGATGAAAATCAATTTCCAATGGTGGAAGTTTATAGAGACACTGTAGGAAGACATGACACTTTTGGAACAGCCTGCACATCAAAATTTTATGATGACTTAGGTTATTTTGGTCATCCGAATTGCTCTGATAATTTTAATAGAGTCCTCGATAAATTTACTTTAAGAAAAAGATTAGGATGGAATGCCATCAATTTATTTTATAACACAGCAATTGATGCCAATAACTCTTTAATTTTTGATGAGCCCTGGTCCAGACCAGGTGACTATGTAATGTTTAAAGCATTAAAAAACTTAGTTTGCGTATCTTCAGCATGTCCTGATGATGTGGATGCTGCAAACGGATGGAATCCAACAGACATATTTGTTAGAGTTTACAGGCCCAATAAGCCTTTTAGTAAAGGAGTAGCGTACAGAATGAAAGCAGATTCAGAACCAAAATTAACCAAAGAGACTGGGTTTCACCCGAGGGTAGCTGCATTAACTGAAAACATTGTTGAGTATAAAGGTTATTGGCTTGCTTCTAACTTTAATAATTACGGTGCTTTACAAGAGTATGAGGCCTGCCGTGAAAGAGCTATCATTATGGATTTATCGGCACTTCGAAAATTTGAAGTGAGAGGTCCTGATGCAGAAGAGTTGCTTCAAAGAACTTGTACTCGAAATATAAGAAAGTTATCTGTGGGGCAGGTTGTTTATACCGCGATGTGTTATGACCATGGTGGCATGTTGGACGATGGTACTGTTTTTAAAATGACCCATGACAATTTTAGATGGATTTGTGGTGATGAGTATTGTGGTGAGTGGTTAAGAAATAAAGCAAAAGAAATGGGTTTAAAAGTTTGGATTAAATCATCTACAGACAATCTCCATAACGTTTCTGTCCAAGGTCCTAAGAGTAGAGAAATTTTAAAAAAGATTATTTGGACTCCGCCTCATCAAACTACTTTAGAGGATTTAGAATGGTTTAGATTTACTGTGGGTCGTCTCCACACCCTTGATGGAATCCCGATCATGGTATCAAGAACAGGTTATACAGGTGAATTAGGTTATGAAATTTTTTGTCATCCAAGTAAGGCTGCAGAAGTTTGGGATGCAGTAATGGAAGCGGGTAAAGAGTTTGATATTTCACCTATGGGCCTCGACGCTTTAGATTTAGTTAGAATTGAAGCAGGATTGATTTTTGCTAATTATGAATTTGATGATCAAACAGATCCTTTCGAAGCAGGAATTGGATTTACGGTTCCTTTAAAATCAAAAGAAGATGACTTTATCGGAAAAGATAATTTAATTGAAAGAAAAGCTAACCCACAAAGAAAATTAGTTGGGCTTGAAATTGAAGGTAATGAAATTTGTGGACATGGCGATTGTGTTCACCCCTCTGGTAATGGTCGTGAGCAAATAGGTATTATTACCAGTGGAATGAAATCACCTGTTCTTAATAAAAATATAGCTCTCTGTAAAATGAATATTAATTATTGTGAATTAGATACAGAAGTAGAAATAGGAAAACTCGATGGTCATCAAAAACGCATCAAAGCAAAAGTGGTACCTTTCCCGTTTTATGATCCAACCAAATCAAGAGTAAAAGCGTAGAAATAATTATGATTAATATCAATATAAATGAGTGAAAAAAAAGATTTTATAGGTAAAGAAGCTGTTTTTGTTAGTAAGTCAACAACATTGCCAGTTGGAATGAAAAGATTTGATAAAGGTCCTTATTTTGATTTTTATCACAAAGATAGCAATTTATACGGTGTTTACGCTGAACGTTTTTATCCTATCTCTCTTGGAAATGACGTTGAAGAAATGTATTGGAATCTTAGAAGAAAGGCAGTTATGTATGATGTCCCAGAAAAGCCAATTCAAATTGAAGGACCCGATGCTGGAAAATTTTTAGATAAAATATTTAGTAGAAAAATATCTACAATGAAAGTGGGTAGAGGAAGATATGCTATTGCTTGCTATGACGACGGTGGAATATTTATTGATGGAGTCTTTTTTCGATTAGAAGAAAATAAATTTTGGTATGTTCAACCTGATGGCCCATTAGAAACTTGGCTCAAAGCCCACCAGTATGGTTTTGATGTAAAAATTACAGACCCATCTTCACGAGTTATTCAAGTACAAGGACCAGCCTCTAAAGAAATTTTATCAAATTTAACAAACGGATCGATTAATGATGATTTTAAGTACTATCATTCTGGTTATTTTGAGATCGCAGATCAAAAAGTTTATATTTCAAGAACAGGGTGGACTGCAGAATTAGGATACGAAATTTACTCGCTAGCTGGAAATACTGATTATAAAAAACTTTGGGATACGATAATTGAAGTAGGGTCTCCACTGGGACTTCAACTAGATGGAATATTGTCAATGGAAATGAGAAGGATAGAAGGGGGAATATTAGATAGCAATACTGATTTTGATTTTTCGATGAACCCATATGAAGCAGGATTGGGGTCTTTAGTAGATTTAGACAAAGATGATTTTATCGGAAAAAAATCACTTGAAGCATATAATCAAAAAGACTCAAAAAGACTATTTGGTTTAATTTCTGATCAGCCACTTAAGTATAAATCACAAGTATATTTATCAGATAATAAAAGTGTGGGATACCTCCCAGCATCAACTTGGTCTCCGACACTAAAAAAGTTTATTGCCTATGTCCGTTTTAAATATTCTGATAATTGGACTAAAGAAAAAGTTAAAGCAACATCACAAGATGATAGTCATGTAGAATGCGAAGTTGTTGAGTTACCATTTTACGATAAAGATAAACTTATCCCTAGGGGTAAGGATACTACAACTCCTTAAAATAAATTAAGCTTAAAGTATTTTGTAAATATGGATTTTGTTTCCATCGAGATCTTTGATATACGCCCCATAATAATTAGGAGTATGGTCTCTTAATCCTGGCGCGCCCTCATCAAATCCACCAGCTTTTAGAGCAGCAACATAAAATAGATCTACTTCTTCTTTAGAATTAGCTGTGATAATCATTTGAGAACCATTACCGCGTGTAGCAGGCTCTTTATTAAAAGGTTTAATAATCCAAAAACATTCTTCATCAATTGAGGATCCGTAACCAATTTCATTATCAGTTGTTTGGCATCTCATGACATTGATAGTTTTGAATACTACATCATAAAATTTTCCTGCTTCATCTAAATTATTTGTTCCGAAACAAACTCCTGAATAAAACATTCAGTTAATCGTTTTTTTTTCTAAAAAAAGGTATTAAAAAAACAAAACAAGCTACAAAGAAAAAAATACTTCCAAACATAGCCCAAAAGTTTCCAATGCTAGAAATAATAAACCCAACAGAGGATATGATAAATAAGACCCAACCTAAAAGATTGATATGGTTGTTTTTCATGACTTAAATCTATTTTGTATCTAAGTAGGTAGCCATTGAGTCATCCATAGCTTCTAGCCAAGTAGTATGGTGGGATGGTCCAGTTGTACCTGTAACTGGGGATGAAAAAGATTTATCTCTGTATGTAAGAATATTAGCCTCTTTGTCGTGTTCCCAATCGTAAAAATGTTTTTTGATGAGTTCAAAATCTATTTTTGGGTAATCAATTGCAGAACAAAGATCAACACAATAATCAGTCTGAAAATCAATCATTTGGTAGGCATCCTCAAGTGCCTCTTCTTTACTAACCCAACTATTGATATCATTTGCAATCTCATCATCGCTTGGAAGTTTAATTTTATTCATAATGATATCTCGGACGTACCAAGCTTGAGCATCAAACATATTGAAAGTATGAAATTGATCCTGCATTCCAAGATAGAATAAATTATGATTATTTTGCCAAACAACACCTTTGTAAAGCATTGGTGGGTATAGCCTATTGTGGGTTTTAAGTTTTAAATCTTCAGATAAAAATGGAAAGTGATGTAAATATCCTGTGCAGAGAATAAGAGCATCCATTTCTTGCACCGTTCCATCTTTAAAGATTGCTTTATTACCATCAATTTTGTCCATGTAATGAACTTCTTTCATTCCCTCAGGCCAATTAAATCCCATTGGATTATTTCTATAACCAATTGTTACTGTCTTAGCACCATACTTGTAACACTGTAATGCTACGTCTTCAGCTGAGTAACTACTCCCAAGTATAACTACATTTTTATTTCGAAATTCTTCAGCATCTCTAAAATCATGAGAGTGCATAATTCTTCCTGGAAAACTATTCATGCCTTCATATTCAGGTATATAAGGAACAGAGAAGTGACCTGTTGCAACAATTAGTTTGTCAAAACTATCTTTATGAACAGTATTGTCTAATTTATTTGTATAGGTAATATCAAAACCATTACCGTTATCAACGATACCGCTAACTGTGGTATTAAATTTTACATATTTTTTAACATCTGATTTTTCTGCCCGACCAAGAATATAATTTTGTAATACCTCTCGAGGAGGGAAAGATGGAATAGGCTTTTGAAAGTGTTCATCAAATGAATAATCAGCAAATTCTAGGCACTCTTTTGGACCATTAGACCATAAATATCGATACATACTATTTGGTATCGGATCACCAAATTGATCAGAACCAGTTCTCCAAGTATAATTCCATAAACCACCCCAATCGCCTTGTTTTTCAAACGCAACCACCTCTGGAATGGAATCACCATTTTTTTCAGCTTGATGAAGTGATCTTAAAAATGATAAACCGCAAGGGCCTGTTCCGATTAAAGCTATTTTTGTCATTATATTCCTCCGAAAAATCTAATATTAATTACAAATCTTTTGATTTCAAAACGAATTTTATGCAATTTATGGGGGTGCAACAAAATAACAATCAAGTTAAATGTTGTTTCATATTATGAAACAGTATTGTTACACTGATTATTTTGAGATATATATTTTCGAAGAGGTAAATTGATTCATGCAAAAATATTCCATCTTTAGTCTTGTAAAGAATGCTTTTTCTAATCACGAAAATTGGGAGGTTGCCTGGAAAGATCCAGAGCCAAAATCTGAATACGATGTTGTCATTGTTGGTGGAGGTGGTCACGGTTTAGCCACTGCTTATTATCTTGCTAAAGAGCACGGTATTACTAATGTTGCAATTTTAGAAAAAGGTTGGATAGGTGGAGGTAATGTTGGAAGAAACACTACGATCTTAAGATCTAACTATATGTTTGATGCTAATTCTCATTTTTATGAGTTTGGTATGAAACAATGGGAAACCTTAAGCCAAGAACTTAACTATAACGTGATGTACTCACCTCGAGGTATCATTAATTTAGCTCACTCTGATGCTCAAATGAATGCTTACGCTCGTCGAGGTAATGCAATGCGTTTAAATGGTATCGATGCCGTATTGCTTGGTAGAGAAGATCTAAAAAAAATGATTCCTTTTGCAGACTTCTCTGATACATGTCGTTTTCCAATTCATGGTGGATTAATGCAACCACGAGGGGGAACTGCGAGACACGATGCTGTTGCTTGGGGTTATGCTCGTCAAGCAGATGCTATGGGTGTAGATATTATTCAAAATTGTGAAGTCACAGGTTTCGATGTTCAAAACGGAAAAGTTCAAGGTGTTCAAACTTCAAGAGGAAATATTAAAGCTAAAAAAGTTGGTTTATGTGTAGCAGGTAGCACTACCTTGTTAGCAGACATGTTGAATATGAGATTACCAATTGAGGCTCATGTTCTTCAAGCTTGTGTTTCTGAACCTGTTAAACCAATTCTTGATCATGTTGTCACTTTTGGAGCAGGTCATTTCTATTGTAGCCAGTCTGATAAAGGTGAAATGGTTATGGGTGGTGATTTAGATGGATATAATAGTTATGCTCAAAGAGGCAACATGCCGATGATCCAACACGTTTTAACTGGAGGTCTAGCTGTTTTTCCTAACTTCAGTCGTTTGAAAATGTTAAGAACCTGGGGCGGTATTATGGACATGTCCATGGATGGCTCACCAATTATTGATAAGACACATATTGATGGAGTCTACTTAAATTGTGGTTGGTGTTATGGTGGATTTAAGGCTACGCCTTGTTCTGGTTGGGTATTCGCACATACAATTGCTAAAAATGAAGTTCATCAGCTTAATGCGGAATTCAATTTAGATCGTTTCCATACTGGAAATATTATTGATGAAAAAGGTGTTGGTCCAAAGCCTTGGATCGGGTAAGTCATGCTAGAAATTAAATGCCCCTTTTGCGGGAAGAGATCCCAAAATGAATTCTCTTATGGCGGAGATGGAAATATAAAAAGACCAGCTTTAGGAGAAGAAATTTCTACTAAGGATTGGGATGACTTTGTTTACTTTAGAGATAATCCAAGAGGAAAGCACACAGAATTATGGCAGCACGTTTCTGGATGTCGTCAATGGTTCAAAGCTTCTAGAGATACAGCAACACATGAAATTTTTTCTACATGTAAAATGAATGAGGATTTTAATGAGTAATCAATATAGAACTTCAAACTCCAAAGGTTTAGTCAATAAAGAAAAAATAATTAACTTCAATTTTAATGGAGACTCTTATCAAGGTTATGAAGGAGATACTCTCGCATCTGCTTTAATAGCTAATGGCATACATTTAGTCGGTAGAAGTTTTAAATATCATCGACCTCGTGGTTTTCTAGGCGCTGGAGTAGAAGAGCCAAATGCAATGGTACAATTACATGAGGGCGATCGCTCCGAGCCCAATATTATGGCTACTGAGGTTGAATTAGTTGAAGGTTTAAAAGCTAAAAGCCAAAACTGTTGGCCGTCTGTCAAATTTGATATTGGTGAGATAAATAATATTTTAAACCGTTTTTTCCCAGCTGGTTTTTATTACAAAACGTTTATGTGGCCAAAAAGTTTTTGGTTTAAAGTTTATGAACCGTTTATCCGTAAAGCTGCAGGCATGGGCGTAGCCCCTTTGTCACCTGACCCAGATAGATACGAACATAACTATGAGCATTGTGATGTTTTAGTCGTTGGTTCTGGACCTTCAGGTTTGTCAAGTGCCCTAGCGGCTGCCAAAAATGGCGCAAGAGTTATTCTCGCAGAAGACAAAGCTCACTTTGGGGGATCGCTTTTAAATGATGATGTAACCATTGGTAATATGTCTGGAAGAGAGTGGGCAAGCGATGTGATCTCTCAACTCAAAAATATGCCAAATGTTGTTGTAAAAAATCGATCGCAAGTATTTGGATACTATGACCATAACATGACTGTAATGTTTGAAAGAGTCAGCGATCACGTGGAAAACCCATCTAAATATACTCCTCGCCAAAGATTACATTATATAAGAGCAGGTGAGGTAATTGTTTCTACAGGCTCTATTGAAAGACCTATCTCTTTTGGTAATAACGACAGACCGGGAATATTTCTATCATCTGCTGCAAGAGAATACATGAAAGTATACGAAACTCTTGTCGGAAGAAAACCTATAATCTTTACAAACAATGACTCAGCTTATGCTACTGCATTAGAGTTTTTGAGAAACGATATTAAACCTATCATTGTAGACACTAGAGATAGTTCTGATGGTCAACTTATCAAAGAAGTCCAAGAACAAGGAATCAAAATAAGATTTAATTCAGGCATAGCAAACACCAAGGGTCATCTTAAAATTAAGTCCGCTACTATCGGAACATTAGATAGTCAGAAAGAAAACTTTATTTCTCTTGAGGAGGTTGATTGTGATTGTATTTGTATGTCAGGTGGATGGACACCTACCGTTCATCTTTCTTCACAAGCTGGAAATAAATTAAAATTTAATGAAGATATTGATGCTTTTGTTCCTGATAAAAAAAGACAAAAAGAAACTGCTGTGGGTTCAGCAAACGGAGCTTTTACTTTAAACCAATCTCTAGCAGAGGGTTTTCAAGTAGGATTTGAACTATCCAATAAATTTACTTCAAATGGAGTTAAGACTGATACACCGACCTCCAATGAGCCCGACCAAAAACCTCATGAAAAACTTTGGTGTATGCCATTACCAAATGGACAAAAACCAAAAAGGTTTATTGATTTTCAAAACGACGTTGCGGTTTCAGATGTAGAGTTAGCTTTAAGAGAAGGATTCAGATCTATTGAGCATGTGAAGCGTTATACCACTTTAGGTATGGCTGGTGATCAAGGTAAAACTAGTAACTTAAATGGCCTTCAGTATGTGTCTAATATTGAAAAAAAGATCGTTCCTGAAGTAGGACATACAACTTTCCGTCCACCCTATACTCCTGTTACGATTGGAACAATCGTTGGGCGTGAAGTTGGAAATCACTATCTTCCAACACGCAAATCTCCAATTCATACTTGGCATGAAGAAAACAACGCAGTTTTTGTAGCCGCAGGTTTGTGGGTTAGACCTCGATATTATCCAAGAGGAACGGAAACTATGAATGATGCTGTTAATAGAGAGGCAGCTAATGTAAGAAAAAATGTGGGTATCTGTGATGTTACCACTCTTGGAAAAATAGATATTAAAGGCCCAGATGCACCAGAATTTTTAAACCGAGTTTATACTAATGCTTGGCTTAAGCTTCCTGTCGGTAAGGCTCGTTATGGAGTAATGTTAAGAGAAGACGGTATGGTTTTTGATGATGGAACTACTTCTCGTCTTTCAGAAAATCATTTTCATATGACTACTACTACTGCACAAGCAGCAAACGTTCTTTCTCATTTGGAGCACTACCTTCAAGTTGTTTGGCCGGATCTCGATGTTAATGTTTTGTCCACTACAGAACAGTGGGCAGGAGTTGCGGTAGCAGGGCCTAAGTCCAGAGAGCTTTTATCACAATTATTCCCTGATGTTGATTTATCCAAAGAAGGTCTTCCTTTTATGGGTCTCGTTGATACCAAGTTAGGCGATATTCCAGCTAGAATTTATCGAATTTCATTTTCAGGTGAGCTTGCTTATGAAGTAAATGTTGAGTCTAATTACGGTCTTCATTTATGGAAAAAAATTATGGATGTAGGATCTGAGTTTGGTGTGCAACCCTATGGAACTGAAGCCTTATCGACTTTGAGAATAGAGATGGGTCACGTCGCGGGTCCTGAATTAGATGGAAGAAGTATTCCTTATGATGTCGGTTTAAATGGAATGGTTAGTCAGAAAAAAGATTTCATTGGTAAAAGATCATTATCAAAAAATGCTTTTGTCAGTGAAGATAGACAAACAATTGTTGGATTAGTTCCAGTTGATAAAAAAAGTAAAATACCTGAAGGTTCACACTTGGTTGCTGATGATAAAGCCCCGACTCCTATTCCAAAACTAGGACATGTATCATCATCGTGTTGGAGTGTGGAATATAATAATCCATTCTCAATTGCAATTTTAAAAGATGGAAAGAAACAAATTGGAAAACAATTAATAGCTGTCTCTCCACTGAAAGATATTTCAATTCCTGTTGAGGTGGTCTCTTCCCATTATGTCGATCCTAAAGGAGAAAGGGTAAGGTCATAAAATGAGTGATACTAATATTTCTGCTTTACAATTTGATCATAAAATTGGTTCATTTGGAGATCATGAAGGTAAGCAAGATCTTCTGAAGATTTCTGAAATCAAGAATTTATCTATTTATCAAGTAGCTAAGTTCAGAAAAAGTGAAGTTCAATCAAATCAAATTAAAATTGATGGTTTGTCATTACCACAACAAAACCCTTTAGTTTCTGCAAATGAGAACTTAAGAATATTGTGGATTGGCCCTGAGACTTGGATTTGTATTTCGACTAACTCTAATCTAAAAGACCTTATTTCTTCAGCTTGTAGTGATAATGATTTTGCAATCACCGATCTTTCTCATTCTAGAGCTTCCGTTGAAATTAATGGCGCCCATACCTTGGACGTTATAAAAAAAGGTTCCCCTTTGAATGTTAATGAAAATGTTTTTAAAGAGGGCAATTGTGCCAACACCACTTACAATGGAATTAATATTTTAATTGATTTCATTAGTAATAACCCTAAAACTATTCGCTTATATGCACTTCGCAGTTTTGGTGGTTCCTTTTATCATAGCATCACCGACGCTGCTCTGGAATTCGGCTACGAAGGAGTTTAATTAAATGTGTGGCATTGTTGGGATTTATCTCAAGAATAAAAAATATAATAAACAACTTGGAAAGTTGTTAACGGGCATGATGAATAATATGGCCTCTCGTGGTCCCGATAGTGCTGGGTTTGCAATCTATAACAAGTCAAGCAAATTTAAATACACAGTTTGTCTTCAAAATAAATTTGAGCTAAAGGATTTAAAAAAATTAATCAAAAATAAAATTTCAAATGCTAAATATAAAATAATATCCGACCATGTGGTGATTGAGAGTTCATCTAAACCTGAGAAAACAATTCCTTTTTTGAAGACTCTTAAGCAGGTTGATTTAGTGGGCTACGGAAAATCTATTGAAATTTTCAAACAAGTTGGAAATCCAAAAGATGTTGTCAAAAAATTTTCATTAGACAAGTTTTCAGGTTCTCATGCTATTGGACACACCAGAATGGCTACTGAAAGTGCAATTACCACTGATGGATCGCACCCTTACTCTACTGGAGAGGATGAGTGCTTGGTTCATAATGGCTCTTTATCAAATCACAACAACTTCGATTGCATCTGCTTTTCTTAAATCATCCGGGTTCATTCCATATCTAGATGGTAATAATTGATAAAC
>OZSS01000754.1_pt1 | contig 15580 bp, 11 predicted proteins | sample 1779911 | NCBI WGS metagenome assembly OZSS01 (sample SAMEA2603589, study PRJEB24840) | metagenome | biome: Water; feature: Photic zone; material: Seawater sample | place: Mediterranean Sea | collected 2013-11-12 | depth 10 m | reverse complement strand
TTTGATAAGGTCTTCTGACCAATTTTACAAACTCAGACAGCGAATTGAGATTGCTCGTGATATGGGGGCAGATATATTTATCTCGCTTCATGCTGACTCAGCCCCGCGTAAAGCCGCTAGGGGCATTTCTGTATTTACTCTGTCTGACACAGCATCGGACAAGGAAGCCGCTTATATAGCCCAACAGGAAAATAAGGCAGATCTTGTTGGTGGTCCTGATCTGGCAGTTGAAGATCCTGCAGCTGCAAATGCTTTATTGAGCATGTTCCAGCGTGAGACAATGAATGAATCCTCTCGGCTTGCGGCTACAATACTGAATGAAATCCGCGATATGCCGGGAGGGGATAAACGCGGTCATCGTTTTGCGGGTTTTGCTGTGCTGAAATCGCCTGATATTCCCTCTGTTTTGGTTGAAATGGGATTTTTGAGTAATAAAGAGGATGAAAAAAACCTAAATTCTGAGCGCTATCGGCACAAATTGACTCAAAGGTTGTCGAAAGCCATCGTTTCTTACCTTACAAGCGCATCATCCTGATGCCTTAAGACGGCCGCAATTTTTCTTAGAATGATGTTTGTTATGAAATATCTTATTGGATTATTCGTTTTGATTTTCTTGTCAGCCGGGGCTGTTCTTAGCGGCTTGTTGGCAGTGTTCTGGATATGGGGTCAGGATCTTCCAGATTACTCGCAACTGGCAAAATATGAGCCCCCTGTGGCGACACGCGTTTACGCAGGCAATGGCGCGTTGCTGGCTGAATTTGCAACACAGAAACGCCTTTTTGTGCCGGTAAAGGTGATGCCGCCACAACTGCTTCACGCTTTCTTGTCTGCAGAGGATAAGTCATTTTTTGCTCATCCTGGGGTTGACCCTGTTGCGCTAGTGCGGGCTAGCCTGACCAATCTGGCAGCTCTGGGAACTGGGCGGCGACCCATAGGTGCGTCAACTATCACTCAGCAAGTGGCAAAAAACTTCCTATTAAGCAATGAACTGTCTTTTGACCGAAAGATAAAGGAAGCGATCCTGGCTATTCGCATGGAACGTGCTTTTAGCAAACAACAAATTCTAGCCCTATACCTAAATGAAATTTATCTGGGATATGGCAGCTACGGTGTTGCGGCGGCAGCGCTCAATTATTTTGACAAAGCACTTGACCAGCTCGAGCTGCATGAAATGGCCTATTTAGCAGCTCTGCCGAAAGCTCCCTCAAATTACCACCCAGCCAGACGAACCAAGGCGGCGTTGGGGCGACGCAACTGGGTTCTGCGGCAGATGCATGAAAATGGTTATATCACAGCTGAGCAAACAGCCTTGGCAGAATCAAAGTCGCTGGGTGTAAAAAAGGCTTCTGGTTCGGATAGCGCAAACGCACCTTATTTTACGGAAGAGGTCCGTCGTGAGCTTGCTGAAACTTATGGCACAAAAGTCTTATATGAAGGTGGTTTGTCTGTTCGTACAACAATTGATCCGCAGTTACAGATGAAGGCTGAACGTGCCTTGCGCGAGGGGTTGGAAGCACTTGATAGGCGGCAGGGATGGCGTGGTCCATTAGCTAGGCTTGATCCGGCAAAGCCTGTTGACGTGCAGCTGCAATTATTGACAGAGAAGCTACCTGAAAACAGGTTTGCTGCACTTGTGACGAAAGTTGATGACCAGCAGGTTCAGATCTATGTGCAGGGGCAGACGGCGGTGATCCCATTTACTCTTGCCTCATGGGCCTATCCGCCTCGCCGAGCTGATGGCACCAGACCGCCAAAGATTACCAGTCTGAAGCAAGTTTTAACTGCAGATGACATCGTAATTGTCCAACGGCCTGTTGAAGCACCTGATCTGACAACAGATGGTGTGGTTTTTGCCAGCGATGTTTTTGCCTTGGGTCAACGCCCTTTGGTTGAGGGGGCCCTTGTTGCGCTCGACCCTCATACTGGCCGATTGCTCGCCTTGACAGGTGGGTATGATTTCAGAGTGTCTGAATTTAACCGAGCAACGCAGGCCAAACGTCAGCCAGGATCTGCTTTCAAACCTTTTGTCTATCTGGCTGCTCTTGATCAGGGCTATGCGCCAACAACCCGGATTCTTGATGCGCCTTTGGTTGTTGATCAAGGGACAGGCAAGCCAAAATGGAAGCCTGCAAACTATACAAGGCGCTTTTATGGCCCTTCAATCATGCGGGTTGGTATCGAAAAATCAAGGAATTTGATGACTGCGCGTTTGGCGATGGCTGTCGGTATGCCTATTGTACAGGATTATGCAAAAAGGTTTGGTATCAATGAAGATTTGCCTCCCTTTTTGTCTATGTCACTTGGTGCGGGTGAGACAACACTTCTGAAACTCACTTCTGCGTACGGTCAGCTTGTGAATGGGGGCAAACAGATAGATGTTAGCCTTATTGATCGAATTCAGGATCGATTTGGCCAGACCCTCAAGCGTCATGATAAACGGGACTGTTCCGCCTGTGATGCGCCAGCGGGCTGGGATAACCAGCCAGTTCCAGAGATTAATGATCTGCGGGCACAGCTGACAGATCCTGCATCGGCTTATCAAATGGTCTCAATGTTGGAAGGTGTGATTAAGAGGGGCACTGGAAGGCGCATTGCTGATTCTGGTCTTGTTGTTGCAGGAAAAACAGGAACCACAAACGACAATACAAATGCTTGGTTTATCGGTTTTTCACCTGATCTAGTCGCAGGAGTGTATGTTGGCTATGATATGCCGCGGCCATTAGGGAAGCGTGAAACTGGTTCAACAGCAGCTGTGCCTATCTTTAAGCAGTTTATAATTGACGCGCTTGAAGATAAGCCATTAATTCCGTTCCGTCGGCCTGGTGGCATTACTCTTGTGCCTGTTCATGCAGAAACAGGTGAGCGGGTGCTGCCTGATCATGAAATGGCCGTTATGGAAGTGTTTAAGCCAGGCCAGCGGCCCAAATCGACTATTGTGATTGATATTCCAGGAGCTGAAAGCCCTTCAATAGTTGACGCTCCTGCTTTGTATTGATACCCCACTCATAAGACGTTCTTGAGTTCATTGAAGGGCTGATATTATTATGCAGGCTGAAACACTGGCTGCTATTGAAACAATAAAATCTGCTATAGACCTGTTGCGCAAACATGTTGGCTGGGATACGGCTCTCGGCCGCGCCGCTGCATTGGAGGCGCAGATATCCTCACCTAATTTTTGGAGCAGTCAGGAAAATGCACAGCGTGTGATGCGCGAAAAGACCCATCTGGATCAGCAGATTGCAGCCATCAAAGAGCTCGAAACAGAGCTTCAGGACCAGATGGATTTAATTCAGCTGGCTGAAGAAGAGAATGACATAGAATTGGTTGATGAAGCAAATGCAGAATTGGCCCGTCTGGCTGAAATCGCCGGTAAAAAACAGCTTGAAAGCCTGTTGTCTGGCGAAGCGGATGGTAATAACTGCTTTATCGAAATTCATCCAGGAGCCGGTGGCACAGAAGCCCAAGATTGGGCTGCAATGCTTCTGCGGATGTATTCCCGGTGGGCAGAGGCGCGGGGGTTTAAGCTCGAAACAATCGAAGAGAGTGATGGTGAAGAGGCTGGCATAAAGTCAGCGACTTTGCGGGTCATGGGGGTCAATGCTTATGGGTGGATAAAAACAGAATCGGGCGTACATCGCCTAGTCAGAATTTCACCTTATGACAGCTCAGCCCGGCGTCATACCAGCTTTGCTTCAGTTTGGGTCTATCCTGAGGTTGATGATAATATTGACGTAGCTTTGGAGGAAAAAGACTTACGAGTTGACACCTACCGGGCATCTGGTGCAGGCGGGCAACATGTAAACACGACAGACTCAGCTATACGTATAACACATATTCCTACGAATATTGTGGTGCAATGTCAATCTGACCGCAGCCAGCATCGGAATAGAGCAACAGCCCTGAATATGCTGAAAGCCCGGATATATGAGCTTGAATTGCAAAAGCGTGAACAGGCCGCTATGGATAATAATGCAACAAAGTCTGATATCGGCTGGGGCAGCCAGATCAGATCTTATGTGTTGCATCCCTATCAGATGGTTAAGGATCTGCGGACCAATGTTGAGAAAGGGAACAGCCAAGCGGTACTCGATGGTGAGCTAGATGATTTTATCGAAGCCAGCCTGGCTGCTAGAGTGGGACCAACTCGTGCTCAAGACGGTGGCTGAAGTGAGGAACGTCCGGCAGCAAGAGGGCCATAAAAGGCGGCTGAAAACCTGGCAGCTTTTCGCGCTTCAATATTAAAGGGCGGTTTTAAATCACCCTTGAAATATTGCCTGACGAGGCCTTGCCAGCTGCTTATAGGATCGCGCCGTTCGCATCCGCAGACAAAGTCAAACCAGCGTTTCCCTGTGGCCACATGGCCAACCTCATCTTCCATAATGATCTGCAGAAGCTCTGCGCTGGCTTCATCACCTACTGATTTTACCTTGTCGATTAGTTGCGGGGTAACATCCAGTCCTCGTGCTTCCAGCACAAGCGGGGCGATTGCCAATCTGCCTGCCAAATCTTCGCGTGTGGCTAATGCGGCTTCCCACAGGCCGTCATGTGCAGGCAAAGCACCGTAGAAACTGTCTAGACTTTCCAGACGGTCACTGAGTAACATAAAATGTTTGGCTTCGTCATTTGCAACAAACAACCAGTCACGAACAAAATCAAAAGGCAGGCCATAAGCTGCATATCGACCTGCCATATCAAGGGCTAGATCGATAGCGTTCAGCTCAATATGTGCGATAGCATGCAAAAGAGCGACGCGGCCTGTTCTTCCGGTTGATATGCGGCGTCTGGGGACATGTTTTGGGGCAAGCAGTTCCGGCTTATTGGGTCGCCCCGGACGATCTGGAAAGAAACATGGTAATACACAGTTATACTGCCCATCATTTACGCCTTTGAATAAGGCCCGTGTCAATTCAGCTTTTTTTTTGGTGTCAGGGCAATTGAACGCGTTTAGAAGATCCGGGCATATATCACTCATCAGACTTAGCCTTTAGTAAAGACAGATCAACCGCCAGCGCGCAAATGATCAAGAACATCTTCTGCATGACCCGCTACTTTTACTTTCGGCCACACCTGCCCGATTTTACCATCTGCATTAATGATGAAGGTTGCTCTTTGAATGCCCATATAGGTTCTGCCATACATAGATTTTTCGACCCACACACCAAACTGTTCACACACATCAGTGTTAAAATCTGCACCGAGAAGGCAACTTAGATTATGCTTCGCCCGAAATTTAGCCTGTTTTTCAGGTGTGTCTTTCGAAATTCCGATCACAAGAGAATTGGCAGCTTCAAACTCAGCTTTGAGTTCAGAAAATGTTATGGCTTCCTTTGTGCAGCCGGAAGTGTCAGCTTTTGGAAAAAAGAATATAATCACATTTTTGCCATGATGTTCTGCCAAACTAAAGTTGCCTTGATCAGTAGGCAATGAAAAAAGCGGGGCATTCTGTCCTGTTGCTAGCATGCTTTTGTCTCCATTTCCGTCAGCGCAAAAACTATGTTTTTGAATTCATATAGAATGATAACAAAAAAAGTCATATAAAACTGCATGTAAAGGTTGGTAATCTGAAGTTTCATATATGACGACGTCAATTGGGGGCGACAGTGTATAGCACACAACTAAATAAGCCGGGCAAAATTCAGTGAGTGAACAAGCGCCTCATATTGGCAAGCTGGCAAAAGCGAGAAAACAGCCTCCCAGCTTGTATGGATGGCTCAAGTGGTTTATTTACATCTTGCTGACATCAATCATTCTAGTGCTGCTTGCTGCTGGTACGGCTGTTTATGTAATTGAGAAGAAGGGCGGTCCTGCTGCCTTTATTAGCGCTAGGGTTTCAGATGCCTTGCCAGGGGCCAAAACACATATTTCTGATGTGTCGTTCAGGTATGATTTGAGTCATTTTCAGCTTTCAGCACAGTTGGAGGATACCAGCCTTATCTATCAAGAACAACATTTGAATTTTGAAACTGTTCAGCTGGTCTTTGGCGTTGGGTCTTTGCGCACCGCCTTGCCAGTTGAAATTGCTTTGCGAGCAAAGACTTTGAAAGTAGAGCGTCAGAAACAGTCCTTAAAATTTTTGAATGAATTCAGCTGGCTCAATCACCTGGTTGTCTTTCCTCTGCCAGACGGCCTGCAGACTGCAGGACAGGCCTCCAGAAGCTACCGGGACATGTGGCCATCAGGCTTGCAGCGCTTAACCCTGACCGCAAATGAATTCATGATTTCATCTTCAGTTGATGGCCAGCCAGACAGTGAACAATTCTCTGACCTGGCCTTGTCATTCTGGCCAGCAGATAAACGGACCATCTCAGATGAGATCAATCTGTCTCTGCGCCTGTCTCAACCTGTCGACACGGGGCAGATTATACCCCAAATCAAGTTGTCATTGAACGTCAATTTTCTGTCTTCACTTAGTTTGTTTGAGCTGAAAACTAAGCATGTTGATGTGACCAGACTACTAAAATTGATGGGTCATGCAGATAGGTTTGAACAGCATAGATTCAGCGATGTTGATATGGAGTTGACTGGCGCATTTGAGGGGCAATCCCTGTCAGTGCTTAGCGGTGAAATGTCATCATCACATGGTTTTCTCTCCCTCCGGAAAGACGACAAGCCACTGACTTCAGTTTATTCAAATTTGCAGGCAAAGGTGGATTACAGTGCAGCTGAAGATATTCTGGTTATTCACAATTTATCAGCAAATCTAGCCGACCAGCAGACTGTCAGGGTGGCAGGAAAATTATTCTCTGTTCATGCCGATGAAATGAAATTTAGAGGCACAATATTAGGTGAGGATATATCTATTTCTGCACTGCAGACCGTGTGGCCAAAGGATCAGTTGGTTGATATACGCAGTTGGATTTCAAGGCATATTGAGGGTGGACGTTTTAAAACTTTGGCTGCCGAATTTGAGGGTGATTTAAGGCCCAAACAAGGTCTTTTAACCTTCTCTCGACTGAATCTTTCAGGTGAATATGCAAATATCAGGCTGTCTTATTCTGATGATCAGTATCAGACGGTAGTTGGCACCCTGAAAGGTTCTATTGATGTAAAGGTTGGGGCAGATGGAAAAGTTGAAACTGTTGCTTCTGCCTTGTCTCTTCGTAATGGATTTATGCGTGTGACCGGCTATGGGCCAACCGTCAGGGTGCCGTCAGTTGAACTTATCCTGCGCCAGCAGGGAAGTGACACCATTCTTCAAAATCTGTTGATCGATCTGAAACAGTCCGGTCAGTTAAGTTTAAGTGGCGCAAGAAAAAAAATAGATGATATTTTTGTCACAGACCTAACTTTAACGTCTACATTTCTTGATATTGAATTGTTTAAACATCTCTGGCCAAAACAATTGGCCTCAAAAACCTCTTTATGGATGAACCGTCATATTTCATCAGGCAGTTTTGGCGAAGGTCAGCTAAATTTGATGATATCTGAGCAGGAAGAGCAGCCCAAGCTGGTCTCTGTGACAGGTGATGTTTTGTTCAATAATGCGAAATTTCGCCTTTATCAGAATTTAATACCAGCAACAAGCCTGTCAGGCCTGTTGAAATTTGAAGATAATCATCTGAAGATTAGTATAGAAAAAGGTCAAATTGAGCATTTATCTGTTAATCAGGCGAAAATAGGCTTCGGCCCACTCTTCCCTGTTAGTCGCGAGCGGGACCTCAATGTCAGATTGATTGCAAAAGGTGATGTCAGCACAGTCCTGTCTGTTCTTGGTCATTCGAGAATAAACCAGCTGAAAAAGCTTAAGCTTGAGGGTAAGCCGGTTACTGGTGAGACAGAATTCACAATGGAATTAGCTGCGCTTGCCTTCCCCGGCGAAAGACTGAAAGTTACTGATGTGGCTGTTAATGGCAGTATGGCAAATGCAAGCATCCAGAATTTACCTCTTCAGCATAAACTTGAACAGGCCGATATCGTGTTGACGTTTCAGCAGGGCAGTACGCAGGTTTCAGGGTCTGGAATTCTTTCTGGTCTGAAAACTGATTTTGCTTATCAGACATCAGATGATGATATGAATCTGATCATAAAGACAAATAACGATTCCACTGTAACAGCCTATGTTAAAGACCGTTATAATTTGCCTGTCGAGCAGGCGATGAGGTTAAAAGTATCTGTGACAGGTCAGCTACGAGAACGTTTGTTTAAAGTAGGCATTACTGCAGACGCAACGGATACATCTTTATCGCTTCCTTTACTCGACTGGGCAAAGCTGCCCGGAGAGACGGCAACTGCAAACATGCAGATGATTTTTGAAGATAACAAGCTTCAGCAGATAGAAGCGATAGATGTCAATTCGTCCAGCCTGAAGGTAAAGGGCCGCCTTGCTTTTGATGCTGACATGTCAATCAATCACGGATATTTGGAAGAGATAATTCTGCCTGGTCACCGCATCGATACATTGCTACTTGAGCGGAATAAGGATGGAGTGGTGAAAGTTACAGCAGAGGGCGATCAGATTAATCTGATTCCACTGCGCCGGCATGAAGGTCTAGCAAAAGGACGGGATATTATATTTGACATTACATCTGAGGCGATCGTTCTTGGTCCAGAGATCAGCTTCAGCGGTCATTTGGAGGGACAGACCACAAAAAAGGGCGATGGAGAGGCACAGCTGCGGGGCAGCCTGATTGTAAAGGGGCTTCCGTTGCTAAATGAAGGTACATTGGGTGCTTTGTTTGGGGAACAAGGTGAATTTTTAACAGCTGTAGGCGTTATTGGTGGTACTGAAGCTGAGCTGACTTACAGCCCCTCAGATACAGGTGAAAATATTTTGCTGATCACATCCAAAAATGGGGGACGTGTTCTGGATGGGCTGCAGATAACTGATACAATTAGAGGCGGGAACTTGCGGATGGCAACAACTTTTAGTGGAGATAGTTTTTCAAAATACCTTACGGAAATAGAACTTACTGACTTTCATGTTGTTGAGGCTCCAAAGGCTATTCGTGCTTTTTCTGTTCTTTCAGTTGCTGGTTTATCTTCACTGGTTGAAGGTGAGGGCACCCATTTTTCAAACGGGCAGGCAATCATTGTTGCAGATGGTGATCTTTTCAGGTTGGAAAAAATCAGGGCTGTTGGCGAGGCTGTTGGCGTTCATTTTTTGGGTAGTTATGACAAAGAGAACAGAGAGGTTGATATAAGTGGTGATTTGGTTCCTCTTAAACAGCTGAGCAAATTAATTGGGTACGTGCCATTTGTTGGAGAGTTGCTAACAGGAATCGATAAAACAGGAATATTTTCTACCCAATTCAAGATGACGGGAGATGTAGATGATGCTGATGTAGGCATCAATTTATTTGCGTTAGCCCCAGGTCTGCTGAGAGATATCCTGAGTCCAGATTGGCTAGGTAATGAACGCCGCCGTATCCTCGGCGTTGATGAGCCAGCCCCCTCTGCGCAATAGACGTTTAGCTGTTGCGGAAACTCAGCGTTTCTAGCTTTAGCTGGACAACTGGATGACGGCGCGGCGTTTTTTGCCTGCTGCGATCTGTGCTTTGCCGTCCTTATCAAAGTCAGTGGTCTGAAACATATAATCTTCTTCTTTCGCAGGATTATTGTTTAGCCTTGCCCCACCCCCTCTGATAAGGCGGCGCACTTCACCTTTTGAACTGGCAAGGCCAATCTGAATAAAGGCATCGATGAGACTGAGTTGTTCAAGCTCGCTTGCGGCTATGGTCAGCGTAGGCAGTCCGTCAGCGATGCCGCCCTCAGAAAAGCTCTGTCGTGCAGTTTGCGCAGCAGAGACGGCAGCTCCTTTGCCATGGCATAAGGTTGTTATTGCGTTTGCAAGAGTAATCTTTGCAGTGTTGATGTCTGCACCTTCCAAAGCTTCAAGCTGCTGAATGTCAGTTTCAGGCAATTCTGTGAATAGTCTCAGGAACCGGCCAACGTCAGCATCTTCTGAATTTCGCCAGAACTGCCAGAAATCAAAGGTTGAAAGCTTATCTTCATTTAACCAGACCGCCCCTGCTGCTGATTTGCCCATTTTTGCCCCTGAAGCTGTCGTAATCAGTGGCGATGTCAGTCCAAACACTTCCTGCCCGTCAACCCTTCGTGTTAGATCAATGCCTGTGATAATATTTCCCCACTGGTCTGAGCCCCCCATCTGCAGAGCACAACCATAGCGACGCCGTAATTCACAAAAATCATAGGCTTGGAGAATAGCATAATTAAATTCAATGAATGAGAGATTTTGTTCACGTTCAAGCCGGATTTTAACAGATTCCATTCCCATCATTCGGTTAATCGAAAAATGGCTGCCGAAGTCTCGCAAGAATTTAATATATGCTAGACCATCAAGCCAATCAGCATTATCCACCATCACTGCGTCAGAGGGCCCATCCCCAAAAGTTAGATATTTCTCAAAGATTTTTCGGATGCCCTCCTTGTTTATTTCAATATCCTGATCAGATAGCAGAGGGCGGGCTTCATCTTTGCCAGATGGATCGCCAACTTTAGTTGTCCCTCCCCCCATCAAGACAATTGGCTTGTGTCCATGCTTTTGTAGCAGACGTAACATCATTATCTGAATAAGAGAACCAACATGCAGACTGTCGGCTGTGCAGTCAAAGCCAATGTAGGCTGAGATTGGTTGCTGGCTTAACAGTTCATCAAGACCATTCAGATTTGTGGCCTGATGCATATATCCGCGACCGATCAGTTCAGTCAGAAAAGCAGAAGAGGTATTCATATTTTTGACTTTTATTTATCCATCAGCAATGGAGTTAGGCATATTCTGTCCATTGTCAGTTCTTTCCAGATAGTTAGCAACCGACAGCATAGCCTCATCAAGATGTGTGCTGAAGAAATTATTCGCGCCCTTAACCGTGTCGATATCAATCGTAACACCTTTTTGCTTGGAAATCTTATCAACCAGTGCTCGTACGCGGCTTGGGGGCACAGCTTCATTTTCTGCACCTTGAATAATCAAGCCGCTAGCAGGACAGGGAGCAAGAAAGGTGAAATCATGTGTTGCGGCTGGTGGTGATAAACAGATAAAGCCTGTAATTTCAGGGCGGCGCATCATCAGCTGCATAGCAATCCAGGACCCAAAAGAAAATCCTGAAATCCAGCACACATTTGAGGAAGGGAATTGGGTTTGCAGCCAGTCAATTGCAGTCGCGGCATCCGATAATTCACCTTCACCTTGTTCATAGCTGCCTTGTGATTTGCCTACACCGCGGAAATTGAATCGCATAACAGCGAAGCCACGAGCTTGAAATAATTTATACGTTGCAAATGTTACGCGGTTATTCATGGTTCCACCTTTGTCAGGCTCTGGGTGGAGCACAAGAGCTGTTGGTGAATCATTTGTCGCCCCAGGCATGTAGCGGCATTCCAGTCGGCCAGCTGGACCATTTATGATGACTTCAGGCATTCAGCTTTCACTCCCTTGCGAATTCTGCATTACGGCTTATATCTCAATAAGCAGGCTATTCCAAGTCTGTTCTGAGAGGTTACAATATTAAAGACTAGCTGTTTATTCCTTTAATTGACTAGTTTTTGCAGTTAAACTGAGGTGGCAATTAGAGCCCTAGGATGCTGATAACAGCGAACAGGATTTACAGATGTTGACAAAATTAAAAGCCGATTTGTCTGCTATACTTGAGCGCGATCCAGCTGCTGGCGGATGGATCAGCGCGATTGTTCTTTATCCTAGCTTTCACGTCATGTTAGCGCATCGCCTTGCCCATCCGCTATGGCGGGTGGGCCTGCATACTTTATCACGGTTTATCATGCAGACAGCACGTTGGCTGACCGGCATTGAAATTCATCCTGCAGCTGAAATTGGTGAGGGGTTTTTTGCCGATCATGGAATGGGAATTGTAATCGGACAGACAGCAATCTTAGGCAAAAACGTAACACTTTATCACGGTGTCACACTCGGTGGTGTAATGCCTGCTGTTGATGCAAAGGCACAACGGTCAATTAAACGTCATCCTACATTGCGAGATGAAGTGATCATTGGTGCGGGCGCACAGATTTTGGGACCTGTTACAGTTGGCGCCCGTGCGCGGGTTGGCGGAAATTCTGTTGTGACTAAAGATGTGGGCGATGGGCAGATAGTAGTTGGTATTCCCGCAAAGCCAATTCATAAGCGGCCAGCAGATGGTCAGTTTGAGCCTTACGCTGTCAGCCATATGCCATTAGAAGACAGTCAAGAAAGAACAGTGTCAATTTTGTTTGCAGAGCTAGAATCTTTAAGGACACAAATCGAATTGCTAAAAGATAGTAAGCCTGCTTCGCTTTCGCCTATTTCTTCGTCCGATAAAAAGACTAGTAAGCCAGCCTCTTCATCTGAATAAGAGGAAGTCAGGTGATGTCAACTGCTGGACCTATATATCTGGACTATAATGCGACTGCACCCCTTCGCCCTGAAGCAGCAGAGGCGATGATGGAAGCTCTGCGCCAACCCGCAAATCCTTCCTCTGTACATCAGTTTGGCCGAGCTGCCCGAGCCCTTATGGAAGCTGCACGGAAGACCATAGCGGATTCATTGAATGTCCAAGCTTCAGAACTTACTTTCACAAGCGGTGGCACAGAATCCAATAATATGGTTTTGGCGGGATTTCAGACTGTTCTTGCCTCTTCGGTTGAACATGAGGCAGTTTTGGCTGCCCGTCCGGAGGCAAATCTGATTAATGTGGATAAAAATGGTGTTGTCAGCCTTCACCATCTTGAAACCCTCTTGTCAGCTTTGTCAGATCAAGATAAGGTTGGCGTTTTAGTCTCTGTCATGGCTGCGAATAATGAAACAGGAGTCATTCAGCCTCTAGAGGATATTGGCATATTATGTCAGCAACATAACGTAGCCTTTCATACAGACATGGTTCAGGCCTTTGGAAAATTGGAGATCACTCCAGAGGAAAGCTCAATCGATTATCTGACTGTTTCTGGTCATAAAATTGGTGCACCAACAGGAACAGGGGCTGTATGGTACCGTGAAGGCAGACCTTTAAATTCCCTTTTAGCTGGCGGTGGGCAGGAGCAGGGCAGGCGCTCAGGTACAGAAAATCTCTCCGGGATTTGCGGTTTTGCCGCTGCGGCGCAGCTTGCACGACCTTCTTCAATTGAGCATATGCGCTTGTGGCGTGATCAGGCAGAGCAGATGATTATACAGCATTGCCCAGAGGTTGAAGTTATGGGTGTCAGTGCGGCGCGTCTGGTGAATACCTCATGCCTATTTTTGCCTGGTCTTGCAGCACAGACAGCTATAATGGCACTAGATTTAGCGGGTTTTGCCATCAGTTCTGGTTCTGCTTGTTCGTCGGGGAAGGTAACCTCCAGCCATGTGTTAAAAGCTATGGGCCGAGACGATGCAGCTGGACAAGTGGTCCGTATTTCTGGAGGCTGGAAAACAACCAGACAGGATTTTTACGGACTTGCGCAGGCCGTCATTGATCTTTACAAGCGCAAAGCAAATCGATACTATTGAACGTCCTCATAGAGAGCAATTGATTATGCCAACAGTGAAATTCATCAAAACAGATGGAAGCGAACATGAGCTGAATGTGGATAGCGGGTCGACTCTCATGGAAATTGGTCGTGACAACAATATGGGACTTGAAGGGACATGTGGGGGCAGCTTATCCTGTGCAACGTGTCATGTTTATTTTTCAGATGCGGATTTTGCCCGTGTTGGGCCGCCGTCTGATGATGAAATGGATATGCTTGAATTAGCGTTTGGACTGACTCCAACATCGCGTCTGGGGTGTCAGATCACGATTGATGATAGTTTGGACGGCCTGACAGTAAAAGTTCCTGAAGACTATTAAACATAGAACCATTTTAGGCTTTCAAGTAAAAGAGAAGGCTGATATGTCAGGCCCCATTCATATTGTTAAAGAAGAGCTGAATTCGCTGGGATTTGCAAAAGCACCAGCAAAAACCCGTGTTGTAGTTGCTATGTCTGGCGGAGTGGACAGTTCTGTAACTGCAGCAATGCTGGTTGAGCAGGGTTTTGAGGTGATTGGTATAACCTTACAACTTTATGATCATGGTGTTGCGGTTCAAGCAAAGGGTGCGTGCTGTGCGGGCGCGGATATTCATGATGCAAGAATGGTTGCTGGCAGTTTAGGTATTCCTCACTACGTATTGGATTATGAAAGCCTATTTCGTGAACAGGTAGTAGATGATTTTGTGGACAGTTATTTGGCAGGTCACACGCCGATTCCCTGCGTGCGATGCAACCAAACAGTGAAGTTTAGGGATCTTCTGGCAACAGCCCGTGAGTTGGATGCAGATTGTCTAGCAACAGGACATTATGTCCGCCGCGAGATGATAGACTCAACACCCAGTCTTCAACGTGCGGTTGATGATAGCAGAGATCAGTCTTATTTCTTATTCGCAACAACGCCTGAACAACTTGAGTATCTGCGATTTCCTCTTGGCGGCATGACAAAGGCGGAAACCCGTCGGTTGGCTGAAAAATTTAATCTGACTGTTAGTGACAAGCCGGATAGTCAGGATATTTGTTTTGTGCCAAATGGTCGATATGCGGATGTGGTCCGGAAACTAAGTCCGGGTGCGATAGAACCCGGTATTATTCGTCATCTTGATGGCACTCTTCTTGGTCAACATAAGGGTGTAATTGACTATACAATCGGGCAGCGTCGCGGTCTTGGCATCGGCGGGCGTAAGACAGCTAGTAAGGATAATTCGCCACTTTATGTTGTTGGTATTAATGCTGATAACCACGAGGTAATCGTTGGCCCGCAATCCGCTCTTGCCTGTTCTGATGTTTATTTAACGGAGGTCAATTGGATTTCACCTGAACTGGTAGACATGGCAGCGGCGCATACAAAAGATGGGCTTCCGGTGAAGATTAAGCTGCGTAATACAGCACCAGCAGCACCAGCACGCCTTCTAATTAAGCCAGATCAGAGCGAAAATAGTTATGGTAAAGTCACTTTGCACATAGCTCTCGAAGCTGCTGAATTTGGTATCGCTCCAGGTCAAGCCGGTGTGATTTACAGTGTTGAAAATGACAGGCTTGTACTTGGGGGAGGTTGGATCGCTCATGCGCCAACACACGGCTCTAATCAGTCAGGCTAATGTTGCCTTTGCGGGCTACTGACTATAGTAGCTGACGGCTTATTTTGCGCTTGACCTATCTGAGGTGAAACCTTAAGACAAATCTTCAACGGTTTGCTCTGTTGACTCGTTTTGTGATCAAAAATAGCAGCTTTCAGGCGGAGTAGCTCAGGTGGTTAGAGCAGCGGAATCATAATCCGCGTGTCGGGGGTTCGAGTCCCTCCTCCGCTACCATTTCTCGGCGTAGTATTTCATAGCAAAATCAATCAGTAGTCAGTCTCTCGCCACTGTGTCCAGGTGTTGTCGTTAGGTTGAATCTGTCACTTTGTTGCCAATCTGTCACTCCTAAAAGTGACCAGAGAGTGACCGGGGGGCTGTGCATAAATAGCCATGCCCCTAAAAAAGGTATCCAGCCGTTTTACTGTTAAATAGCATAAAAGAACTCTGAAACGCTCTAAGACCTTTGGTATTTGCAAAGATGGACAATAATCCACCCATATCTGCTGATGAACTTCAGATTGAGTTTGATAGGCTCAAAGAGGTGTTC